>Ga0307508_10000625_pt1 | contig 42514 bp, 38 predicted proteins | sample 9_EM_MG_FD_203089 | JGI IMG/M metagenome (GOLD analysis project Ga0307508, IMG submission 203089) | Populus trichocarpa ectomycorrhiza microbial communities from riparian zone in the Pacific Northwest, United States - 9_EM | ecosystem: Host-associated > Plants > Roots > Unclassified | place... | reverse complement strand
AGCGAAAACCTCGCCAAAACCCAAGATCGCGGGACGTGCTCCCAGATGTGACGAATCCTGAGTCCCGGCTCGGCCGCGATCATTGACCGACTTAGCCATTCGCGGGCCCTAACCGGTGCTGCCCGCTCCAGCTAGAGCGTCGCCGGTGTCCGCGCTGCCCGCAACGGTGTTTCCGGCGCCACCAGCTCCTGCGGCGCCGCCAACACTACCGGCGCCTGCGGCGCCATCAGTCTCGCAAGAGCTCACGGCAGCGCGCTGGTCGTCACAGCCTACCGGCACGCTGCGAAGCATCTCGTCACAGCTGTAAGCGGCCGCTCCCCAGAAGCAGTCGCCGTAGGCGGTCTCGACCTTCGTGCAGTCGCCCAACGACGCCGGCGCCGACGGCATGGGGCCTCCCAAGCACTGCGCGACGCACTGTGATCCAATGTCCCCACAATCAGCAGCGCCCAACCTGGCGCACGCGTCCGAGCAATCGTCGATCGATCGCCCCATCGCCTCGCCGTCGTTCGTGTGACACGAAAACGGCGCCAGCAGTAGCGGCACGCCGGCAACTAACAGCGCCTTGGGAAGCCTGCAGCCAAGCATTTGACTCAGCCTAACCCGCACGGCGAGAGCGGGTAGGCCCTTTCGAGGCCTGTGCCTTCATCACATTTCAGCTGGCAAACAGGCTCGCCGATCCTGGGTTCTGGCTTCACTGCGCCTTCGGCGCTCCCTCGCCTTCGGCTCGGGCCGTAGGCCTCCGTGGCCTGCGTCCACTCCGGCTCGTTTTCGCTCCGGTCCGGTGCTCACGTACCAACGTACGCTCCGCGGGCGGTGCCTGTTGCAGGCACTTGGTCCTCGCGAAAGCCTCGCCAGAACCCAGGCTTGGCGGGCAGGCAGCTGAAAGATCTGGCCAAAGGTCACGCCACACTGCTCCGCCGACGCGGCGCTTTACGGCGTGATGCAGCAGCTGAAGCCGGCGCAGTCGTAGGCGTAGAACGTCGACATGCCAGCACACGCGCAACTGGCGTGCATGCCGGGGGGCGCTTGGGCGCCGCAGCTGGGTTTGCAGACGCCCGCAAGATCGATGGAGTTCGGGGGCACGCAGTGCGTGGTGTTGCCGGGCGGCATGTCGTTGTTGGCGGTGATGTACAGCCTGTCGAGCCGCGCGTCGGGCACACTGTTGGCGATCAAGAGCGTGTGCGTGCCGGCCGTCAGCGGAAAGTGCAGGGGGTCGTTGTACTGCACGTTGTCGTGGAAATAGTTCCAAAACCAAATCGTGCCGACCGTGATGCGCCACAGGTACCACTGCGGGCCGCCGTCGAGCTGAAAGAAGAAGCGGTTGCTGGAAGTGTCGGGCGAATAAATGCGCCCCCAGATCACGTAGGTGCCGTCTTTCGGCAAGTCGAACGTGTAACGAGCTCGCGCAGCGCCTGGCATCGTGTCCGCCGTCGTGACGCCGGGCGGCCCCTGAATGTACGCGCCGTTCGACGCCGCGCTGTCGGTGCCAATCGTGAAGCCACCACTGAGCTCGCCACTCTCGGCCTCGAGATACAAGCCGGGTGCGACCTGGTCGGGCTGTCCGGCCTCGCCGCCATCCCCCGCCGCTGCACCACCTGCGGGCATGCCGCCCGCGCCGCCCGCGCCAGCGCTCACGCTACCGCCGGCGCCGGTACCACTCACGCCACCCGCGCCGGACTGACCCGCGGACGGCTGCACTACGATCGGCTGCCAGGCGCCGACCGAGGTAACGGTCGCATCGCACGCGCCCGTAAGCCAAACAGCGGCGCCAAGCAAGATCAGCGTCGCCACGGAGATCCTCGCGAGCTTCCTGGCGGCCACGTCGAGATGCTGGCTCACAAACCGCGCGACTGCCAGTGTCTCGCGCAGCGCCGAAAGCCTCGCTACCGCCGAGCGCCTCGAGCGCCCGCGCCAACTCTCGGGCTGAAATATTCTAGCTGTATCGGTCAAGGCCGGTAGCGGGCTACGTGCGCACGCGGCGGCGCTCTTGAATCATGTGCTGCGTGATCACCCGTTGCGCTTCGAGCGTTTCGGCCAAGGTCCAGACGTCATGCATGGGCTTGCTACCGGCGCACTCGAGCAGAATATCCGCGGCGCGATCGGGCCGAATGCCCTGGAAGTGACGGCCCGGCAATTCGACCACGGCGCTCCTGGCGCGCAGACCCTCGAGCGTCGACAGCATTTTCTCGACGACCACGCGGTACACCGGCTCGCTGAAGTGCGCGCGCGGCCCAACGCCGAATAGCAGCACCTTGTCGAACGGCAGCTTCGGCTTGCCGGGCACGAGCACCACCTCGGCGACCTTGCCGGTGATGAAACCGCGCTGCATCAAGAGCGAGATCCGCCCCGCCAGCCGCCAATCGAGTAGCCCCGCCAGGCCGTGCGGCGGCTGCTCATCTTCGGCGACGGCCGCGATGATCACTTCGGTGCCGAGCAGATCGAGCTTGCGAAAGCTGGGCAGCGTGAACCGAAGCTCCACGGCGTTAGGCCTGCGGGCCTTTGTCGGTGTCTTGGCGTCCCAGATCGTCGGCGATGCGGTCGAGCACGCCGTTGACGAATTTACTGCTTTCGTCGCCGCCGAAACGCTTCGCCAGCTCGACGGCTTCGTCGAGCACGACGGCGCGCGGCACGTCGGTTCGCGTCAACAGCTCGTACGTACCCAGGCGCAGCGCGTTGCGATCGATGCGCGCCATGCGCTCGAGCCGCCAATTTTGGCTGGCCGCGCGGATGCGCTCGTCGAGCTTGGCCGCGTCTTCGCGCACGCCGCGCACCAGCTGGTCAGCGTACTCGCGACCCTCCGCGTCGCCCGGCAATTCGCGCCAAAAATCCGAGATGGCTTGGTCGACGTCGTTGCCAGTCGCATCGATGGCGAACAGCATCTGCAGCGCAGCTTCACGAGCGGTGGTGCGAGCGCCCACGACCTCAGAAACCTTGCTGACTGAGCTGCTTGCCCAGCGTGACCATCTCGATCGCAGCCATGGCCGCGTCGAAACCCTTGTTGCCCGCCTTGGTGCCCGCTCGCTCGACAGCCTGCTCGATGCTGTCGGTCGTGAGCACGCCGAACGCAATCGGCACGCCGCTGCCCATGGAAGCCTGCGCCACGCCCTTCGAAACTTCGTTCGCCACGTGATCGAAATGCGGCGTCGCGCCGCGAATCACGGCGCCCACCGCCACCACCGCGTCGACCTTGCCGCCACCGGCGAGCCGCGCGCACACCAGCGGAATCTCCCAAGAGCCAGGCACACGCACGACAGTCACGTTCTTGGCGTCCGCGCCGTGGCGCACGAGCGCGTCGATGGCACCTTCAATCAGACGTTCGACGATGAACGCATTGAAGCGCGAGCCCACGATCGCGAACTTTGCGCCTTCGGGAACCACCAAGGCGCCTTCAATCGAATTCACTGCCTTTGACATGAGCTCTTCTTTTTAACACAGACGAAACGCGACGCTTGCGGCTTAGCTCTTCATGCCGACCAGCGGCACGCTTTCAATAAGTGTCAGTCCGTGTCCCTGAATGCCCGCAATTTTCCGGGGATTGTTGGTCAAAAGCCGAATCTTACACAGGCCGAGCGAGCGCAGGACCTGCGCGCCCAGGCCGTACTCGCGCAGGGCGCCGCCGTGCGGGCGCGTGCCGGCCGGAGGCGGAACCGACGCCGGCGGCGAGCTCTTGCCGTCACCACGCCGCGCGGCGAGCGTGAGCTCGGTCTTCAAATCGCTGGCGGGCGGAATGTAGACGATCACACCTTCGCCGGCGGCTTCGATGGCGTCGATGGCCTCGCCCAGGTTGCGCGCGCCTTCGGTGGGCGTGCTGCTGAACACGTCGGCCAGGCTCGAACCGGTATGCATGCGGCACAGCGCCGGCCGCTCGGCGACCGGCTCGCCCTTCACCAACGCCAAGAATTGTTTACCCTCGTGGACGGCCTCGTACACGCAAGCTCGCCAAGTGGTGCGCGTGCGATCGAGCACGACCTGCGATTCAGCGGCCAGCGACACCAACGCCTCCGTTTGCAGCCGATAGGCGATCAAGTCCGCGATCGTGAGAATGACCAGCCCGTGCTTGTCGGCGAAACGCTCCAAATCAGGCATGCGCGCCATGCTGCCGTCGTCGTTCGCGATCTCGCACACGATGCCGGCCGGCGACAGACCCGCCAGCCGCGCCAGATCGACGGAGCCTTCGGTCTGCCCTGCGCGCACGAGCACGCCGCCGTGGCGGGCCACGAGCGGAAACACATGACCGGGCACCACCACGTCGTTTGGCTGCGCGCTCGGGTTGATGGCGACCTGAATGGTGCGCGCCCGATCGGCTGCGCTGATGCCGGTGGTGACGCCTTGGCTCGCCTCGATGCTGACCGTGAAGGCGGTGCCCAAGCGCGGGCCGCTGCGACCTGGCGCCGCCATCATCGGCAGCTCGAGCCGCGCGATTTGTTCGTCCGTCAGCGTGAGGCAAATCAGACCGCGCGCGTGGTTGGCCATGAACGCGATCGCCTCGGGCGTGACGTGCTCGGCCGCCAGCACCAAGTCGCCCTCGTTTTCGCGGTCCTCGTCGTCGACCAAGATCAGCATTTTGCCGGCACGGATGGCTTCGATGCCGCGGGTGACGCGCGAGATGAGCTCGGAGTCGAGCTCGTGGAGACGGGAAGGTTCGGTCGACATGAGCGTTTGGCTGGCGGCTATTTGTACCCAGCGCGCTCGAGCGCAAGGGCAAATCGCGCGTCGTCCACCAGAGTGGGCCTTTGTCCCGTCGCTTCGAAGTACCGGACCAGGTAACGCGCCACCAAATCGACCTCCAGATTCACGTAGCTCCCCGGCCTCCAATGTTTGAGGCTCGTCACCTCCCGGGTGTGCGGAATCAACATCACCGCCAGCGACAGCTCCGAAACGTCGTTGACGGTGAGCGAAACGCCGTCGAGCGTGAGCGAGCCCTTCTGCGCCACGAAGCGGCTTTGCTCTTCGCCAAAGCTCAGCCGAACCAGCCAAGCGTCGCCCTGCTCCTCGACGCTTTCGACCTTCGCGATGCCGTCGACGTGACCGCTCACCATGTGGCCGCCCAAACGATCGCCCAGGCGCAACGAACGTTCGAGATTCAGCTCGCTGCCGAGCGCCAAGCGCCCGAGCGTCGTCTTTTCGACGGTCTCGATCGAGACATCCGCGTCGAAGCTACTCGCGGTCTGCGCCACCACCGTCAAGCAGGCGCCGCTCACCGCGATCGACTCGCCCAGCTCGAGCGCGTCGAAGCCGCTGAGCCCATCCGTGCCGACTACCAGCCGATAGCCGGGTCCGCGCCGGGTGAGCCCGCGAAGCTTGCCAGTTCCTGCGACGAGGCCGGTGAACACGACTTTCACATAGCACGCTCTCTGGGACCAAACTCGGCAGGGCCCCAGCCCCAAGCGAGCTATGGGGTCTCGAAAGAACCGATCGTGTTAGGCTGTGCGCGTGACGCTCGGTTTTCGCCTTGTCGTGCCGGCGGCCGTTCTGCTCGGCCCTTGCGTGATTGCGGCGCTCGCAAGTTGCGGGCCCAGCGTGCAATCGATTTACGAAGGCAACGTGCGTTTCGAGCACTGCTACCGGCTCGACCTCGAGCTCGAGGTCGCCACCACGCACCGCCAAGCCTGCTGGACTAGCTGGCTCGACCGCTACACCTACGGCCAGTCGCGTGACCGGCTAGAGTACGCGCGACGCCGGGTGCGCGCCTTCGCCAGCGGAGATGTCGACCGCCCGGTGCTGCGCATCGGCGACAACCAGCCGCAAAAAGACTCGCGGCAGTTTTATCTGGTGGTACCCGCGCCTACCAGCGTGCATGCGCCGCCGCCGCCCATCGCCACGCGCATGAACCTCGTCACCGATCCGCCGGAGACGAGCCCCATCACCGCCAGCAAGCCCGTCGAAAAGGCCGCTCCGGGCGAAGACTGCGGCAGCGCCTGTCGGAGCGCCTTTAGCAGCTGTAATCAAGCCTGCGATCCCCCGGCCAAAGGCGCGGCCTGCAAGAGCTGCGACCCGGACTACAAGAAGTGCATGCAGCGTTGTTTTGAGTGAAACACCAAGACGACGGAGCCCAGGCGCGCCAACACCCGCTCGGGTGGGGGCCCCGACCCCGCGACAGCCATTCAGCGGTCACTACGGCATAGATTCAGCCGGGGCGGAGCGCCTGCAGCCTGAACGGACGAAATGAGCGATTAAGTTGACGCGCAGACGCTCGAAAGGTTAACCGATGACGCTCGACCCGATGACGTTGCGACAGCCAGCCGCCTCCGCACTCGCACCCGCCGCATCGGCCCTCGCCACTCCTCTGCCGAGGGTGCTGCGCCCGACCCGCGCCGTCCCGGCCGACGCGGTGCGCCCGACCCGCGCCGAGGTAAATCTCGCCAATTTGCGCCACAACCTGCGCGTCATGCAGCGCACGGCTGGCGGCGCCGAGGTCTGGGCCGTGCTCAAGGCCGACGGTTACGGCCATGGCGCCAAAGGCGTGGCCCGCACGCTCGAGCGCGCCGGAGCCACCGGCATCTGCGTGGCCCTGCTCGAAGAAGGCATCGAGCTACGCGAGGCCGGCATCCGCGTACCCATCTTGGTCACCGGCGGTTACTTCGGCCGCGCCTTCGGCGAGGTGCTGCGGCACTCGCTCACGCCCGTCTTGCACGACCCCGCGCAGGTCGAAGCTCTGGCCGACGAAGTGCGTTACAGCGGCTCCGAGCCCGCCAGCGTCCACGTCAAAATCGACACCGGTATGTCGCGCCTCGGCGTGCTGCCGCGCGACGTACCGAAGATGGCCGAAGTCCTGACGCGGCACCGCGAGGTGCGCGTGAGCGGGCTGATGACTCACTTCGCCTGCGCCGACGGCGGCGACCCCGAGTCGATCAACGCACAAATGGATTTGTTCGACGCCGCCACGCTCTCGCTGAAGAGCCTGGGTATCGTCGCGCCGCTGCGCCACGCCGCCAACAGCGCCGCCATCTTGCAGAGCCCACGCGCCCACCTGAACGTCGTGCGCCCCGGCATCGCCCTGTTCGGCGTCGAGCCGCGCGCCGGCATCTGCAAAGAGCTGCGCCCCGTCATGCAAGTGCGCACCGAGCTCGTCGCGGTCCGCGAAATCGCCGAGGGTCAAAGCGTCGGCTACGGCGCCACCTGGGTCGCCAAGCGCGTCAGCCGCATCGCCACCATTCCCATGGGTTATGCAGACGGCCTGTCGCGCGCGCTCTCGAACCGCGGCGAGCTGCTCGTGCGCGGCAAGCGCGTGCCCGTCGCAGGCGTCGTCAGCATGGACATGGCCATGCTCGACGTCACCGAAATTCCCGACGTGCGCGTCGGCGACGAGTGCGTCGTGCTCGGCAGCCAAAAAGGCCCGCTCGGCCAAGACACCATCTCCGCCGAAGAAATCGCGGCGCGGCTCGGTACCATCCCGTGGGAAGTCTTGACCGACATCTCGCGCCGCGTGCCGCGCTTCTACCGCGAGCCCTGACCGAGCCACCGGCGCCGGGGCTTGTGCCAGCTGTGCCACCCGCACGGGTGCGAGGAGCGGGGATTATGGGGCAGCGGCGTTGGCACGCGGGTTGCTGAGCAGGCCGCATGTCCACCACCCTCGCGTCTCGGCGTGCGCGTCTGACGGGTCTACGCTTCTCGCTTCTGGCTTCAATCGGACTATTGCCGGCGGCCTGCGGCGGGGCAGTCAAGGGCAATGGCGGCGGTGAAGAAGCCGGAACGAGCAACGGCGGCAGCGGCACCAGCGCCGGTTCGAGCAATGCGGGCTCTTCGAACAAGGGCGGGAGCAGCAGCGGCGGAGGGGTAGCGACGGCCGGTACCGGTGCCGGCGGCGTTGGGCCCAGTACCAAATGCACCATGCCGTCGTTCGACCCCGTGACAGGCCTCGTCACGTGTGGCGAAGGCTACGCCCACCGTCCAAAGCCCGTCGCTTGCCAGAGCACCATCCCGCCCGACGCCGCGCAGGGGGGCGATTCCGGAGCGGGACTGCCGCGCGTGACCGACTATGTGCCCTGCTCCGAAGACCCATCGAAGTGCGACGCCTACCAGTACGGCTACTGCAATAGCCGTGGAGAGGTCGCGGCGCCGGGCTGCGCTTCGGGCTGCGTGACCGACCAAGATTGCGGGGCCGGCTCCATTTGCCTGTGTGGTCACGACGAGTCACCGACGGGCGGCGCCTGCCGCGTCAGCACCTGCACCTCGGACGCGGATTGCCCGAACGGCACCTGCGCCAGCTACGCCTTCTTCTGCGGCGACGGGGGCTTCGCCTGCAACTCAGCCAAGGATGAGTGCCTCAGCAACGCCGACTGCAAGCCGAGCGGCACCTGCACGCTCGACCCAACGGGCCGCCGCGTGTGCGAATACGGCGCGTGCGGACGCCCGTTCCTGGTTGAGACACGGCCGCGGCTGGCCCCGGTCGTGTCGAGCGGCGCCTGGCTCGCTCCAGATGCCGGCAGTCCGCTCCTGAACCACCTGAGCCTCACCGAGCGCGCCGCGCTCGCCGAGCATTGGACGAAGATGGGCCAAATGGAGCACGCTTCCATCGCCGCCTTCGCGCGCTTCAGCCTGCAGCTGCTCGCGCTCGGCGCGCCGCCGGAGCTAGTCGACGCCTGCACGCAAGCGCTCGCCGACGAAACCGCACACACCCTGCTCTGCTTCGGCATCGCCAGCGCCTACGCCGGCCGCGCCATCGGACCGGGGCCGCTCGACGTTTCGCGCAGCCTGGAAGTGACGTCGCTCGTCGATATCGTCGATCTCGTCATCGCTGAAGGTTGCTTTGGCGAAACCAGCGCCGCGCTCGAAGCGCTCGAAGCCGCAGACACGGCCGCCGACCCGGTCATCGTGGCGGCTTACACACAAATCGCCGCCGATGAGCAGCGCCACGCCGAGCTTGCGTTTCGCTTCGTGCGCTGGGCGCTCGAACGCCAGACGGAAGGCGTAGCAGAGCGCGTGGCAGAAGCGATCGCGTCGCCGCCTTCGCTCAGCGCGGCCGCGCTGGGCGTCGCCGTGCCATGCTTGCGCGCGCTACTCACGCTGCCGGCGCCTGCAAAAGCTCATGCTCCAGCAGCTCCGCAAGCGACTTGACGACCAGCGTCGGTTTGTACGGAAACGCCCGCAAGCCCCCCGGAGTGTTGGCGCCAAGCACCAGCACCGTAACGACACCGAGCTGCAGACCGATGAGCACGTCGGGCTCCATCTTGTCGGTGATGAGAATGGTTTGGGCGGGCGAAGTGGCGACGTCGCGCGCGGCCTCACACACGCAAGTCGGGCTCATACGTCCGAGTGAAAGCGCCTTACGCCCCGTCGCCGTCTCGAGCGCCGAAACGATCGCGCCAGAGCCAGGCGCGATGCCGTCGCGCGTGGCAACGCTCGGGTCGAGGCTCGCGGCGATCAGCTTCGCACCGCTGCGCACCAAGTTTACCGCGCGTTGAAGCAAGCTGAGGCTCAACGCATCACCTTCCGCGACTACCACGTAGTCAGGATTCTGGTCATCCATCGCGAAGCCGTTGCGCAGCAACGCCTGCACCAAGCCGCCGTCGCCGATCACGAACGCCGTGCCGCCCGGCTCCTGTCGCGCCAGAAACCGCGCGGTCGCACTGGACGCCGTAAAGATGCGGCTTTCGTCGATCCGCAAACCCAGCCGGCGCATGCGCAAGGCCAGCTCTTTCGGCGCGCCGTAGCGCTGATCGCTGATGAAGCGATGGGGTTGGTGAGCCAGCTGCAGCCGCTGCACCAAATCGCTTGCGCCCGGCGCCGGCTGTCCGCGCTCGAGCAGCACGCTTTCGAGATCGATCAAGAACCCCTTTCGGTAGGCATCCGCCATGATCATCGTGATGCTCGACTTGCGGCCAACTCGGCGGCGCGTCCAGCGCTTCACCGATATCGACCATGCGTTAGACAAGATCAAACGCCGTACAACCCAGCCGTCGCTTGTACGAAAAATCGGCGAAACAATCTGCACGAACACCGAACATGACCGAAACGAGCTACTTGAACAGCTTCAAAAATGCCGTGCCGTAGCGCTCGAGCTTGGCGGGACCGACGCCAGGCACCTGGAGCAGCTCGGCCTCGTTGCGCGGTTTGCGCGCGGCCATTTCGAGCAGCGTGGCGTCATTGAAAATCAGGTAAGCGGGCACGCCTTTCTCGCGCGCCAGGTGCAGACGCAGACTCTTGAGTAACGTGAGCAGCTCGCCGTCAACCGATGCGCCAAGCACAGCCGCTGCGCTGGCGCGAGCGGTCGACGTATCCGCGCCGCGCTTCGACTTTCTGAGCTTGGGCGGAAGCACGACCTTGCCGCGACAGACGTCGCAGCTTTCACCGCATTTTTGCAGTGTTTCCCCGAAATATTCGGCGAGGAGCTGGTGGCGGCAACGGCCCGACTCGGCGAAGCGAAACATCTCGCGCGCCTGCGAGCGCAGCCGCTCCGCGGCGCCGTCGTCTTCGGTGCCGTCGGCAAAGCGATCGTAGGCTATGACCTCCGACCACGAATAGAACAGGATGCAGTCGCTGGGTGCGCCGTCGCGACCGGCGCGGCCAATCTCCTGATAGTAGCCTTCGACGGATTTCGGCAAGTCGCGGTGAATCACGTAGCGCACGTTCGACTTGTCGATACCCATGCCGAACGCAATCGTGGCCACCACCACGTCGACGTCGTCGTTCCTGAATGCGTCTTGCGCCCTGGAGCGTTGCTCGGGGGCGAGACCTGCGTGGTAGCAGGTCGCCCTGCAGCCTTGCTCTTTCAAATAGTCGGCCGTCTCTTCCGTCGACTTGCGCGACAAGCAATAGACGATGCCGCTTTCACCCGGCCGAGCCTGCACCAAGCTGGCGATGGCTTCGCGCGTCGTCCGCCCCAAGGATTCGCCCTTCTGAAAGCTCGAGATGCGCAGGTTTTTGCGAAAAAACGAGCCGCGAAACATGTTGGGCGCGCGCATGCCCAGCTGCTGCACGATGTCTCGCATCACCTGGGGCGTCGCGGTCGCGGTCAGCGCCAAGAGCGGCACGTTGCCGAAGCGGCGCTTCAAGCTCGACAGGTTGCGGTAAGCCGGACGAAAATCGTGCCCCCACTCGCTGATGCAATGCGCTTCGTCGATGGCAATCAAGGAGGGCTGCACTTCGCTCAGCAATCTGCCGACCGAAGCCTCGAGCCCTTCCGGCGCCACGTACACCAAGCGGTGCTTGCCGGCCGCGACCTCGGCGATGCGCTCGCGCCGTTCGTCGAACGACAGTGTCGAGTTCAGGAAGGTGGCCGACACACCTGCCTCCGACAGTGCATCTACCTGGTCCTTCATCAACGCGATCAGCGGCGAGACGACGAGCGCAAAACGCCCGAGCGCGATCGCCGGCACCTGGTAGGTGAGACTCTTGCCGGAGCCGGTCGGCATCACGCCCACACAGTCTTGGCCCGCCAACACGGCGTCGATGATCTCGCGCTGTCCGGGGCGGAAGCTGTCGTAACCGAACACGTCTTTCAACACTTCTTCGGGCGGTTGAGCGGCGGCCGGCCGCCCACTGCCATGTCCCGTCCCGGCTACCGCCCCCGCGATTTCTCTGAGCATCCCCAGCACCTCGGTCGAGAACACGCCCGGGTTGCGTCGATAAAGCTGGCGCAACTCCGAAAGTCGTTCCGTCACGAGCGAAAGCCGTGCGCCGCTGACGGCGCCGTCAGTCTGCGCCTCGCGGTGCAGCTCGCTAACTTCAGCCTCGAGGGCTTGGCGATCCGCGCTCAACGTCGTCCTAGCGCCTCACCAGCGCCTCGATCTTGGCGGCGCAGATGAAGTCGTTTTCGCTGAGCCCGCCGATAGCGTGGGTCGAATACGTGACCGCACAGCGGTTGTAGCTCACAGCCAAGTCTGGGTGATGGTCCTCGACGTGGGCGATGTACGCGACTGCATTCACGAAGGCCATGGTCTCGTAGAAATCTGCGAATTCGTAGCTCTTCGAAATGCTGCCGACGAGCATGTCTGCTTTGTAGCCCGGTAGGTCTGCCAGCAAGCGCGTCACTTGGTCGGGCGAGACGCGCTGCGTGTCGGCAGTGCATGCCGCGCAACGCTTGTTCACCAAATCACTCATGTTCCTCCACCTTCCTCGGCTACGGGCATCGGCAAGACGAGTTGCGGAGCAGGTGGCGAGCCAGCTTCGCGGAGCATCAGACGTTCCTCGTTCAACGCGGCGGCCACGGGCGCAAGCTTCGAGTTCTCGCGAATCGCCGTGATCAAGCTGGCCATGCCTGCAACGTAGCGCTCCCGATCGATCTCGCCACGCACTAGTTGCAGGCGCAAAAAGACGCCGGCGGTCTGCGCGACGTCGCACAGACAGTAATCGCGCACCTCCTGAAGCTTGCCGGCGTGAACCATGGGCCCAACATCTTTGCCGTCGACGCCCACTTTGCCCGGCATGCCGCACAGCTTGGCAATCACATCCAGCTTGGCACTCTTGGTGGCGCCGAAGTCGGCGATGAAGTCCATCAAGTCGAGGTGGCCGTCGGCGCTGAAGCGGTAGCGCACGTCGCGCGAGTGGTAATAGTGGCGGAATGGAATGCCGTAGCGCAGGCAGCGCGTCGCGATCACCGGCAGGTCGAAGCCGCGCCCGTTGAAGGTGATCAGGCAAGGCCGGCGCTCTTCCAAGATCTTGGCAAAATCGAGCAGCATGCCCGACTCATCCTTGCCCTCGGCCAGCACCGCGATGCGCCGCACCTGATAGGCTTGGTCGAAAAGCAGCGCGCCGATGACCACAATCTTGTGGTGGGGTGCCGCCGGCAGCCGTTCGACATCGCCGGACTGCGAGATAGGCAGCTCGGGATCGAGCACCGTCTCGATGTCCAAAACCAAGAACGAGCCTGCCATCCTGGCGGCAGCCTGCCCGCCCCCAGGCAGGCGAGCAAACAGAGAGGCGGGGAGGCGGGGAGATTTTGGTGCCTGCGATGGGGTAACCCGAGGTCACTCCGGCTCGCGACCGGGCTAGCGCAAGCCAGCGGCAGCAATCAGGAAATTCCTCCCCGCCTCCCGCCTGCCCATTGATTCGCTGCTGCGTAATGCTCGGTTTTTGCTAAAGTTTTCGCCGACTTGACAGCCGGTCCAAGGCGTGGTGCGCTGCGCGGCAAGCGTCACGGTTTTGCCCCGGGTTGGGGCCCACGCTGCCGCCTTTGGGGCAGGCGGCCGGAAGGCTCCCCGGGAGCAAAGCCAGGTCGACGCGAAAGATTTCTTTCTCGCGTGAAAAACGCTTTGTCCGAGGGACATGCCCAAAAATACGTTGGTCATCAATTGCGATATTCGTGAAACCCGTGTTGCGCTGATTGAAGGGGGAGTGATTGCCGAGCTGCAGATCGAGCGCGCGGCCGCTCGAGGCACCGTCGGTAACATCGTGCTGGGCAAGGTGACGCGCGTGCTGCCCGGCATGCAGGCGGCGTTCATCGACGTCGGCCAGGAGCGCGCCGCGTTCCTCCACGTCGAAGACCTAATTCGGCCGGACGATTTCGAAGCCTACCTATCGGGCGGGCACCGCCACGAAGACGGCGAGAGCTTCAAGGGCGACGGCGGACGGCGCTTCGGACAGGCGAAGCCCAAGGTCGAGACCGACGACGACGACGATGACGATGACAGCGATCCCAGCGCCGTCGCGGCCGCACCGCTCTCGCAAATCGCCAACCCGGTGCCCGAGGCCGAGGCTGATGACGACGACGCGGATGATGACGACGATGCGGATGATGACGACGACGCGGATGATGACGATGACGACGACGCGGACGACGACGACGACAGCGATCCCAGCGCCGTGAGCCAGGACGACGACAGCGATCCGAGCAATCCATCAGCGGACGAGCAGAAAGGCGATGACGCCGCCAATCCGGCCGATGCGGATGATGACGACGCGGATGATGACGAGGACGACGACGACGACGACGCGGAGGAAGAGGAAGAGCAGCAAGAGCCCGACGACGAGCGCGACCACAGCCCCCGCGACGACGCGGCCGTACGTACCGACGAAGGCGGCGGCACAGCCGGCGGTGGTGGCGAAGGCGCGGCGCGCACCGAGAGCGACGGCAATCGGAAGCGCCGGCGGCGACGCCGCAAGCGCCCCGGCGAGCGCACTGCTGGCGAGCGTAGCGGCGGCGGCGAGCGTAGCGGCGGCGAGCGCAGCGGCGGCGACCGCCAACAGAGCGCAGCCCGGCCACCACAGCAACAGCAAGCGCGCAGCGGCGGCGACCGCCCGCGCGAGGGCTCCTCGTCACGTCGTGATCGCGAACGGCGCGGCAACGACCGCGGAGGCCGCAGCGGCGGCCCGAAGCAAGCCTCACGCGTCGCCCGCTCGGTGCCCATCACCGAGGTCGTAAAAGAGGGTGACGAGGTCATCGTACAGATCTCGAAAGAGCCCATCGGCACCAAGGGAGCGCGCGTCACCAGCCACGTCTCTCTGCCCGGGCGCTACGCCGTCTACTTGCCGACCGTCGAGCACGTCGGCGTATCGAAGCGGATCGGCTCCGCCCGCGAGCGCGCGCGGCTGCGTGAAGTGGTCGATCAGATGAAGCCGCCCAAGGGCGGACTCATCGTGCGCACGGTGGCTGAAGGTCTAACCAAGAAGTCGCTCAAGCAAGACATCGGCTACTTGGTGAAGGTGTGGGAAGAAGTCTCGCGCAAGAAAGACGAGGGCGGCAAAGCGCCGACCATGCTCTACGCCGAGCTCGATCTAGTGCTCAAGACGGCACGCGATCTGTTCACCGACGAGATCGAAAACATCGTCATCGACGACAAGGAGCAGTACTCGCGGCTCGTGCGCTTCGTCGAAATGTTCATGCCCGAGCGCGTGAAGGACATCGAGCTGTACAGCGGCGACGAGCCGATCTTCGACGCCTACGGCATCGAAGACGAGATCGCGCGCGCGCTGAGCCGCAAGGTGCCGCTATCGAGCGGCGGTCACTTGATCATCGACCAGGCCGAGGCGCTCACGGCCATTGACGTGAACACCGGGCGCTACGTCGGTAAGGGCAGTCAAAACCTGGAAGAGACGGCGCTCAAGACCAATCTCGAAGCCGTGGAAGAGATCGCTTACCAGCTGCGTTTCCGAAACATCGGCGGCCTGGTGATTTTGGATCTCATCGACATGGATGTGGGCTCGAACCGCGAAAAGGTTTGGCGCCAACTCGAGCAGCTGCTCACCAAAGACAAAGCCAAGACGACCATCAACCGCATCAGCGAGCTTGGGCTGATCGAGATGACGCGCAAGCGCACGCGCGAAAGTCTGACCCGCACGATGCACGAGACGTGCTTCTACTGCGACGGTACCGGCCAAATTCAATCGCGCACCACGATTGCCTACGAAATCTTGCGCCAACTGCGGCGCGAGCGGCACACGCTACCGGGCTACTCGGTGATCGTGAACGCGCATCCGGCCGTGATCGACGTCATGCAAGGCGAAGAGAAGCCCGCTGTCGTCGAAGCCGAAAAGCGCTACATGCGCCGTATCGAATTCAATCCGCGGCGTGAATATCACATCGAACAGTTCGATCTGCAGGGCAAATAATGCGGAGCGTTCGACCTCCAAGGCGCCTGAGGCCAAGTAGTCGAGCACCCCATCTGCTGGCCGGTGTGTCTGGCGGGCAAAGCCCCACTGTGCGACGACCTCGACAGTCCTCGGTAGACCAGGTCACGATCGCGATTGCGACAAGGCCCGCGACAAACTCCGCGAGCCCGAGCGGACGGCCGTCCCTCCGGAGGCCAAGATCGACCCGGGCCAGCAGCCGCCGGATGGAAACATGACGACATCCAATCGAAAAGAGGAACGCCTCACCATCAACAAAGAGTTCGACTCCTTCGATCAGTTCATCCAAGAGTACGTCACCAATATTTCGCGCACTGGCGCTTTCATCAAGACCTCAATGCCGTTGCCGATCGGTTCCGAGGTCACGCTGCGCTTCACGGTGGTGATGGACGACGTCGAAGTCATCGAGGGGCTCGGCGAGGTCGTACGTATCGAAACCGACCCGCCCGGCATGGGGGTCGTGTTCAAAAAGCTCTCGAAGTACTCCGAGAAGCTGATTCAAAAACTACTGTCGAAGGGCTGAGCCGAGCTCAGCGCCCCCAAGTTCCTACCTCACGGGCGGGCGGACCTTGCAATGCTTGTCGCGGCAGTCGACGACCGCTGCGTTGCAACATTGGTCGACGGTCGCGCAGGCGTCGCCGATGCCGGAGCATGACTGCGTCTGCTTGTCGACGCACACGCCTTCAACGCAGAAGCCGGAGCAGCACTCGAAGTTGGCCTTGCACATCATGCCCTTGTCACCGGGCGGCGGCGTCTGAATGCATTGTGCCAGCGCCCAGAAACCACGCATGTTCGGCGTGTTTTCTTGGCCCTCGAGGTAAAAAGCCGGATGGCTTGGATCGGCGGATTTGATGTCTCCGTCGATCGCCGCCACCCACAAGCGGCGCTTGGCGTTGGTGTTCGGTCCGGCGTCGGTGAGCTCGTTACCCCAGTCGCGCATGCTGGTGAAGACCATCCACGAATAGCCGCCACGCTTGACGGGGCAAAACATCGGCTCGCGGCCGGCGCCGCGATCTTTCATCGCGGGCGGATCGTTCAAGGTAGCGAGCCGAACCGGCGTACCACCGCCCACGGGGCTGACCCAAATCTCTCCGCCGTCAGGTGTGTCATCGCCACAACCGGCGGGGTTGCAGCCGGTGGAATACAGTCCGGTGTGGTACGCGACGAACTGGTTGTCGGGAGTAAACGCCGGGTAGCCAAAGCCCTGATTGCCTGCCGCAAACTGAGTGATGTTCGCGACCTCGTGCAAGGTGGGATCGAACTTGGGGCCAGCGGGATCGAAGTCCATGTAGACGATGCGATTGGCGGGGCTCGGGATCACGTTCTCCTTCATGTGGCCAGCGTCACCACCAGCCTCAACGGCTGCCAGCTTGGTGCCGTCGAGCGAGAACGACGGCATCATCAAGTTGAGGCCGGGCGCGCTGAACACGATGTCGTCCAAGCCGCTGCTCGAGATGACCGCGCCGGTCTTGGTGACTGCCAGACTGAAGTTCTTCGAGCCTGGCTGCACGGGGCTGGTGAACCCGTTGCCGAACACGACGTACTTGCCATCTGGGGTCAGCGCCGGACCAGCACCGTACTTGTCGGTTTGCACCGCCAGCGTCGCGGCGGGCAGGTCGAACGAAGCCCAAGGGCGCGTATTGCCGTACCCCGTCTTGTAGGGGTCAGCAGTCGGAATACCCTCGATGTCGGCAACCATGGTGGTGCCATCTGCACTCACGGAGTGGCAGCCCATGCACTTGCCCGTGCCGAGCGACTCCGGCATCGCCCCGACGCCCGGATAGATGCGCGTGATATTGCCGATGCCGGCGTTCAGACGCGATGCCGTCCAGTAGTAGATGGCGCCGCGCAAGCTCTCCGGCGCAATGGTGAAGCCCTCGCTGGCGGCGCTGTACGCCACCTTGGCCGTGGCGTCGTAGCGGAACAACGTGATCGTCAAGGCGTCGCCCGTGTTCGACGACGTCATGCGATCCCAGGTGTCTTGCGGAATCGTCAGCCTGCCGGGCGCGGTCGCGGCCGAATACAGATCGAACTTGTAGCCAGCTTGCTCTGCGTGCAGCCGGTACACGTCGTTCACTGCGTCCGGCGCGGTCCACATGAATTCCGGCGACTTCAAGCCGAGCGCGAACACCGTCTTGTCGTACGGGTAGAGCAGGGTCATAAGCGTCGGATCCTGTGCGGGCGTAGTGCCGGCGCTGCCGTCGAGCGCCGTCATGACGTCGGGCGCGATCGTGCCTTCGACGTGCTTTTCGAGTAGCTGCACCTCGAGATCGGCCGTCGCGTCGAGCCCGCCGTACACGGCGTGCAATTTGCCCTTGCCGGCGACCGCGCCGGTCGCGGTGAGCACGACCGGAGAACCATTCTTCTGCCCGGCCAAGTCAGGCCGATCGAACTGCAGTGACTCCGCCGTGACCTTCGCTATCTCCCCGCCCGTGAACGTAGCCATCAGCGAGTAGGAGGCCGTCTTCGCCGCGGTCGCGCTGTCGATGACCAACGTGATGCTCGGCGGATCGAAAGCCAGCGCCGTCGCGGTGCCAGACGCATCGGCGCCACCTCCGATACCGACGATGTCCGGCCCGGAGCCCCCGGTGGAGAGGCTGCCGCCCAAACTGGGCTGCGCCGCCATGCCGGAGCTGCCCCCATCGCCGCCCGTGCCACCCGTCGACGCGGTGACGCCGCTTCTGTTGGCGTCCGGATTGGCCGAGCATGCCCCTAACAGCCCAGAACCAATCAATAAAATACACTGGTACGCTACCCTAGACCGCGTCATGTCGTCTAATTATCCGCTGTGATGAAAAGCAATCCAGCGAATAGGTACGCAAACGCCCCAATGCTCGCAAATAGGTGGGAAGAAGTGCGTTAGCTGACGCTGCTGTCCCACTCTGACGTGATCCCGCTTTTTCGCTGCGCCGACTTGCCCGCTCGCCCCTTTCAGCCTAGATCCCGCGCCCCCATGTACCTGTCCGTCAAGAAGCCCCGCAAGACCGACCGCAAGCGCTCGATCCGCCACCGCGCCAAGGTGAAGGCGAAGAACCGCACTCGGCGCGGTCGCGTCAACGCGAACGCCTGAGCGCGCGGCGGTTCCGTACGCACGCGTAGCTGCCGCCACGAAACCTCCACGAGGTCTCCATGGCGTCTCCCCAAGCGCTGCGCGTGCCCATGCGTTCCTAGAGCCTAGGAGGAACGCTGATGTTTGGAACCACATGGCTTGGCTATTTCGAAGGCAACGCTCGCAACGATCGCGCCCCGCATGCCAGCTTGTACGCGGAGGTACCGGCTGAGCTACGCAGGCCACTTGCGATCTCGCTCGGACGCTTTCAGCTCGGCGAGTCCGCCGGTGGCAAGATCCACGAAGAGATCGCCACCCATCCCGATCCCGCTCTGGATGCTTCGACGCGACGCTCCGTGCAGCTGTACATCGAGGAGGAGTGGCGTCACTCGCGCGAGCTCGCTCTGATCATCCGTACGTTGGGCGGCAAGCTGCAGACGGCGCATTGGACGAACGGCGCCTTCACGGCTTGCCGCAGGCTCCTCGGGTTGCGCACCAAGATGATGACGCTCGCCATCGCGGAGGTCGTCGGTATCGTTTACTACCGCGCGCTGGCTCGCGGCATCGGCAGCCCGGCTCTGGCCGAGTCCCTGCGGCGCATCGCCAACGAAGAAGCGCAGCACCTCGACTTTCAAGCTGCGTTCTTCGATCACGCCATCTCGCTCGCAGCCGCGCCACTGCGCGTGCCCTATCGCTGGCTGCTACGCAGCTTGATGTTGGCCATCTTCGCGGCGGCGCTGCTGGTGCTGCTGCTCGATCACGGGCGGCTGCTTCGCCGCAGCGGTGCGGGCGTGGGCGCCCTGGTGACGGCCGCATGGCGGGAGCTCGCCTGCCGTCACTTTTTGCAAGCGTCGCGGCTGCGCCTGCTGGCGAAGCCGCGCTATTCGTCGTGACTCGAGCAGCTGTGCCGCTCAGGGGCAGGCGTTGCTCATCATGCCGCCGCACATGTCTTGTGCGTCGCAGCCAGGCGCCACTGGTGCATCGCCGCCGCCGCCACACTTGAGCACGTACTGGTGATCGCCGCCGCTGCACGACTTCTTTTTCACCTGCATGCCATTCTTGAGCATCGTGAAGTCGGCCGCGGTGACCTTCACGTAGTGCGTGTGCATACCTGCCGTGCCGTTGGCGGGCCCGGTTTGGATCGTCACATCCGTACCCGCAGTCAGCTGGGCGGCCGTAACGAGCAAGGTGTGTGTGTGGCCCGAAGCGTTGTCGCTGGTCACCATGATGTCGGCGCCGCACATGCCGCCGCCGCCGCCGCCTGCTCCGCCGCCACCTGCTCCACCGCCGCCTGCTCCGCCACCACCACCTGCGCCGGAATGACCACCGCCGGCGCCGCCGCTGCCGCCTGTGCCACCGCTGGCGCCGCCGCTGCCGCCTGTACCACCGGACGCACCGCCCGTGCCACCGGACGCACCGCCCGTGCCGCCCGTCGCGGTGCCCGCCGTGCCGCCACCGGTTCCCGACATGGAGCCACCCGTCGTGCTGCCGGCTGTGGTGCCCGCCGTGCCGGAGCCGCCACTACCAGCCGTGCCCGAGCCGCCCGTGCCTGCCATGGCAGGCGGCGAAACAGGAGGGTTATCGCTACTGCACGCCGCCGCGAGCGCTGCCAACGCCGCTGACGAGACGCTGAAGATCAAGAAGTCTTTGCGATTGATGGAGCGTGAAGACATGTTCGGCATGGTCCTTCTTCGTGGCTGCCGGGCTCAGAAAACGATCAGTGAAAATGCGAAATGCGAAGGCATATCTTCGCGGGCGGAGACGATAGCTGTGTGCTCGCGTCGGGCCAAAGAAGCTCAGCCCCTCCTTGGCCCTCTACAACCCCGGACGAATGTGTCCAACAGACGACGTGCTCGCTAGAAATTTCGCGGCCACGCGGACCGTCGCGAGCTCACCAAGCGTCAGCGCTGCAAGCCCGGAATTGCCGCGGCCCCGGAGAACACATGCGGATGCAGGGCCACCACTGCGGCCGTGAGCGCTAGCCCGAGCAGCAGCGGCAACCAAAGCTCGCGGAGCACGAGCCGATTGCGGCCCGTGAGCAGCGCCACGAACGGCAAGTTCGAAGTGGTCGCCTCGAAACCGGCAAATTGGGTCGGATGCGTGCGCCGGCGCTTGCGATCGATGTCGTAGCTGCCACGCAGAGCCGTGAGCCCCAGACTCCCGAAGAAGATCAACGAGCCCGCGTCAGCATTGACCAACAGATGTGCGGCCGACCAGAGTACCACTGCCCACAGGAAAGGGTGACGCGTGACACGCAGCACGCCCCGTGACTGCTGCGAGCCCAGCAGCAGCTTTTCTCCGCCGAGCGCGGTCGGGCTCGGCAGCGTGAACGCGCCGACGAGCAGCACGAACGCCCAGGGTAGGATCAACACCGGCACGTAGAAGAGCGGCCGCGGAGTAACCCAGAGCGCGCGGTACGGTGCGTGGCCGTATTCGTAGATGAGCCACCAAATGATAACCAGCGATGCCGCCGAGAACCCGCCCCGGTACGCTTTTTCGCCCACCAACCCTACGAGGCCGAAGCGCAGGCCCGTGCCGGCAATTGCAGCATGAAGCAAGAACCAGGCGGCCGCGGCGCTCAGTAAGCGGGCGAATTCCACCGAGAAGACATGGTACGGCCGCCGAGCGACCGCAATCCACTTTGGCCGCCGGCGATGTTAAGTTGGGTGAAATGCGGCTCGTGCCCTGCAGCCTGACCGAGCACGGCCAGGCGATTCTCGACATCTTGAACGAAGCGATCGTGAGCTCGACGGCGCTTTACGACTACGCGCCGCGTGAGCCCTCGAGCATGAGCGCCTGGTTCGCCGCCAAGCAGCTCGGACCGTTCCCCGTCTGGGGCGCGCTCGACGACGCGGGCAAGCTGCTCGGCTTTGCCAGCTACGGTACCTTTCGAGCGTGGCCCGCGTACAAGTATTCGGTCGAGCATTCCGTGTATGTGGCGCGCGACGCGCGCGGCCGCGGCGTCGGCAAGGCGCTCATGCACAGGCTCATTCTCAGCGCCGGCGAGCAGCAGCTGCACACGCTGATCGGCGGCATCGATGCCGCCAACCTCGAGAGCGTCGCGTTCCACGTGAGCCTTGGCTTCGTGCACACCGGCACCATCAAAGAAGCCGGCTTCAAATTCGGACGCTGGCTCGACCTCGCGTTTTATCAGTTGCTGCTGCCCACGCCGCACGCGCCCGCGGACGGCTGACCACCACGCGACGGACTATGCGCCGTGTACTCCGAGTACACGGTTATTCGTGTGGAAGCCTGGAAATCATGGGCCTTCATGATATCCATGGTGCGTGGCGATTGCCGGTTCGGTAAACGTTTTCGACTACCTGGACTACCGGCTATTTCTGCGCGACTTCTACCTGGCGCAGAAAGCCAAAAGCGCGGCCTTCTCGCACCGCGCGTTTTCACGGCGGGCGGGCCTGCGTTCGTCGAACTACCTGAGCCTGGTGATGAAGGGCGAGCGCGACCTCTCGAGCGAAATGGCGCCCAGGTTTGCGCGCGCGTGCGGGCTCGTCAAACGCGAGGCAGGATTTTTCTGCGACTTGGTTGCCTATGGCCAAGCCAAGACGACCGAAGAGAAGCAGCGGCTGTACGAGCAGCTGGCCCGGTTTCGCAAGTTCCGAGCAGCGCATCAGCTGGTCGGCGAGCAGACCGCGTACCACGCGCACTGGTACATGCCTGCCGTGCGCGAGCTCGCCAGCCTGCCTGGCTTTCGCGAAGATCCCGGCTGGATCGCCGCAATTTTGGAGCCCTCCATCAGCGAGCGGCAAGCTGCCGAGGCGCTCGCTACGCTTTCTCGCCTCGGGCTGCTCGTGCGCGACACGCGAGGAAAGCTCCGCCAAGCGCAGGCGCTGGTCACCACCGGACCGGGGCCGCTCGGTCACCAAATCTTCGTCTACCACCACGGCATGATCGACCTCGGCAAGCGCGCGCTAGATCATCTTCCGCGTGAAGAGCGCGACATCTCGAGTGTCACGCTGTGCGTCGCCGAGGCAACATTTGCGCGGCTCAAGCGGCGCGTGCACGAATTTCGGCAAGAGTTGCTGCAGCTGGCGGAGCTCGAGAGCGCGCCTGAGCGAGTAGTGCAGCTCAATTTTCAGTTGTTTCCCCTCTCGCGCCGCGCGGCGCCGCAGGCCACACGCGGCCGCGGCAAGGCGCGGACCAAGCACAAGGAGCAGTCATGAAGCGTATGCTGGTTGGAGCCTTTTTCGTGTCGGTCGTGAGCTGCGCGGGCGGCACGGAGACGGGCAATCCTGCGGCGCTCAAGAGCTTCACTGCCAGCACCTGCAAGAGCCAGGCGCCGGAGCCCGGCCAGCAGGCGCTGCTGCGCGCTTCGGATGCGGACGGCTTGCAGTGCGTGGCATGGTCGCGCGGAGCCGCAGGTTCCCTGTCGCTCAGGCTGCTGAACTTTCCCGAGCCCTGCGGCGACAAGTACCTCGGAACCTCCAGCCTGACGCCGGACGGCCAGCTTCAAGTCTCGGTGTACAAAGACAGTTGCCAAGTACAGCGGTGCGGCCTGTGCGTCTTCGACTTCGACTTCGAGCTAACGAGCGTCGATACCGGACACCCACTCGACCTGCGCACCGGGTCGGCGATCTGCGCCGGCAAACCCACGATTTGGGACGACGCCATCACGTTGGCCATCGACCAAGACGCGAGCGGCGTCAGCTGCCGCTACCTCGAGCGGAGCGCGCTCGAGCAATATGGGCGCGGGCGCGGCACCTGCGGCGAGCGCAACATGCCGTGCGGCGACTGCTCCAGCGTGAATGCGCAAAGTTGCGGTACCGGGCTGACCTGCAGCCCAATCGGCGACGGCGACGCGCGCTGTCTCGCGGCGTGCACGAGCGACGACGACTGCGCCGGCGGCTTGATGAAGTGCCTAGACAGCCTGTGCCAGTCGACCGCCGACTTTTAGCGACTCGCGCGACGCTACAAATAGCTGAGCCAGAGCGACCTCGATGCGGCTTTCTTGCGCGCAAACCAACGACACGCCGGGTAAAGCAGCAGCACCGTTATAGCGAGCGCAAGGTAGGCTACCCAAAGCGGAAATTCGGGGCTGCCTGCGTGACCAGGAGGCGGCTTGAACGCCGACGTGCCGAAGCGCATGAAGGCCAACGGCGCCGCGCTGAACCTGAGCAGGTACAGGTGCGCGACGTAGAAGAACAGCGGCACCCGACCGAACACGACGAGCGGCTCAGGGGCGCGAGCGAAGCGACCCTCGAATGCGGCCAGCAGTAGCAGCGCGGGACCGAGGGTCATCAGCAAAAACAGCAAGGACGGCGGGTATTTCTCGCAGTTCAGGAATGAAAGCAGCGTGAACCCGCTTGGCGCTTGGAAGCTCCACGGATGCGGATCGCCGTAGCGGTTGATCGCGCGCAACGCGACGAAACCGAGCACCATGCAAAGGCCGCTCAGCCGCAGCAAACGTTGGCGCTCCGGCGCCGGCTTGGCGTACCAGCTGCCTACGCCGTAGCCGAGAGCGATCACCCCAATCCACGGCACGAGCGGGTACGACACGAAAATGCGGCGAGCACCGAGCTTCACCATCGCTCGCTCGTGGACGAGATTCCAGAGCGGCTCGAGTCGTCCGAAATTTGCTCGATCGAAGCCATCGAGCAGGTTGTGACCAGCGACGATCACGACGCCGATGGCCACCACCACGCGCAGCGGCAAGTAACTGAGGCCCGCCAACACCAACATCGACCAGCCCAAGACCCAGATCACTTGCAGCAGAACGAAATGGTAAAACGGGTCGGGGGTCCAGGCGAAGCGCACGATCGTCAGCTCTAGCAGCACGAGCCACAAGCCGCGCGTGACGAGGAAACGTCGAGCTTTTTCAGCGCCGTGTTTGCGCGCGTAAAGCTGCGCCGAAACGCCCGCCAAAAGCACGAAAATGGGCGCGCAAAAGTGCGTGACCCAGCGCGTGAGAAAGAGCGGAAATGTGGTCGTCGCAAGGTCGGTCGGACTGTGCGCGAGACCGACGAAGAAGTCGCGCGCGTGATCGAGCACCATGAGCACCATGACGGTGCCACGCAGCAGATCGATGGAGCGCGTGCGCCCGGCCGACGGCTCTACCGTCGGCGTCATTCAGCGGCCAAGCAAGACGCTGAGGCCGAGCAAGATCTCTGGATGAACGGCGACGCCATCGGTAAAACCACCACCCTTTTTCTGGGTCATGTTCGCGCGCACGTCCAGTCGGGGCACCAGCAATTTCGTGGCCATGACTTTGACGCCGAGGCCCGCCTCGAGGAGAAAGTCGGTGTCGGCTGCGGTCGCTTTCGATTTTTCGTGCAGCAAGCCCGCACCTAGCAGCGCGAACGGAACTAGCCGCGAGGTCGGCAATTGGCCGATCAGGTGCCCACGAACCGCGTCGAAGTTGGCGCTCCCGCTCGAGACCGTATCGCTAGCTTCGACCTGGCCGAAGCCGTGCACCCACTCGGCTTCGACGCCGAAGACTTTTTCCGGAAAGAACGCGGCGCGCGCGCCCAGCTGCCAGACGGGCGCATCGTAGACTGTCGGGCTGTGGCGCTGCCCTGCCAGGTTGTTCCTATCCGATACGAACAACGTGCCGAACGTGACGCCCAGCTCGGCTGTGTTTCTCTTCGGCAGCAGATCGGACGAGGAATCGAGCGGCGGCGGCTCGTTCGTCGACGGCAGCGGCGTCGCTGCGACGGCGGGAGGAGCCTCGGGCGCCGGGGGCGGCTCCGCCGGGGCAGGCGTGGCGGGCGCCGGCGCCGCGGGCGGCGGAGCGGCGGCCGCTTTGAGCGCGGCCAAACGCGTATTGACGGGCGTCGCCTTGTCCTCGCTGAGCTTAGAAAAGTCAGCGCGCGAAGTGATCGCTTCGTAGGCCTCGATGGCAGCGTCGCTGTGACCGAGCTTGTCCTGCGCTTGGGCTATCCAAAACAGCGCCTGCACGCTGGGAATGAGAGCATTGGCCTTCACGAAATCGTCGAGCGCTGCCACATAGTCGCCGTGCTCGAACGCCTTCGTTCCCTTGTCATAGGCATCACGAGCGGCTGCGCGCTCGGCCTTCGTCGGAGCGTTGTCCGCGCCCTGAGCATGCGCCGTAGGAGACGCAACTGTCAGAACCAGCAAACAGACCGCACCACGTGCAGCCAGACCGACATGACGAGCTATCGACATTCAACCCTCCAGCGAGGCCAGATTCATCAGTGCCCGATGGCTAGCACTTCTATCAAGCTACCAGAGTTATGGCTGCCCTTGAAAGCCGCGCCACTCGGGCGCTGATGTTCGATAAGTGCCGGCCCCGCAAAACGCGGAAATCTCCCGCCGGAACGCAGCTCTGGCTGCGACTCAGAACTCGTCGTCCGTGCTTGGCCCGGATTCGAGCGCCTGCTTTGCGATATCGAAGCTGAAGCCTTGCCGGGCCAGCGAGGCGAGATCTTTGTGTCGGTACTCAGCGCGTTTCTCGGGGCTGCGGTGCGGACCGAGCCGACGCTTGCGCACGTAGGCGCGCGCGGCTTCCAGCTCGGCGCCGGGCTCGTCTTGCTTGCGCGTCGCCATCAGCTCGCCCGCGACGTCGCCGGACACGCCACGCTGTGCGAGCTTTTGCGAGATGGCACGCGACGACTTGCCGCGCGAGCCGAGGCGAGCTGCGAGGTTCGTGGCAAAGCGCGTGTCGTCGAGCACGCCTGAGCCAAGATAGCGTTCGACCAGCTCGGCGCTCCAAGTTGCTGCGTCTGGGTGCCCGCCCAGCTTGCGCGCGCGCTGGCTGAGGTATTGTTTGAGCTTGCTGGCCGTGACGTCGAAGCGATTCACGTAGGCCAGCGCCTGTTGCTCGAGCTTTTGACGCGTGAGCGGTTCGCTCGGTTCGGCGCCGCGCTCGCGCACCCGCTTGGCCTTTTTCGAAGGCCGCGCCGAGCGACCAAGCGCCTGGGACACCGGGCGCCTCCCCCGCGTCACCCGCCGCGCTTCAGCTCGTTCAAGACCAACTTGCTGACGGCTTTGAGCGTGTCGAACACGCCCACACCAGCGCGCGCGTTGGCTTCGTAGTCGGGCACGTTCATCGGGTTGATCAGGGGCCGCAGCTCTTCTACGGGCACGACGTTCGGTAGGTCGCGCTTGTTGTACTGGATGACGTACGGAATCTTTTCGAGCGAATAGCCTTGCTCGGCCAAGTTGGTGCGCAGGTTCTCGACGCTCTCTTGGTTCGCTTCGAGGCGCTCCATCTGCGAGTCGGCCACGAAGATCACGCCGTCGACGCCCTTCAAGATCAGCTTGCGGCTGGCGTCGTAAAACACCTGACCCGGCACCGTGTATAGGTGGAAGCGTGTTTTGAAGCCGCGGATCTCACCCAGTGAGAGCGGCAAGAAGTCGAAGAACAAGGTGCGCTCGGTCTCGGTCGCGAGGCTGATCATCTTGCCCTTCGCGTCCGGATTGGTGCGCTCGTAAATGTACTGAAGATTCGTAGTTTTACCGCAGAGACCAGGCCCGTAATAGACGATCTTGCAGTTGATCTCCCGGGCCATGTAATTGATGAAGCTCATCGCCCGGTTTCCTCAGTCATTGAAAAGATTGTCGATGTCCTCGTCGGTGATTTCGGCGAACGGCGAGTCGCCGCCCGGCTCTTGCACCTTGCTGAGGAGGGCCTCGAAGATGCGGTTCAGCTCCTCACTCGACTTGCGCACGCGGAGTCGAACCAGGCCCAGGCTCGACTTGCTGTCGAAGATCACCACCAGAATCACGCGGTTACCCACGAGCTGGATGTGAATGTTGGCCTTCTCGCCCTCGTGGAATTGAGTGGCGAATTCGTTCTCTCGCAGCAGCTTGGCGATACCACCGGTCGCGGCAATGTTGCCGGCGGTGAGCGAAGCAAGGGACGTGGTGTCGATATTGTCCACCTCACCGCTTGCTGCGATGAGCTGTCCGTTCTTGTCGACGATGAAGACGACCTTGGCGTTCGCTTCCCGAACCAGGCGGTCGACGACCGTCTGGATCTGGTTGAACTCCTCCTCGTACATCACCATCTGCGGGTTAGCCATCAGCGCCTCGAGCTCGAGCTATCGAGCCTAAAAAACCAGAGTCACCACTTGTATATGACCGAGCCGCAGTCAGCAAGACGGGTGCCCGCCTCCCGTGCGCTTCACGAAGTGGGGCAGCCGCACCCGGCCGCGCAGCCGCAGGCTGCGCGGCCTGTTCTTTCCGGGTGTCGCGGGGCTAGCCCGCTCCCTGCGGAAATGAAACGGGTGTCCGAGGTGGGTGGAAGGAGGCGTGCGCTCGGCGGCCTGAGCCCGTACGCTCCGCCTCCCACCATGAGTCTCGGTCAGAGGAGCCCTCGCCGCGGGCTAGTCTTGAGGCAGTTTTGGATCTCGGTACTCGCTTTCGTCCTGCTCCTCATGGGCGCGGGTCCGAAAGTGGCCCGCGCAGTGCCGGGTGTGTTCCACCCCGACTTGCTGCGTGCCCTCGACAGCTTGGATCGCGCAGTCGGGCCGGAGGCGTACGGCGCGGTCGATCGCATCTGGAGCCTGTGGGATCGAGCTGAGGCGTCGCAAATCGAAGAGGCGCTGCTCGGCGCGTCCGCGAGCGCAAAACTCGGACCCGAGCCGCGCGCGTACGCGGGCATGTTGGCCGCGTTCGCCAGAGCGCGGCGCGGAGACCAAAAAGCCGCAACCGCGCGCGTGCGAGCGCTCGGCTACGTGAGCAACTTCTTGGTGGTAGGTCCCTTCGACAACGAGGGCAAGGCGGGGCTCGATCAGGTGTTCGAGCCCGAAGCCGACCTCAACGCGCCCATCACGCCGGGCCGCGCCTACACCGGCAAAGAGCGCTCCGTGCGCTACCGAGCGGTTGCCAACGCCTTCCCGTTCGGCTGGCTCGACGCCAGCGCGCTCGTTCGCCCGGAGGCAAAGGTCTGCATTTACGCCACGACCTTCGTGCGCGATGACAAGCTGCTCAAAGGAACGCGCAAAGTGCGCGCGTACGTTGGCGCCGGCGGTGCCTTCAAGCTGTTTTGGAACGGCGAAGAGACCCTGAAAGATGTGGCGTATCGCGGCCACGACTTCGACCGTTCGGGCGTCGAGCTCGTGCTGTCGCCGGGGCCCAATGCGCTGGTGGTGAAGGTGTGCGGCGAAGAGGACGCCCCCGAGCTCTCGCTGCGGCTCGCCGACGACAAGGGTGCGCCCGACGCGCGGCTGACGACCTCCATCGACATCGCCGACAGCCAAAAGGCCGCAGAGCGAATGCAGGCGGCTGCCAAGAAACCGAACGGCAAAGCCGCGCAGACCAAGCCAGCCGCCGAGAAGGGCGCCAAGGTTACGGCAAAAACGGACGCCAAGACCGAGACCAAGCGCGGACCCACCATCGGCCCGGTACCGGAGTTCGAACGACTCACGTCGGGCAAGAAGCCGCGAGCTCGTGATCTGGAGGCGTACGCACGTTACCTGGCCGACACGAACGGTGACGATCCGGCGCTGCACATCGCGCGTGACCTTTCACAGCGCGCGGCCGACGCCGAGCCGACTATCGAGCGCTACTTGCTCGCCAGTCGCTTGGCGGAGGACCGAAACCAGCAAAACGAGTGGTTGGCGAAGGCCGAGGCCCTAGCGACAAAAAACGGCAAGACGCCCAACGAGCTACTCGACGCGCGCGCCGTGCATCGGCGCAACAGCCCCAACTGGCGCGACGCCTCGCCGATTTTCGATCGCGTGCTGGCGCAAGATCCGGACGACTTGTTGGCGCTCGCCGGCCGCGTCGAGCTTTACAACATGGCCGGCCTGCCGCGCACCGCGCTCGGCGTGCTCGAGCAAGCCGTGCGCCGCGCGCCTGACTCGGTGAACTTGCTCAACATGTACGGCAGCCAGCTGCGCTTGCTCGGTCGCGCTGCCGAGGCTTCCGAAGCGGAAGAGCGCTACGCCATGCGGCGCTTCGACGATGGCAACTACCTGACGTCGATGATCGACTTGGCCATCGCGCGACGCAGCCGCGGCGAGGCAGAGCGCTGGGTCGAACGGCTGCTCTCGGCGTACAACGGCAACCAGTGGGCCCTGGGCGTAGCGGCGCGCGCCTACCGTTCGCTCGGCCAACCCGAGCGCGCCACCGCGACGTACAAGCGCTCGCTCGAGCTGGCGCCTGAAGACGTGGGCACGCTGCGTGCGCTGTCGGAGCTGCAAGGCGAGCTCGGCAACCGCGACGAGCAGCTCAGAAATCTGCGCGAAATCTTGCGCATTCGCCCGCAAGATCGCGATGTGCGCGAATACGTGGAGCACCTCGAGCCGGCCAAGCCTCGGCCCGACGAAGCCTACGCTTGGGATGCCGACAAATTCTTGAAGCAGCGCTTCGCGCCGGCCACGGGTCAGCCTCGCCGCACGCTGCGCGACCTCACGGTGACCACGGTGTTCGACAACGGCTTGTCGAGCCAATTTCGCCAGATTGTGTTCCAGCCGCTCACGGAGCCTGCGGCGGCGAGCGGGCGACAGTACGGTTTCGCTTACGAGTCGGATCGCCAAGTCGTGCAGCTGCGTGGCGCCAAAGTGTATCGCGCGGACGGCAAGATCGACGAAGCCGTCGAGTACGGCGAAGGCTCGGCGGATGATCCGTCGATCTCGATGTACACCTCGGCGCGCTCGTTTTACGTGCAGTTCCCGCGGCTCGAGCCGGGCGACGTCGTGGAGCTCCGTTACCGCGTCGACGACGTGACGCCGCGCAACGAGTTCGGCAACTACTTCGGTGAAGTGGTACCGCTGCAAGGCGGCGAGCCAGTGGCGAACGCCGAGTACGTGCTGATCACGCCGAAAGAGCGCACCTTCTACTTCGACAACAACATCCCGGGCCTGACCAGCTCCGATAGCGTGGTCGGCGGCCAGCGCATCTACCGCTTCGCGGCCAACAACATTCCGGCACTCAACCCCGAGCCGTCGATGCCGCCCTGGGCCGAGGTGCTCGGCTCGGTGAACGTCTCGACTTACAAGAACTGGGACGACCTCGGTCGTTGGTACTGGGGCCTGATCAAAGATCAGTTCGATCTCGACGAAGAGACGCGCAAGCTGGCCAAGCAAGTTACGCAGGGCAAGACGACCGACCTCGACAAGGTCAAGGCCATCTACAAATGGGTGACCGAGAACACGCGCTACGTCGCGCTCGAGTTCGGTATCTACGGCTACAAGCCGCGACGCTGCGTGCAGACGGTCGCGCGCGGTTGGGGCGATTGCAAAGACAAGGCGACCGTGATCGCCACTTTGCTCAAGGAGGTCGGCATTCCGTCGACCATCGTCGTGACGCGCACGCGCATGCGCGGGGACTTGCACACGAAAATCGCGAGCTTTGCGCCTTTCGATCATGCCATTGCCTACGTACCGTCGCTGAATCTGTACTTGGACGGCACCGCCGAGCACACCGGCATCTACGAGCTGCCGAAGATGGACGTGGGCGCGGTGGTGCTGCAGGTAAACCAGGGCAAAGCGCAATTGACGCGCATTCCCGATGCCGACCCCGAAAAGAACTTCGTGCACCGCGAGCTGCAGGTCGAGCTCGACGTCAAGGGCGGCGCTAAGCTCGACATCGACTACTCGACGGGCGGCTACAACGCCGCTTCGTGGCGCGACGCCTACAGCGCCGAGGCTACCCGGCGCGAGCGCATGACGCGCGACCTCGGCGGAGATTTTCCGGGCGTTTCGATCAACGAAGGGCCACAAGGCCTGGTGACGAGCGATCTGACGAACAACGAAGAGCCGGTCAAAATCAAGGTGCGCGCGGTGGCGCCAGGCTTTGCCCGCAACGAAGGCGACGCGCTCAGCCTGCCGGTAACTGGTGGCTTTCGGCTCACGCCCAACTTCGCATCGCTTTCGCAGAGGCGGCAGGCGGTCGAGCTGATCGCGTTCACGACCGTTGACGACGTCTACCGGATCAAGTTGCCGCCCGGCGCCAAGGTCCTGTCGACGCCCGAGGAACGCGCGGCCACCTCACAGTTCGGCTCCTACTCCGTCAAAGTCGAGCAGGCTCACGGCGAGGTGATCGTACGCAGCAAGCTGCAGGTCAAAGTGTCGCGTGTCGAGCCCGCCGACTACCAAGCTTGGAAACTGTTTTGTGAGGAGGCTGACTCGGCCTTCAGTCCCCGTTTGCTGGTGAAACCATGAGCTTTCGTTCGCTGCTGCCGCTGACCTTCTTGACCGCGTATCTGGCGAGCGCCTGCGCGTCGCATGGGGGTCGCGATGCCAAAGCGCCCAGCGTGGCCGAGCTGCGCAACAACGCCGCGCGTGACGGCAAGCAGACCAGCGCCTGGTTGCTCGGTGAGCTGGTGTCGCCCGACGGTAGCCCCGAGCGCGCCAAACAAGCCCGCCAGGCGCTCGAGAAAGCGCAGGCGAAAGATCTGCTCGCCGAGCTGGCTCGGGGCCTGGACGATTTTTCACACGGCCGGTTGAAGCAGGCGCCCGAGCACATGCTGCGCGCCGTGCAAGCCGCCCGCGACAGCGACGATCCGCGCGCCGAGCTGGTCGGTTGGTACGCGGCGCGACAGGCGGTCGGCTTTCGCTCGAACGACCCGAAGCTGTGGAGCCGCTGGAAGCCGTTCGTGCAGGCGACCTTGAACGCGCCCGGTCAGCTGGGCTTCCGCGCGCGTGCCGAGCTGGCGGATTGGGCGCTGTCCGAAGCCTACGCAGAGGGCGAAAAGGATCTGCGCGGCCTATCGCAAAAGCTACACGGCTGCGCGACCGAGCTGCGCCTCGCCGGTCCTTTTGGTCGCAATGCCGCGCCCGATTTGCTGCGCCCCTTTCCCGCCGAAGCGCCCGGTCCGTGGCCGGCACGGTTCCCGACCGAGCCGGGTCAGGGTGAGCCGCCGCGCCAACTCGCAACGACGCGCACTGGCTGCAACGTCGAGGCCAAAGAGCCGATGCCGGGCGGCGTTTACTATGCCGAGACCTTCGTCACGCTCACACAACCGACAGACGTCGTGGTCTGGGCCGGGCGGGCGCTACGGATTTGGGTCGACGACGCCAAGCTGGTCGAGCACGACGTGCGCGACTGGGGCACCTGGGCGAACGTTGCGGCCGGCGCGGCGCTGGGCGCGGGCCGACACCGCGTGCTCGTCGAAATCACCGAGCCTCACGTCGAAATTCGCTTGCTCACTCGCGACGGGCGGCCGCTCGGAGCGCCCACCGACACCAACGGCAGCCAGCCCTATTCGTTGTCGCGGCCCGACGCGCTGGCCGTCAACACGATCGCGAAATTCGTAACCAAGGACGGCACGCGCGACCCGAAGGATGACCTGCTGCGTTTCTTGCTCGCCAACCTCGCGGGCGAAGACGGCGGCGCGGACGTTGCTTCCGTCTTGGTCGAGCCGCTGGTAGCCGACCCGGGGCGCGCTACCGGCATCGCGCTCTCGGCCGCTGCGCGCTTCACCGACAGCGATCCGATCTACGACAACAGCCAACGCCGCGATCTCGTGCGCCAGCTGAACGAGCGCGCCGCCAAGCGTGATCCGGGGCTCTGGGCGCCGCGTTTGGCGCTCGGCTTGTGGGAGGCCGAAAAGAGCGGCATGCCCGAGGGCGCGCGCGTCCTCAAGGGCCTAAGCGCCGAATTCCCCGACGTGCCGGCGATCTTGGCATCGCTCACGCGCCTCTACAACGAGCTCGGCTGGTACGCCGCCTACGCCGCCTCCGCGCGCGATTTGGCGACGCGCTTCGCCGACGACGCCGACGCGCTTGAGGTCGCGATTCCGGTGCTCGACGCGGCAGGCGACGCAGCGCTCGCCGACAAGCTCGCCGCGCGGGCGCGCGCCCTGAATCCCGACACGGAGGTCGTGCTCAGCCGCGCGTTGACGCGCCACGACTACACCGAAGCGCTCGCCGAGCTGAAGCGCATCGGCACTCGCCACCCCGAGCGCAAAGACATCGCCGAACGCGTCTACGACGTGATGGTGCGCGCGGGCAACGTGCAGGAGACTTGGAACAAGCTCGAAGCGGCCATCAAGCAAAACCCCAAGAACACGCAAGCGCGCTTGGCGTTGGCAGACGCCGGCTTAGCCGCGGGCAAGACCGACTCCCTGGTCACCGCGCTGGTGGCAGCGGTCGAAGGTGGCGCCGAGACCGAGATCATCGAAGAAGCTCTCGATCTGGTCGAAGGGGCAACGGAGCTCGAGCCCTACCGTCTCGACGCCCACGCCATCATCGCGGCCTACGAAAAATCCGGCATTCACCTGCCGGGGACGGCAGCGCGCGTGCTCGACTATTCGGCGGTTTGGGTGCACTCCGACGGCTCGAGCCGCATGCTGGAGCACGAAATCGTGCAGGTGCAGAGCGCCGAAGCCATCACGCAGCAAGCCGAACAAGAGCTGCGGCGCGGACTGTGGCTGCACCTGCGGGTGCTTAAGAAAGACAGCGGCCAAATCTACGAGCCGGAAATCGTCGACGGCAAGCCGACCGCGACCCTGCCGCACCTCGAAGTCGGGGACTACGTCGAGACCGAACGCATCGAAAGCAATCAGGGCGATGGCGAGCGCGGCATGCGCTACTTCGGTCCGCGTTGGTTTTTTCGCGAAGAGAACATCGCCTACGCGCGCTCGGAGTTCGTGGTGGTCTCGCCGAAAGATCGCCCACTACAGATCGAGTCCAAGAACAACGTGCCGCCGGCAGAGGTGAAAGAGACCGGCTCGCTCGTCGTTCGGCGTTGGCGCGTCGATCAGAGTCCGGCAGCGCCGGTAGAGCCTTTTGGGGCACCGATCAGCGAATTTTTGCCCAGCGTGCAGATCGGTTGGGGCGCCGACTTGCCGAGCGCGCTGCGCTCGATGAGCGACGGCTTGACCGATCTCACCCCCAAAGATCCGCGCATCGTGCGCATCGCCCAGCGCATCGTGGCACCCGCCACCAAACCGGCTGAACGCGCGCAAAAGCTGTATCGCTGGGTAGTCGGCAACGTGCAAGAGGGCGAAGAGGACGACGGGCGTCGTGCGATCGTCGGCAAAAACGGCAACCTGTGGCGCGCTTACATCACGCTGTGCAGCGCGCTCGGCATTCCGGTCGACTACGCAGCCGCGCAAAACCGCCTGGCGCTACCGCCGAGCGGCCCGTTCTCGGAGCAAGCACTGTTCACGCAGCCGCTGATCCGCGTGGGCGGCAAGGGCGGCACCTGGCTCACGCTCGGCTCCAAGTACGCCCCGTTCGGCTACGTGCCGGCCGAAGCGCGCGGCATGCCTGCCTACTTGCTGTCTCGCGGCACGCCCGAGCTGACGCAAACACCCAAAGAAGGAACCGTCGATGACATGGCCTACGAGGGCAACGTCAAGCTGCTCGCCACGGGTGCGGCCGATGTCACGCTCACGCTCAGCTTCACCGGCAAGTACGCCACGGGGCTGCGTACCGCGCTCAGCCAAATGCCCGAAGATCAACTACGCGGCGTGCTCGAGTCGCGGCTGCTCGGCCGCGAATTGCGGGGTATTCAGCTCAGCCAGTACCGCGTCGATCATTTCGATGATCTCGACAGCCCGCTACTCATTCACGTGCAAGGTCACGTGCAAAGCTTCGCCGAACGCTCGGGCAATGGACTGGTCGTCTCGCCGCCGTTCGGCGCGCGACTGAGCCAGCTCGCGGTTCTGCCGACCCGACAGACGCCGCTATTGCTGGTCGACGCGACCCACCAGCGTATCAAGCTCACGCTCGACTTGCCGGCTGGCGCCAAGCTCGAACAACTGGCTGCGCCGCGCGCCGTGAGAGACGGCGAGCGCCAGGTCACCGTGCGCGACTCCCAAAAAGGCAACGCCCTGGTGCTCGACCGCGAAATCGACTTGCCCGCCGGTCGCGTCCAGCCGGACAAGTACGGGCAATTCCAAGATTTCGCGCGGCAAGCGGACGAGGCACTGTTCCACTCCGTGCGCGTCCAGCTTCCCTGAAAGCCGCCGTTCCGCTCCTGGTTCGGTCAGTCACCCGTCTTCGGACGGGGCACCAAGTCGACCGCGACCGGCGGCGGCAGCGACGAGACTTCACTCCTTGGATCCTCGTCCGTGACGATCAGCTGCGACGAAACGAGATACCAAAGGACGACAACCGCGATGGTGACGACGACGAGATTCCACGCGAGGTAGGGCATCTGCTCGGCGACGCGAGCGGGCGAGAACCCGAAGGCGAAGCCTTCCTCCAGCATCGAGACGAAAAATCCGCACGTCACGAACAGCCACAGCACTCCTTTCGCATACGCTACGAGCACGAAGGCACGGCGCCTTGCCCAAAACCCCGTCGCAACGATGACGATGCCAAGCGCCAAGCCCACGAGCGCGGACATGCCCTGAAGGGACGGCGGAGGGCCCAGCCCGCCCTCCACGATCCCGAAGAGGTAGAATTGCGCGGCCTCAATCGCGAGCCCCACCGAGCTGGCCCAAAACAAGACTCGAAGCCCCCGAGGCCAGCTCCTGCGAAGCGACCCTTTTTTCGTCATCCCTTCCCCCGACTAGCGCCTCGCGCCTCACGCCCCTCGGCCCCTCCAAGCCTCACTTATTCTTCGGATCCGACGCACTCTTGCGCGAAGCCGCGTCGGCCTCTTGAAGGCGCTTGGCAATGCGAGCTTTCACTTCGGCGCTGTCGGCGGCGTTCTTCTTCCAGGCTTCGTTACGCGCAATGCGCTCGGTCGCCGTGGCCGGGTACGTGATGGCTTCTTTCTCGTCTTGAGCGTTCTTGGCATACTCTTGCCAGCGCCCGATCGCCTCGTCGTTGTTCTTTTGGCGCTCGCGCAGATCAGCCAGCGCGAAGATCAGCTTGCCCTTCAGCGTGCCGTCGTGACCAACGAAGCGTAGACCGTCGACGAACGCCGCCTCGGCTTCTTTCTGGTCGCCCTTGGCGAGCTGGGCCGCCCCCACGCGGTAGTGGGCCAGCGCCTTCTCGGGCTCCGCCTTGATGGCCTCGCGGTAAGCGGCAATCGCGCCATCGAAGTCGCGAGCTACGTAGGCGTGGTCGCCTTTGACGATGAGCTCGATATAAGGGCTGATGCCCTTGAAGCCTTTGGGGTCGCGCCGCACGCCGTCACTGCCGATGATGGGCGCCGTGTCTTTGCCGCCGCTGCTGGCGGTGGCCTTGGCGGTCGAGCCAGCCGGCTTCTTGTCTTCGGCCTGCGACGCGGTCGTCATGGCCACCCACGCCGCGAGCCCGAGCAAGATCGTCAACTTGCGCATGCGAGCACGAATAACACGACCGCCCCGTCGCAGACGATTGGACGGCCGCCGCGCTGCATCCACAGTCTTGTGGACCGCCTGTGGACACAATTGTAACATGCCATAATTATTAGCTTTATTACCCATAGCCCTGGGGAGAACTCCCCAGCCAGACACGCCCCGCGAATTTGCCGGCACCCCGGCATCGAGCGCGCCCGAGCTGGGAGTAGAGTCGGCGCTGCCCATGTTATCGGCCTACCCGTGGGGAGCGCTCGAGCCCGTGTCGCGGGCGGCCGTCCAGGCGGCGAGCGGCGCCCGCCAGGCGCTTCGAGTAAGCAGCAAGCAGACTGCCACGGCGCTTGCCGAGCTACTCGAGCTTCCGTGCGAAATCGTGGTGCAGCGCTCAGTGCTCGGACGCGTCCCGGAGCTCGGTCAGGCCCTGTGGCTCAGCCACGAGACGCTGGCTCTCGGAGCGCTGGCCGAGCCCGGGTTGGCAGCGTTCGTTGCTGCGCGAGTGTTGCGGCGCTCGGAGCCCCTGTCGGACCCGCGCGAGCCGCTGTCGCCTGGCCTGGCCGGGGTGATGGCGGCCCTCGCGGTCGAGACCGCGCGCCGCTGCGGCGTGGCGACAACCTTGCTCGCCGCGCCCCCCGTCGGCGAAGAGGCGCTGGTGGCGGAGGTGACGCTGCTGCTCGAAGGCAGACCATTTTCGCTCACGCTCTACGTCGTAGGCGCGGTCGCCGCGAAGTCGCAAGAGCCACGCCTCGAACAGCTGGGCGAGCTCACGCTGCGGGTTCCGCTGGTCGTGGCCAGCGTGGCGCTGGAACGCCAGGACCTGCTCGGGCTCGAGGTTGGTGGCGCGCTCTTGGTCTCAGCGGGCGCGGGCATCGACGCGCAGGGCGTCGGGCAGGGCGTGTTGGTCGGCCCACGCAGCGAGCGCGGAATTCGAGTGGAATTACGGTCCGACGGACGACTTGTGGTAGGCGAAGCGACTGAAGCGAGGCTCACCGTGGAACAGGGAAAAGCCAGTGCCGACGAGGGTGAAACGTTGACGGACGTCCTGCTCGAGACGCCGGTAGTGGTGCGCGTCGAGCTCGGAGCGGTAAGCATGAGCGCGCGCGAGTGGGCGCGGCTGGGACCCGGCGACGTGATCGAGACGGCGCAGCGGATTGCCGAGCCGGTGGTGCTGCGCATCGCAGGGCGCGAAGTAGGGCGCGGCGAGCTGGTGAACGTCGACGGACAGGTCGGCGTGCGCATCCAGAAGTTGTACGAGGGCTCGTGAGGCTCGCGTATTTGCTGCTGCTCGCCACGGCGTGCCGGCAGTCGCCGAAAACCGACGCTGCAAGAGTCACGGCCGAAGCGGCCAGCGTCGCGACTGTGCCAAGCGCGGCCGCCAGTGCCAGCGCGCCGACCAGGCCTTGGTTCGAAGGCGCTTGGCAAGGTGCGTTTCAAGCGGAGTTACTGCGTCTCGAAGTGCCGGCGGGCGGTATGAAAGAGTGGAAGCAAGACGACGGCAAGAAAGCCAGCGGCGAGGGCAAGCTCTCGTTCGACGCCGGCTTCGACGGCAACGTAACTGGCAGCGTGACGGGCGCGCTCGGTAATCTGGCGCTGGCCGGCCACGTAGACGGCGATCGCGCCGCGCTCGTGTTGAGCTCGGCCGACCCCGCGGGCTTTCACGGCGTGATGTTGGCTTCGCAGGCCGCCGAAGGCATGCAAGGCACGCTGAGCGCGTCCAGCGGCGACAGCCTACAAGCGCGACAAGGCACGGTCTCGATTTCGCGAGTCGACAAGTGAGAACGCCGTGAGTATCGCCTCGGCTTTGGACGACGTGCGGGGACGCATCCACGCCGCGGCGACCGGCAGCGGTCGCGATCCGTCGGCGGTGCGGTTGATCGCTGTTTCGAAGACGCAGCCGGCCGAGGCCGTGCGCGAGGCGTACGGCGCAGGTCAACGCGACTTCGGTGAGAACTACGTGCAGGAGCTGGTGGAAAAGGCCGAGGCGCTGCGCGACCTCACGCAGCTGCGTTGGCACATGATCGGCCATTTGCAGCGCAACAAGGCCAAGCAGGTGGCGCCGCTGGTCTGCTTGGTGCACACGGTCGACGGCGTCGACTTGGCGCGCGAGCTGGCCAAGCGAATTGCAGCAACCGGAACGGATCGGCGCCTGCAGGTGCTGGTCGAGGTGAGCATCGCGGGCGAAGCGCAGAAACACGGCGCGGCCCCAGGCGACCTGGCAGAGCTGTGCCAGAGCATCGAAGCAATGCCTGCGCTGTCGCTCCGAGGCTTGATGTGCGTGCCGCCGTTCACGGACGACGCCAGCGGAGCGCGGCCGTTTTTCGAGCAACTCTCGGCGCTGCGCGAGCAGCATGGCGGCGCCGCCCGCTTGCCCGAGCTCAGCATGGGCATGACCCACGACCTGGAGCAGGCCGTCGCGGCCGGCGCGACACTGGTGCGCGTCGGCACGGCGATCTTCGGAGCGCGCGCGGCCAAGGTGTGACGCGCGCGACCGCCGCTCGTCGTTGAGCTAAACCTGGGGCCGATGGCGAAAAAGCCCCTGCCGCAAAGCTCCCCGACGCTGCTGGAAGCAGCTGCGCGGCGCACGCAGCTCGGCAGTCAGGCGACGCCACCTCTCGCCGACCGCATGCGACCGCAAACGCTCGAGGAGGTGGTCGGGCAGAGCCAGATTTTGCGCGAGGGCAGGCTGCTGCGCGACGTGATCCAGAAAGATCGCGTGCCGTCGCTGATCTTGTGGGGCCCGCCGGGCTCGGGCAAGACGACGCTGGCGAACGTGATCTCACAGCTGACGCGCGCGGAGTTCGTGCGCTTCAGCGCCGTGCTCGGCGGGCTGCCGGAGCTGCGAGAGATTTTGGCGGCGGCCCGAGAGCGCCGCGCCTATCAGGGCAAGAGCACGCTGCTGTTCGTCGACGAGATTCACCGCTTCAACAAGGGCCAGCAAGATGCGTTTCTGCCGCACGTCGAAGACGGCAGCATCACGCTGATCGGCGCGACCACCGAGAATCCGTCGTTTGCGATAAATGCCGCGGTTTTGTCGCGCTGTCGAGTATTTCGGCTCGAGGCGCTGGACGCGCCGGACCTGGAACGACTGCTGCTGCGCGCGCTGGCCGATCGCGAACGGGGCTTGGGAAAATTGGAGCTACCCGCGGAGCCGCAGGCGATCGCCGCGATCGCGCACGCCGCGCGCGGTGACGCTCGGCGCGCGCTCGGCATGCTCGAGACGGCGGCCGGTCTAGTCCAGCCGGGAGGCACGCTCGATCTCGCCGTCGTCGAAGCCGCAGCCGAGACGCGCACGCTGCTTTATGACAAATCGGGCGAAGAGCACTACAACGTCGTCAGCGCGCTCATCAAATCGATGCGCGGCAGTGATCCGGACGGAGCACTGTACTGGCTCTTGCGCATGCTCGAAGCCGGCGATGACCCTTTGTTTCTGCTGCGGCGCTTGATGATCTTCGCCAGCGAAGACGTCGGCAACGCAGACCCGCGCGCACTTTCGGTGGCGGTGGACGCTGACGCGGCGTTTCGACGCATGGGCATGCCGGAAGGCATTTATCCGCTGGCGCACGCCTGTTTGTACCTGGCAAGCTGTCCCAAGTCCGCGGCGGTGAAGGCGGCGATCGGTGCGGTGCGCGCGGTCATCGCGGAGCAAGGCGCGCTGCCGGTGCCGAAGAAGCTGCGCAACGCCGTCACGAAGCTGATGAAAGACGAAGGCTACGGCGAAGGCTACCGCTACCCGCCGGACTTCGAAGGCAGCGTGGTACCGGGGGAGAGCTATTTGCCCGAAGCGCTCGCAGGCTCACGTTTCTACGAGCCCACCAATCAAGGACTGGAGCAGGCCATCGCCGAGCGGCTGGCGCGCTTGCGCGGCTCGCGCGCCTGAGTGGGGCCGGGCAGTGCGTTGGTCGCGCCTCAATTGCAGAGGACGCCCACGTGACCGTTCGGGCCATCATCGAAGCCGCTCACGCACTGGCTGTTGCGCGAGCGCGGGCATGCGCAATTGCAGGCCATCTCGTGGCTCGCGTAGCAACGTTGCTCGACGACCCAGGCACACGGCTCTTCCGGCTTTGCAAACTCGAGCGGCCCCAGCTTGCACGCGCCAAGGTCGGTATCTGCGTCTGGATTGTCGATGCCAGGACCCGAGCTGGCGGACGACGAGGCCGCCGGCGTCGGGTCGTTCGTGGGCGGACTTTCGCCCGGATCCTTGGAGCTCGTCTCGATGCGTCCGCCACAGGACAGCGCGGACATCGCCACCACGCTCCAGAGGCCAAGTACCCGGCACCACATGCGAAGGCACAAGCCCAGCAAGGCCCATGCCTTGTGACCTCGAGCCGAATCGCGGGGCGCTGCGCGCCGCTGGCGCCAACCAGGTTGGCGCTCGGACCTACAACCGACAAGTCAGGTGCTGCCCTGGACCGCTCCCAGCCGTTCCCCGACCCCAACTCTACGGAGTCAGGACGCCCACGTAAGGCAGATTGCGGAACTGCTCGGCGTGGTCGAGCCCGTAGCCGACGACGAACACGTCGGCGACCGTGAAGCCGAGGTACTCGATCTCGACAGGCGTTACGGTGCGCGACGGCTTGTGTAGCAAGGCGCACACCTTCACGGTCGCGGGCATGCGCGCCAAAAGCTGCTCGCGCAAGTAGCTGAGCGTGAGCCCCGTGTCGACGATGTCCTCGACGATCAGCACGTGGTCGCCGGCGATTGGGCGCGTGAGATCTTGCGTGATTTGCACGACGCCGCTCGAGCGCGTGTCGTCGCCATAGCTGCGCACCCCCAGAAATTCGACGCGCAGCGGTAAGTCGATGGCGCGCGCCAGATCTGCCGCGAACACGAAGCTACCTTTCAAAACGCACAGCAAGACCAGCGATTTGCCGGCGTAGTCCACGGCGATTTGCGCCCCGAGCGCCTTCACGCGAGCTGAAATTGCGGCTTGCGACAAGAGCTCGGCGGGGGGCGCGACCATGCTGCGCATGATCTATGGTGGCTTGCTGTCTCGCAAGCGCTCGTTGCATTTTGCTGGCTAGCGGCCGTCGGTAACGCTGTGGACGTCCAGCGTGTTTCCGTCCGTTTCGATGCGGATCGCGCCGTAGCGGTCCGTGCGAAACGCCGCGACGCCGCGGGCTGCGAGCTTCTCGAGCGTCGGTGCGTGCGGATGGCCGAAGCGATTGCGGACACCGGTCGAAAGGGTGGCAACGCGCGGCCTGACCTGATCCAGAAATGCGGGCGTCGAGGAAGTGCGCGAGCCGTGGTGCCCGACTTTCAGGAAGTCGGCCGCGAGCGGCAGCCCACGAGCGACGAGCGCCGCTTCGGCCTCCTGCTCCGCGTCACCGGTGAGCAAAAAGGCGCGCCTGCCCCAGAGCAGCCGAATCACGAAAGAATTGTCATTGGCGCCGAGGCCTGGCCGAAAGCTGGGGCAAGGCGACAATACCTGAACGCGCACGCCGCCGCGCAGCTGCTCACCGCAGAGCTCGGCGGGACCACGCACCGGGATGCCCCGTTCACGCAACAGGGCCCGGATGCGCGCGTAGACGGGGCCAGCCCCTTGTGCGAGCCCCTGCCCAGTATCCCAGAATTCGCCGACATCGACGGCGCGGATCACGCTTTCGAGCCCCGTGAAGTGGTCCGGGTGCGGATGGCTGAGCACCATCACGTCGATGCGCGACCGCCGGCGCGCCTGCAGCTCCGGCAGGATCACGGTGCGGCCCGGATCTACGGGGCTACCGACGAAGCCGCCGCCGTCGATCAGCCACAAGCTGCCATCCGGAAAGTCGAGCAGCGACGCGTCGCCCTGCCCAACGTCGAGCACGGAAGCGATCAAGCGCTGCCGCGGTGCGCCGGCGTGACGCGAGGCCTGCTCCAACGCA
>Ga0307508_10000624_pt1 | contig 42519 bp, 43 predicted proteins | sample 9_EM_MG_FD_203089 | JGI IMG/M metagenome (GOLD analysis project Ga0307508, IMG submission 203089) | Populus trichocarpa ectomycorrhiza microbial communities from riparian zone in the Pacific Northwest, United States - 9_EM | ecosystem: Host-associated > Plants > Roots > Unclassified | place... | reverse complement strand
GCCGCGCGGGAGCAATGGACCGGCGCTGATGTAGAGCGCTTTTGCAAGGCCCATGGCTAGACGGGTCTGGTGCGAAGCCGGCCCTCATAATCACGCTTGCCGATCGGTACGCCGCGCGAACGGAGGATGTCGTAGGCGGTGACTGCGTGGAAATGGAAGTTCGGCAGCGAGAAGGAGAGGATGAAGGTCTCCGCCGTGAAGGCGAGCTGGCGCGGGCCGATCTGAAGGTCCAGATTCTTGCCTGTGCACGCGTTGATCTCCTCGGGGGTGAACGCCTCCAATGCCGCCTCAGCCTTGCCGATCATGGCGCGGAGGTCAGCGAAGGGAACTGGCCCGACAAGGCCGGGCGGGGTGAAGGCGCCGGTCTTCAGGGCTTCGACGCCCCAGACGCTGTGGTGCCAGGCAGCTTCGATCTGAAAGTGAAAGGGCGCCATGTCGTCGAAGAGGCGCGAGTTCACGAAGCTGTCGGGATCGGCACCTGTCTCAGCGCAATGCGTGGTCGCGCGGTCGAGGAAACCTCCCATGGCCCTGACGGTCTGCAGGAAGGTCGGCACGCTGAGATCGTAGAGCGAGATCGACATCGGCTTTCCTCCTTTTTCTGGCAAAAGGGGGCAAGTACCTGAACCCCTAGCGCACCAGCTTTATCTTATCGACATAGATGACGAGTTTCGACGAGCATGCGCCGGTCGCCACCATCCGGTCCCGCACCTGATAGGATATGACTCCCACCGGGAATTCCGGCTGCAAATAGGCCGTCCCGGTAATCGTCACGGTCTTGCCGTACCAGCGGCGATAATCTCTATAAATCTGCCGCGGAAGTGCTGCGGCTACACACCCGTCCGGCATGTCCATCACGCCTACCGACTCCGCCCCTCCGCTGATGACCTCGATTCTCCCGGTAAGGCTACACTGCGCGTCCGGCTGACAGGACGCCGCCGCAGCATTCGCCGGATCTGTCGCAAGCATGCCTGAAAGAAGGATGATCGGGAAAACCAGCATCACTTTCACCTCATTTTTCCTTGGTATAGCCACACTTCGTGCCCGGCGCCTCTCCATTCCTGCTCCATGGGGCGGTCCGGTCTTGCCACGCCCAATCAGCGCGCAGCCAGCAATCTGGCCCGGAGTGCGGGGGCGAGTGGGCGGGAGCGCCTGACGCCGCTGGCGCCGGGGCCGGTATTCCCGGCTTCGTAGAACCTCGCCGTTTCCGGCTGGAGCGCCACGCGCTCGCCGCGCCTGTCGTTGTAGCTCATCTCGGTCCAGCCGGTGGGGGCGATGTGCGGGCCCATGAAGCACTCCAGATAGGCCGCCATGCCCAGCGCCTGCGGATCGCCATAGCGTCCGTCGGGAAAGCTGCGCGTCGGCCGCCATGATCGGCCGAGGAACACGCTGCCGTCGGGAATGCCGGGCTCGGCGGTCAGGTGGCAGCGATGGAAGATCAGGCCGGCCTCTTGATCCGCCTTTGTGCTCGGCGCGGCGATACAGCCGCCTTGCGGCTGGACCGGGGGCCGGGTGCGCGAGCGGATCTCGCAATCGCGCAGCATTGTCCGCCCGCCGCCGAAGATGAAATCCACCGTGCCGGTAACCAGGCAGCGGTCGAACAAAGCGGTGCCGGAATCGGTGAACAGGCTATCCTGCCGTCCGAGCACATCAGCGTTGCGCAGGATTGCCCCGTCGCTTGCCCCGGCAAGCATCAGCGCGACCGCTTGCTGGCCGCCCGGCCAGTCGCCCAGCACCAGCCCGCTGCGTCGTGCTTCCTCAGCCGGGTCGAAGCCGTTTTCGATCGTCAGGTTCTCGGCGTGGAATCCCGGCGCCGACACGGTCAGCGTCGCGCTGCCCGATGTGCCCCAGGGCGTGCCGGCCGGGCCCTTCAACCCAGCCGCCGCGTCGTAGCGCAGTCGCGTGCGCTGGCGATCCTCGCCGGTTATCGAGACGTTCGCCGTCCGGACCGCGAGCTTCTCGGTCCATGTGCCCGCACCCAGCCAGATGCGGAACGGCCCCGCCGGAGGAGCGGCTGCTAGCGCCGCGCCAAGGCTTTCGAAGCGGGTGCCGGCCGGACCGAGCTCGCCCGGCTTCGCGACGACTGCGTCATAACGAACCGAGGCCCTGACCGGCCAGGCGAGCAGCGCCGCAGCGCCGCTCGCCAATATTATCCGCCGATCAGGGCCGCGGGACGAGGTCATTCAGGCGTGACCTCCCGTAACCCATCAGAACTTCACGCGCGCGCCGACGCGGAAGATGCGGCCCGTCGCGCCATATTGCGACACAACCGGGTTATCCTGATAGGCTTCGCGCTCGTTCGCCTGGTTGGTCAGGTTCTGCGCTTCCAGACTGATGCTGAAGGCCTTGTTGAAGGAATAGCTGGCCGATGCGTCCACGTTCAGCGTCGCCTTGCTGAAGACGAAGTCATTGACCAGAGGCGCGGTGCAGGGGCCGCCGGGCACATTGTTGGCGGCGACCGTCCCTGGCGACGCGGGAACCGGGGTGATGATACCCGGCGAACACGGCCCGGAGGCGATCGGGAAGGTCGTGCTATAGCCCTTGCGATAGGCGGCCGAAACGCGGGTGCGGAACTTGGACGACTGATAATAGAGAGTCGCGTTGAACGATTGGGGCGACACGCCGAGGAACGGTGCCTTGGCGGTTGTCTGCGCGACCGCCGCCGCGGTCGCGGTCGCCGCTGCGCCGGGATCGAGAATATAGTTCAGCTGCGATTTGATGTAGCTGTAATTGAGGATCGCGCCGAAATTCTTGAGGATGCCGGGCAGGAAGGTGAAGTCCTGCTGATAGCTGACTTCAATGCCGCGCAGATATCCGCCTGGTGCATCGCGGAACTGGCGCACATCGAACGGATTATCCGCATCGATATAGGCAAGTGAGTTGGCGTTGGTGATGCCCGCGCGGATCGACGCGATCGCGTCGGCCGACAGGATCCCCGACAGCGGTGTGGTGTAGATGATCGTCTGCGGGAAGCTTTTGATCTGCTTGTTGTACGCCGCGACGGCGAACAGGCCACCCTTCGCGAAATACCATTCGACGCTGAAATCCTCATTGGTCGCGCGGAACGGCGACAGCTGGGGATTGCCAACGGTCAGGCGCGCGCCCGAGGTGTCGCCGTTAGTCGGGACGCTGATGCCGCTGGTGATAGGCGAGAGGTTGCTGAGCAGCGGGCGCGCGATCACCTTCGACGCGGCGAAACGCACCATGACGTTATGGATCGGCTCGTAGTTGAGGTTGATCGACGGCAGGAAGTCCCGATAATGATTGGTGCCGACGATCGGACGACCATTCTGCGTGTTGCCCTCTGCATCGACCGCGGTGAACGCTTCACGCGCGCCGATATTGCCGCGCAGGGTCTGGCCGAACAGCGGGATCTTGAAGTCGAGCTGGAGGTAGAGCGCGCGATCCTGCTCCTGCACCGAATAGCGGTTGGGTGCGCCCGACCTCTTGTTGGTCAGAGTCCAGTCACCCCATTTGTTGATGCAGTTGCAGTCGAACTGGAACAGGTTGCGGAAGGCGTTGATGTTCGGCGCCCAGAAGGATGAGGCGGTGCCCGCCGGGGTGTTCAGGCCCTGGCCGAACTGGATCAGCTGACCGGTTGCCGCCGCCGAGCTGTGGGCTTCGAGCAAGGTCGGGTTGAGCGTATCGGTATTGCGTTCGAGCAGGTCAGTCTCGAAGTCGAACTGACGATAGGAGCCGCCAAAGCCAAGATTGAACTCGTCCGAAAGCTTCCAGTCGAAATCGGCCTTCGCGGTCCTGAACGTGTTGCGCACCATGCGCTCGTAATGGCGGATCGCGGAGAAGCCCTTCACCATCTGCCAGTTGGCGGGATCGGCCGCGTCGAAGCCGAGATCGATGACCGGCATGCTGCCGCCGCCGCGTTCGTCATAGGTAAAGGTGCCCGGCGAATCCATGCGGTTATATTCGACCAGCAGGCCGGTGGTGTAGTTGGTCGAGCGCGACTGGCCGTAGACCGCGTCCATTTTGAAATTGTCGGAGAATTCGTGTTTGACGTCGAATGAGCCCTGCCAGAACACCGTGGTGTAGGTCGCGGCGTCGGCGCCCGAACGGAAATCCACATTGCGCAGCTTCAGATAGTCAGCGACGCCGTTGGTGACATTGGCGTCGAGCACATCGACCGCCGGACGCCCGATCAGCTCACCGCGATAGGCCAGGCCATTGCTTGTGGGAATGTACCCGACCGAATTCGGGTTGTTGTAATAATCATAGGGATCGAGATTGTTCGGATTGGTGCTGAAGATATTGGCGTTCGACGGGCTGGTGCCACCCGGCGTTACCGCGGCGTTGCCCAGTACCGACGATACCAGCACGCCCGCCGAGTTGAACGCCGTCGCGAAGGCGGGAGTCGTGCCGTACAGGGTCGCGCCGCAATCCTGGGTCGGCGCGAGGCTGGTTGTCGCCGCCGGCGTGCAGATGCCCGGATACAGGCCGCGCGCTGTGCTCGGGGTCTGGCGCCCGATCGCGGTGTTATAGGTCGCGTTGGTGTTGTTACGGTTCAGGCCGACGGTCGACACCTGATAGAAGACGCTGTCATTCTTGAAGCGCGAATAGGCGCCGTCGATGGTGATCGTCGTCCTGTCGTCGGGCTGCCACTGCATCGCACCGGTCAGGCCGAGCCGCTGGGTCTTGACGTTCTGCTGCTGGATTGTCGCGAGCGCCGGGATGCGCACGATCGAATCATCGAAACGGCCGGGCGTGTTGTACGGCGCGCCGGGATAGAGTTTGGCATAAGCGGCCGGGTCCGATCCGGTCTGGAACGCGATCGCCTGAGGATTGGTGATGGCTGTCCCGAAATTCGTGTTGACCGGTGCCGAAAAGCCCGCGCGCTGGGGGTTTTCGTTCCCGAGAAAATCGGACTGGCGATAGAGATAGTCCGACTGGCCGGGCGCGCGCAGGTAGGAATCGATTTCGTTGTCGCTCTTTGAATAGGCGCCCGAAAAGAGGAGGCCGAACTTGCCGTCGAAGAAGCGACGGCTGACCAGCCCCGCGATGCGCGGGCTGTGCTTCTTCGACTGCTGATAATATTGGTCCTCGACGGACAGCGCGAGGGCGCCCTTCTTGTAATCGAACGGGTGGCCGGTGGTGAGATCGATGGTCGCGCCGAGCGAGCCTTCGTCGGTTTCCGCCATCGGCGTCTTCTGCACCTTCAGCGAACTGAACAGCTCGGACGCGAAGGTATTATAGTCGAACGCGCGGCTGCGGTTGGGCGCGGTGCCCGAATCGTTCGATCCGGCGGTCGACAGCGCCTCGAGGCCGTTCAGGCGCGTGCGATTGAAGTCGCCGTTCAGGCCGCGGACGGTGATCGTCCGGCCTTCGCCATTGTCGCGGTCGATCGACACGCCCGGCAGGCGCTGGAGCGACTCGGCCAGGTTCGAATCGGGGAAATCGGCGATATCCTCAGCGGTGATCGCGTCGATCTGGACGTCCGACACGCGCTTGGCGTTGAGCGAGTTGCGCAGCGAAGCGCGGAACCCGATGATGACGATGTCCTTTTCCACCGAGGCCTTGGCATCGGGCGCGGTCTCGTCGGCGGTGGCTTGTGGTGTGTCAGGCGCTGCCTGAGCATGTGCCATCATTGGCGCGGACAAAGCGATCGCGAGTAGCGAGGCGCCCGTGCGCAGGAATTTTCCCTGTGTCATTTATCTTTCCCCTCCAACAATCCGTCGAACGCGGATTCTGTCGATCCGACCTTCGTCAATTGTCCAGCGGTGTCAATAGACGAGTGCGCAGGCGTGAAAGAAAAGATGGAACGGCTAATGGGCGGCCGCCCGCGAGGGAAACGCCACAAAACAGCGCCACCTTTTCAACTTGCCGCGATGAAGATAGAGAAACCGGTGTCAAAAGAAGAGGAAAAGGCGGGGCTATGAGCGCATTTTTGGCTGCGATGCTGTTTCAGGTGGCGACTGTCACACCCCCGCCCGCCGATCCGCCAGTGGCCAGAATCAACCCGTCAAAGATCATTCTGGTCGGCGATTCGACGACTCAGGTAAATAGCGGCTGGGGCGGCAGTTTCTGCGCGACCCGTGTCACATCGTTTGCCGCCTGCGTGAATCTCGGGCGCGGCGGGCGCAGTTCGAAGAGCTACCGTGCCGAGGGATCATGGGATCTCGCGGTCGCCGAGATGAAGACGCCGGGCTACGCCAATATCTGGGTGATGATCCAGTTCGGGCACAACGACCAGCCGGGCAAGCCGGGCCGATCGACTGACCTCGCCACCGAATTCCCCGCCAATCTCAAACATTATGTCGAAGACGTTCGCGCGGCCGGCGCCAAGCCGATCCTCGTGACTCCGTTGACCAGGCGCTTCTTCAAGAACGGCGAGATCACGCACGATCTCGATCCCTGGGCCGATGCGGTGCGCAAGGTGGCGAAGGACATGAACGTGCCGTTGATTGATCTCAACGCGCGGTCCGCAGCGATCATCCAGGCGGTGGGGCCGGTGATGGCCGGCCATTATTCGCTCGGGCTCCCTGACGCGAATATGCTGGCCTTGGCGCTTGGCGGGAATAGCGGCGAAAAGCCTGTCGGCACGCCAGCGCCGCCCGCGCCTGCCTTGCCGCCGCCGCCCGACGGCCTGCCGCGCGTCGGCGTGCGCGGCGACGGGTTCGACTATACCCATCTCAATCGCGACGGCGCCGACCTGTTCGCGGGCGTGGTCGCTGCCGAACTGGCGAAGACAATACCCCAGATGCGCCCGATCCTCATTCCGTGAGGCGGCTGAGCGCGCTCACGCCCTTACCCCACTAGCCAATCGCCACCCCCTCCCGCACAGAGCGTGCCCATGCGCCTGCGCGATTTCGCCCTTCTCGTTGCGATCTGCCTGACCTGGGGGGCCAGCAACGTGCTGAGCAAGATCGTCGTCGGACAGTGGCACATTCCGCCGCTGTTCTTCGCAGCCGTGCGGTTTGCGATAGTCTTTGCGGTGACGATCCCCTGGCTGCTGCCGATGCCGCGGCCGGCGTGGCGGATCATATTGGTCGGCGCGCTGATGGGGGCGGGCAATTTCGCCTTGCTGTTCCTCGGGTTGCGGACGGCCTCGCCCTCGATGGCGGCAGTGGTGGTCCAGGCGAGTGTGCCGATCACGACTTTGTTGTCGGTCGCGATCCTCGGCGAGCGCGTTCGCTGGCGGCGCGGGGCAGGGATCGCATTGACGCTGGCGGGGGTGCTGCTCGTCATGTGGCGGCCCGGGTTCGCGATATCGCCCGGATTGCTGTTCATTCTGGGCGCCGCGTGCGCCGGCTCGCTCGGCGCGATCATGATGAAGCAGATGGACGCGATCGCGCCGCTTCGCTTCCAGGCCTGGGTCGGGTTGACCGGCGTCGTGTCGCTCGGCGCGGCGTCCGCTGCCTTCGAGGATCATCAGTGGCAGACGGGGATCGCGGCGGGCTGGCCGTTCGTCGCCGCATTGCTGTTTTCCGCGCTGCTCGTTTCGGTCTGCGCGCACAGCGCCTATTATTGGCTGATCGCGCGATATGAAGCCAGCCTCCTGGCGCCGCTGACGCTGTTGACGCCGCTCTCTACGATCGCGCTTGGGGTGATGATCACCGGCGACCGGCTGGATGGGCGGATGATCCTCGGAGCGGTGCTGGCGCTGCTGGGCGTGCTCGTCATCGCGCTGCGCCGAAGCGCGGCGCCGATCGTCGAGGCGCAGGAGCACGCGTAGCGCAAGCGGTCGCGGCCGTGCGGCGGGGGAGATCGTCGCGGTGATGGACCGGGACGAGACGCTGCTGAAGGCCGGGGATATCCTGATCCAGCGCGGCACCAGCCATAGCTGGGAGAACCGCAGCGAGGCGATGGCGCGGGTGGCGTTCGTGTTGATCGATGCGACGCGGGACGGGGTTTCGGGGCGTTAACCGGCGGTGTCGACGCGCATGCGATGCTACCCCTCCCGAGGCGGGGGCCGGAGCGCATTTGCGAGGGAGGCGGTGGCGCTGCCGCGGCGGGCCGGTTGGGGCTGTGACGGGGCGGGGGCCCAGCCGGTCAGGAAGATCAGCTCGAAGCGTTCCGCCGTGCGGCCGTCCGGATCGGCGCGGTCGGCGAACAGAGTTGCCGCCCGGGCAAGGGTGTCGCGGCGGAGCGGGGTGCGGCCGACCAGCAGGTTGGTGGCGGCCATGCCGCGCAGGTCTCCCAGCAACCTGCCAAGCGTGCCGTAGCGCACGGTGAGAGACTCGAGGTCGGCAACCGGCAGCGCGAAGCCGGCGCGGACGAGCAGGTCGCCGGCCGAGCGGACGTCGATCTGGGGGTGGATGCGGGCGGCGGGGCGGTCGGCCTCAGCGTCGCGGAGCACCGCGCGCAGGGTTGCGAGCGTGCCGGCCCCGGTGAAGGCGGCGAGGAACAGGCCATCGGGGCGCAGCGCGCGCCGGATCAGCGTCAGCGCGCCGGGCAGATCATTGACGCTGTCGAGCACGCCGGCCGAGACGACCAGATCGAAGGCGCCGGCGGCGAAGGGGAGATTGTCCTCATCGGCCTGAATGCCGCCCGCCGCCTGCGCAAACACGGCGCCGGCGTCGCAACGGGTGATCCGGGCGCCGGGTGGCGGTTGAAACGCGCCGTCGAAGCAGCCGAGATCGAGCACATCCTCAAAGCTGCGGGTGACGGTGTCGAGCCGGTCCTGAATGCCATCGAGCATCGCCGCGCGCAGGAAATCATGCTCGGCAAAGCTCGCCGCGGCGCGATCCCGGCGCAGGCGGCGGGCGGTTCGATCGAAGATATCCGGAACGCTCATCGCGCGGGGTTGTGCCGCCGGATGCGCGGCGCGACAAGGGCGTGTGGCGCGGTTGCTCGCTCCTTTGCGTTTTGCCGCCGATCTCGCGCTGCCGCCGCGCTGCCCGGGCTGTGGCGCCGTCACTGGCGACGATCACCGGTTTTGCGCGCCATGCTGGAATGAGCTGCGCTTTCTGGCGCCGCCCTGGTGCGCCGCGTGCCATGTGCCCTTCGCTTATGATCGCGGCCCCGACGCGCTGTGCGCCACATGCCATGGCAAACGCCCGCGCCATGCCGGGGTGCGCGCCGCAGTGGCGTATGGCGATGTCGCGCGGACGGTCGCGCTCAGGCTGAAATATGGCGGGCGCACCGCTTTTGCCGAGACAGTCGCGCGGCAGATGGTGCGGCTGATGCCGGTACAGGCCGATCTGCTGATCCCGGTGCCGCTGCACCGCTGGCGGATCTGGTCGCGCGGGTTCAACCAGGCCGCGCTGATCGCCCGCGCGCTGACCCGGACGACCGGCGTACCCAACGATCCGCTGCTGCTGCGCCGGGTGCGGGCAACGCCGTTCCTGCGCGCGATGGGTGCACGGGCGCGGGCGAGGGCGGTTGCCGGCGCGTTCTTCGTCAGCCCCGACGCCAGGGAAAAGCTGCGCGGCAAGGCTGTGGTGCTGATCGACGATATCCACACCAGCGGCGCCACCAGCGACGCCTGCACCCGCATCCTGCTCCGCGCCGGCGCGGCGAGCGTGGTGATCCTGTGCTGGGCACGCGTGCTCGATCCCGCCGCGAACGATTGACAAGCGGGGGCACGCCCCACATTTCTGGGCGATGGCCAAGATCGAAATCTACACCAAAGCCTTTTGCCCTTATTGCACGCGGGCGATGCGCCTGCTCGATGCCAAGGGCGTCGATGTCGAGGAATTCGACATCTCCATGGGCGGGCCGAAGCGCGTCGAGATGCTCGATCGCGCCGGTGGACGCAGTACCGTTCCGCAGATCTTCATCGACGGGCAGCATATCGGCGGCTCGGATGATCTTGCCGCGCTCGATCGGGAGGGCAAGCTGGACGCGCTGCTCGCGGCATGAAGATCGCGCTGCTCCAGATGACGAGCGGGATCGACCCCGCCGCCAATGCGCAGGTGATCACCGACGCGATTGCCGAGGCCGCCGCTGGCGGCGCCACAATGCTGTTCACCCCGGAAATGTCCGGCCTGCTCGATCGCGACAAGGTGCGGGCGGCGAGCTCGCTGTTCGCCGAGGCTGACGATCCCGTTCTGGCGGCGGTTTGTAAGGCGGCGGCGACGCACGGCGTCTGGGTCCATCTCGGCTCGCTCGCGGTGAAAGAGGAGGGCGGCAAGCTCGCCAATCGCGGTTTCGTGATCGATGCCGGGGGCAATATCCGCGCCCGCTACGACAAGCTCCATCTGTTCGACGTCGATCTGCCGACCGGCGAAAGCTGGCGCGAATCCGCCTCCTATGCACCCGGCCAGGGCGCGGTGGTGGTGGCAACGCCAGCGGGCGGGCTCGGCCTTGCGATCTGCTATGATCTGCGCTTCCCCGACCTGTTCCGCGCGCTGAGCGATGCCGGCGCGACCATCCTCGCGGTTCCGGCCGCCTTCACCCAGCCGACGGGCGCCGCGCACTGGCATATCCTGCTCCGCGCGCGGGCGATCGAGGCCGGCGCCTTTGTCGTCGCGGCGGCGCAGACCGGCGTGCATGAGGATGGCCGCGCGACCTATGGCCATTCGCTGGTGATCGACCCCTGGGGCGAAGTGTTGCTCGACATGGGCGAGGCGGCGGGTGTCGGCTTTGCCGAGATCGATCCGGCCCGGATCGACGATGTGCGGGCGCGGATCCCGGTACTGGCGCACCGCCGTGCGATCCCGGCCGTGGTGACGGCATGATCGTCTTCGATCTGCGCTGCGCGAGCGGCCATGTGTTCGAGGCCTGGTTCGGATCAAGCGATGCGTATGAGGATCAGCGCGGGCGCGGACTGTTGTCGTGCCCGATCTGCGGGGCGAGCGATATCGGCAAGGCAGTGATGGCGCCCAATATCGCGGCCAAGGGCAATGCCCAGGCGCCCGCTTCCGCCGAGACGCTGAGCCCGGCGGTGATGAAGGCGGCGATGCAGGCCCTCGCCCAGGCGCAAAGCAAGGCCCTGGAAAAGTCGGAATGGGTCGGCAGCGCCTTTGCCGACCGCGCGCGGGCAATGCATGTCGGCGACGCCGATCCAGCGCCGATCCACGGCCAGGCGACATTGGGTCAAGCGAAGGAACTGGCGGACGAAGGCGTCGCAATCGCGCCGCTGCCCTTCCCGATCGTGCCGCCGGATGCGGTCAACTGACAGTAGATCAGAGGGGCTCACTTCATCCGTTCGCCCTGAGCTTGTCGAAGCCTGTCCTGAGCGCCTGCCTTGGCAGGCAGTCGAAGGGGGCATTTGCAGGCGAAACGCTACACCAGGGACCTGGGCTTCGGCGGGCTCAGCCCGAACGGGGTAGGGTGATCCGCCGCAAGTTTGGCGATCCCGCGTGATTGACCGGTGCGGGGCCAATCTCTACCAAGCGCCGCGTGCCCCCGTAGCTCAGCCGGATAGAGCGACGGTTTCCTAAACCGTAGGCCGCGTGTTCGAATCTCGCCGGGGGCACCACCCAACAAAACCAACCTAGACCGCCATCAACGGTGGTCTGGCCAGCGACGATCGCGTGAAGGCCGTTTGTGATGTCGGAAGCGGGATAGGCGCGACGTTGGGCGACGGTATCGAGAGAGACGCTGATGGTCCCATACGCGGGAAAATTGATGGAGAAGCTCATCAGATATTTATCGTCGGGGGACGATAGCCCGGCTGATGGGGGACGCTCTTGTTGACCTAGGGTCGCTTGCGAATCATCCGGAATTCGATCGCCGAGGAGAGACGTGATGACTATCGAAGATCAGATCAAATTCTATTTGAGGAAAATGAAAAATTTACGCACAAATATGGCACTAAAGTCTATAATGGGAAAAAGTACTTCTGTTTTACGCGATGAATATCTCAAGTGTCTCTACGTTATATTGCAACTTGAATTGGGCACCGATAAAGATAAGGCAGAAAGGACCTATCACGAGAATTACTGGAATACACACATATCTGAGCTAGAGGAAACAGTCCGTAAATATTGGAAAGATTGAAGGCGAGAATTGGGTAAGCGGGGCTCGAATGGGAAAAGATGATGATTGCGATGATGCTCGCGCTAGCGCTTCAGGCTCAGACGCCAGAGCAGAAGCTGGAGGAGGTTGCGCAAAAGTTGGAAGACAAAGCGACCGAGATCGAAGCCTCCATGCAGTTCGACCCTTACGACCCGGCGTCGGTTAAGAGCATTGAGCGGCTAAAAAATGAGGCGCGCCATCGCGACCTTTGGGTTCAAATCGGTGAAAGCAACAAAGCGACGGTGTTTATGCGAGCGAAGGACATCCAGTCGATTCACTTATCGGGTCTGATTTGGGTAAAATTCGTCAACAAACAGGGCGACAAAATCGTGATCGGACGCGATCGTGTTGACTGTCAGAACGAAACAACGACCGTGCAGTCGGTCACGACCTATAAACAGGACGGCACAGTGCAAAGCAGTTTCAGCCTTACACCGGCTCAGCAGGAGTCTGCGTCAGCCGTGCCAGATTCTATAGGTGAAGCTGAGGTGAGGGCGACCTGTAAGGTTCATTAAACCGCAGTCTGTGGATTTTTGAACAATGGTCGAGGTCTATGTTCTTGACAGAGCATGGGGGTGGGTGGTCCCCATATTTGAGGCCGGGTCGTTGAAATAGGGTCCCGGTGGGGGGTAGGGTCAGAATTCTGGCCGATCGTCTGCCAGAAATCGTCCCAACAGACTGTTATTCCCTGGCATTCTGTTAGATCATTCGTCGCGACGTTGGCAGGATCATCCCAACGCCTGCGCTCCTCCCTGCAATCTGCCTGCGATTTGAGTAGGCATCGTGCCGACGATCGAGCAGAGCTTGTGTTACGATTTGTGTGTGATCCTTCACCGCGCCAGCCATTGCGCCCACGCTTACCAGATTCCAGGGACCAGCCTCCACCGCACCCGACAGGCATAATCGCCATATCCTGGGAGCTCCGTCCGCAGCAGCCGGTCTTCCCAGGCGGTACGCAAGACGAGAAGCGCCGCCGCCAGCGCCGCGGGAACGAGCGCCCACCAGGAACCCAACGCAAGCGCCATGCCGAAGAACAGAAACAGCGCGGCGACATAACCAGGGTGGCGCACGAAACGGTAGGGGCCGGTATCGATCACGCGCTGATGCCGCTCGGCCTGAATCCGGACGCCCGGTTCGAAGAAAGGATTCGCCGCCTGCGCCCATCCGGTCAGCGCCACGCCTGCCAGCACAGCAACATAGCCCGATAACACCGCCCAGGCCGGAACAGCCGACCAATGGAACCGCCCCGCATCGAGCGCCGCGACCGGCAGGACCGCAGCCATCGCCGGCAGGATGACCGCGAGCAGCGCCTTGTCCCAGCTTTTCGTACCCGCCTGAAACCGGCTGCGCGCGCGGTAAATGATCGGATTGACCCGGGCGATTACCAGTGCCGAGGCACCAAAGGCCGAAACCAGAACGGCAAGGAACACCCATCCGGGGCGCCATGTAATCGAGCCGGCCGGCAGGAAGATCAAAACCAGCAGCGACAGCGGCAGGCCGATCGCATAGGCAATCACGGCGCTACGTGACATCGCCGGTGGCTCCCGCGGCGCCTCGGTCTGCTCCATAGTGCTCACTCCTTCGACCTTGGCCGCGACATCGCGCTGGTGACCAAAAGGGCCGTGGCGACCTGAAGAATTGGCAGCACTCCGTACAACACCAGCAGTCGGTGCCTGTTCCGGACCTTCTCACCTCAAGGGAGGGCGGTGGTAACGCATAAGGCCAGAGCTCGGCCAATCCCGCCGTTGATCCGCACCACCTTCGTTGCTGAGGTCACCATGCAAGCTCCCTTGTCATATATCGATAATCGATATATAATTTATCGATAGTCGAGTCGCAGGAGTTCGCAATGCCCAGATCGTTCCCCGCCGCGCTGTCGGTTGCGCGCGTCTTTCTCACGCTATTGATCGTGCTCAACTGGATTTATGCCGCGATAGTGCTGGCGATCCTCGCCGGGCTGGTCTCGAACCCGGCCTGGACGATGACCGCCCTCGGTTTCGCGCCGACAGATCAGACGGCCGCGCTGATCACGGGCGTGCGGCTGATCGCGCTGGTCGGCCTGGCCGCGGTGCCGCTCAACCTGATCGTGCTGCGCGGCCTGCTCGAGATGATCGACACGGTGCGCGCGGGCGATCCGTTCGTCGCGCGGAATGCGGAGCGGCTGCAGGCGATCGCCTGGGCCATTCTCGGGCAGCAAATCCTCCAGCTGCTGGTCAGCCTGATTGCCGGAGCGTCTTCAGCGAAGGCGCACGGCCTGCATGTCGGCGCGTTCTCCACCAGCGGATGGCTGGCGGTGATCCTGTTGTTCGTGCTCGCCCGTGTGTTCGCCGACGGCGCCGACATGCGCGACGATCTCGCCGGGACGGTGTGACCATGATCACCGTCAAGCTCGATGACCTGCTGTACGCACGCCGGATGACGTTGACCGAGCTCGCCGAGCGGGTCGACATCACGCTCGCCAATCTGTCGATCCTCAAGACCGGCAAGGCACGCGCCATTCGCTTCTCGACGCTCGAGGCGATCTGCGCGGCGCTGCAATGCCAGCCCGGCGACCTGCTGCACTTCCAACCTGATCCCGACGCGCAATAGGCGTGCCGACCCCTCCCTTGTTTGCGAAGGATTGTTCCAATGACGATGATCGCCGTTACGTCGCCGATGCCCGAGAGCACGGCCGACCGGGAGGTTTCGCTCACCCGGCTCTATGTGTTGCGCGCGACCTATCTGTTGCTGATTGTCGGGCTGGGCGGTTTCATCGTGCCCCAGCTCCTCAGCCATGAGCCGCTCGCGCGCGGCGTGATCCCGAGCCTGTTGGGCGCTGTGTGGCTGCTCGCGTTCATCGGGCTACGCTATCCGCTGCAGATGCTCCCGCTGCTGATGTTCGAGTTCGCGTGGAAGACGGTGTGGCTGCTCGATTACGGCCTGGCGCAATGGTCGACCGGGAATGTTCCGGCCACGTTTCCGGAGGACTTCAAGGCGATCGTCGCCGGGGTGATCCTGATGCCGATCGTCATCCCATGGGGTTATGTGGCGCGGCATTTCGCGCTGCAGTCCGGCGCGCGGTGGCGGTGAACCGAACCACCCCCTGTCCGGAGCGAAGGTGAAGCCGGCTCCGAGTGCCTGCCTGCAAGCAGTCGAAGAGCTCAGGGATTGTTCAGGATAAAGGGGGCGGCTAACCAGCGGCCCGGGCCCACTCGGGGGCACCGCCGCTACCGTAGCGGCGATGCCCCGGCGGACATCACGCCTTGACGTGCTGTGCGATATACTTGTTCATCTCGAACATCGTGCACGACTTGCGGCCGAACACCTTTTCCAGCTTCGCATCGGCGAGGATCTCGCGCTTGTTGGCTGGATTCTGGAGGTTGTTCGCCTTGATGTAATCCCACACCTTGCTGATCACCTGGCTGCGCGGGAGCTTGTCGTTGCCGACGATCGCGCCCAGCTCGGGGGAGGGCTGTACCGGAGCATGAATGCCGCCGGTCTTGGTTGGTGCAGTCGCCATAAATCTTCCTTCCTGATGTGTCGTTCATGCCGACATCGGTTTCACGCCTCCTGGGACGTGCCACGCTTGTGCGCCGCCTTTTCGGCGTTGTCACGCCTACAATGCGCCGTTTCACGCCTTGAAATGCCCCTTCTGGTCGCTTTGGGCGAAGAAAAACCCCCGGTGCGGCCACCGGGGGTTGAAAAATGCCCCTCTTCCGTTCGGAAGAGGGGCGCAGGGCATGTCTGGTCGTTCGAGATCAGAAGCTCTTGCGGAGCGTCGCGCCAAAGGTGCGGGGCTGGTTCGGATAGCCGCTATAGCTGCCGTCCTGCGCGACCGTCGGGAAGGTTGAGATCAGGAAATTGTCCTGGGTCAGGTTGCGGACCCAGAACATCAACTCAAGCTGGTTGGCCTTGCTCTGGATCCCGAGGCTCGCATTGACCGTGTTCTGCCCATAGGTCGACAGGTTCGGCGGCGTTGTCTCGGTGAGCTGGAACTTGCTCGTATAGTTATATTCGCCGCGCAGATACGCGCCGATATCGTTGGTGAGATCATGCGAGAGCGTAGCCGAGGTCGAGAAGGTCCAGGTCGGGATGCCCGCCGGCCTCTGGCCGGAGAGATCGCGGAACGACGGACGAAGCCCCGTGGCCGGATTAACCGGGCACCGGACCGTATCGTAATTCACGCAGGCGGCCCCGGTGAAGGAATCATATTTTGGATCGAGGTAGGTGACCGCGCCGGTGAGGGCGATGGCCCGAACCGGGCTGTAGGCAGCATCGATTTCGAAGCCGCGGACCGATTCCTTGCCCGCGTTGACCAGGCTGTAGCCGAGGCCGGTAAAGGCGTTGGACTGGAAGCCCTTGATCGACTGCTTGAACACCGCGAGGTTGAAATAACCGCCACGGAACTTCGCCTTGGCGCCGGCTTCATAGACGGTCACTTCTTCGGGATTGGCCGAGCGGCCGACGCCGTTCAGCGGCGGACGGCTGTCTGACGACAGGTTGATCGCGCTCGCCTTCCAGCCAGTCGAATAGCTGGCATAGACGTTCACGAAATCCAAGTCATAGGCGATACGCGCGGCGTAGGTGACCTTGTCACCGGAGAAGATGCCGGATTCGCTCGCGTTCGGATAATTGACTGGACCATGGTTAGCTGTGTTGGCGTAGAAGAACTGGAGCGCGTTGAGAGCGAAGGGATTGGTGCCTGCCGGAGACGCGGGGCAGGGTGCGCTGCCGGGCCCGGGCAGCGATGCGCCCAGGCTGGCGCCGAACAGATTGACTGGCACCTTTCCGCCGGTCGATGCCGGATTGAAGCCCTTTTGCAAAAGGCAGCCGGCCAGCGATGCCGGGAGGCCAGCAAACGGAATGAACGCCAGGCCGGCCTGGTTTTCAAGATTCAGCGCCGAGAATTTGTCGTTCATCACGACATTGGAGACCACCGCCTTGCGATCGTTCATATAGGCGACGCCACCGGTCAGAGTCAGCCGGTTGGTAACTTTGTAATCGACCTGGCCGAACAGCGAATAGGAGCGCTGTTTCATCTTGTAGTTGTCGGCGATGCCCTGGCCTGCACCGAAATAGGTGCTGCCCGGAACGACCCCAGGGGTGCCAACGGCCGCCTGCAACGATTCCAGGCCCGTGATCAGCCCGCCGGAGAGAATATTTACAAACGCCCTGGTATCCTTGCCGAAGCGGATGTCGCGGCCGGTATCGAGCTTTTCGTCCTGATAGAAGCCGCCGACCAGCCAGCTCAATGGGCCGTCGCCGGTCGACGCCAGGCGGAATTCCTGGGTGAAGGTCTTGGCATTGTTGGCCGTCACGTTGTTCGCGATGTCGGCGCCGGTGAAGTCGATGTCCTGGTTGGATTGGTTGATCTGGTTGCGATAGGCGGTGATCGAGGTCAGCTTCGCGAAGCCGACATTCCAGTCGACCTGACCCGAAATGCCCTTGCCCTCGACGCGGTTGAAGGGATCCGTGTTGAAGATGACGTTTCGGTCGAAAATCTTGGTCGTGTCCGAAACGGCGAAGCCCAGCGACTTGATCGCCAGGGTGGCCGGGCCGTTGAGGACCGAGGTGACGCCGCAGCAGACTTCCTTGATCAGGTTGTAATCGCCGATGATCCGGATCGAGAAGTCCGAGGACGGCTCGAACAGCACGTCGCCGCGAACCGACCAGCGATGGCGGTCGTTGACGCTGCTACCGGTGGTCAGATTCTTGAAATAGCCGTCGCGCTCGTTGAGGCTGCCGGACAGGCGGAAGGCGAGGCTTTCGCTGATCGGGCCGGTGATCGTCGCCTTGGTCTGCATCTGGCTGTAATTGCCGACGGTGATCTCCGCCTTGCCGCCCCAGTCGAACGACGGGCGCTTGGTGATGATGCTGATCGCGCCGGCCGACACGTTCTTGCCGAACAGGGTCGATTGCGGACCGCGCAGCACCTCGACGCGCTCGATCTCGGGAAGATCGTCCAGCGCGGAAGCGGATCGCGAGCGGTAGACGCCGTCGATGAACACGCCCACCGAGCTTTCGATACCGTCATTGCCGTTGCCGTTGCCGAAGCCGCGGACGATGAAGTTGGTCTGGCCGGCGGCGTTGAACTGGGCGACCTTGAGCGAGGGGACGACCGACTGGAGATCGATCAGATCGCGGATCTGCGCCTTCTCGATCGTCGCCGCGCTGGTGACGGAGACTGAGATCGGCACGTCCTGCAGGGTCTGTTCGCGCTTGGTCGCGGTGACGATAATATCGTCGCTGTCGCTCGGTGCGATCTCCTCCTGGGCGGGGGTGGCCGGAGTCTCTTGCGCGAGGGCTGGCGATGCGTAGAGCAGCGCGATTGCCGACGCCGCTAGCAGTTCGAACTTCTTCATGATGACATCCCCTGTGGAGTACGCCCGCCAATCTAAGCCGGCTGAGCGTTGTTTCGTAATTCCGGTATGCGAATTTAGCGTCCGCTGGAATCACCCGTCAATGGCGTAATCGCAGGAATCCTGCGGGGTTGCACAGTTGTTGCCCAAATGAGACAGTTTTAAAATAGAACTCAATTGTGCAAAGCGCCGCTTGCCGTAACGTCGCGCCCGAATCGACAACAAGGAAATGAGTATGGATGTTGGCCATGGCGAACCCGAAGATGGTGACATTGTCGAGGCATCGCCCAAGATTCCGGTGCCCGAAGACGTTGCCGAGGCGATACGAACACTGATTCGCTGGTCCGGCGACGACCCCGCGCGCGAAGGACTGATCGACACGCCGCAGCGGGTTGCGCGGGCCTGGAAGGAATATTGCGCCGGCTATGCCGATGACCCCGCGGTGCATCTCTCGCGGATCTTCGAGGAAGTCGGCGGCTATGATGAAATCGTGCTGCTGAAGGACATTCCGTTCCAGTCGCACTGTGAGCATCATATGGCGCCGATCATCGGCAAGGCCTCGATCGCCTATCTGCCGAGCAACTGGGTGGTGGGCATCTCGAAACTCGCGCGCGTGCTTCATGCCTATGCCCGCCGGCTGCAGATCCAGGAGCGGCTGACCGCCGAGGTCGCCAATTGCATCTGGGACAATCTGAAACCCGTCGGCGTCGCGGTGGTGATCGAGGCGAGCCATGCCTGCATGACCGCGCGCGGCGTGCGCACGCCAGGCGTCAACATGGTGACGAGCCGGATGATGGGCGTGTTCCGCGAGGATGATCGCAGCCGCAAGGAAGTGCTCGCGCTGATGGGCTATTGAAGCGTGACTGATCCAGCGCGGACAGTGCTGGTGACCGGCGCGGTGCGGCGGATCGGCGCGGTGATCGCGCGGCATCTGGCCGGGCGGGGCTGGCGGGTCGCGATCCATCATCACCATTCGCCCGACGAGGCGGAGGCGCTCGCGGCGGAGCTGGGCGCCGACACGGGGGGCGCCTGTGTCGTGACGGGCGATCTCGCCTGCGCCGAAACCGCGCCGCGCCTGATCGCCGAGGCGCGTGAGGCGTTTGGTGTGCCGCTGATGGCTCTCGTCAACAATGCCTCGCTGTTCAGCTATGACCGGCCGCCGATTGTCGAGGCGGCGGCATTGCCCGGGCATATGGCGGTCAATCTCGATGCGCCGGTGTTGCTCGCCTCGGCACTTGCCGCGCAGGACGATCTGGCGGCGGGCGCGGTGGTGAATATCCTCGACCAGAAGATCGCCAATCTGAACCCCGATTTCTTTTCCTATAGCTGCGGCAAGATCGCGCTGGCCGGGGCGACCGCGATGCTTGCCCAGGCGCTGGGCCCGCGCATCCGCGTCAACGCGGTGTCGCCCGGGCTCTCGCTGCCGAGCCTCGACCAGAGCGAGGCCGAGTTCCGTGCCGTCGCAAGCGAAAATCTGCTGCGGCGCCCGGTCGAGGTGAGCGCGATTGCCGAGGCCGTCGATTTCCTGCTGACGGCGCGGGGCATTCACGGGCAGAATATCTTCGTGGACAATGGCCAGCATTTCCTGCCGCGCGACAGCGACGTGATGTTCGAGACCCGGCAGGGCAATCGGAGCGCGCATGGCTGAGGGAACGCGCTTCACCACGATCCTCGAAGGGCTCGAGCTCGTCATGGGGCTCGGCATCCATGCCGAGGAACTGGCCGCGCCGCAGCGGGTGATCGTGAATGTCCGGATGGAGATCGAATATCCGGTGCCGCCGTCCGAAGACCGGATCGAGGCAGTGCTGGACTATGACTTCCTGCGCGAGGACATCCGCGCGCTGGCGGCCACGCGGCATTTCCATCTGCAGGAAACATTATGCGAGGCAATCGCGGCCCTGTGCCTCGCTGATACGCGGGTCGTGCGGGTGACGGTGCGATCGATGAAGCCGGATATCTATCCCGATGCGGCGGTCGGCTGCGAGATCGTGCGGGGACGGGCGGCAGGCTGAGAGGGCGGATGCGCAACAGTGGCCGTGTGAGCCGTGTCTCGCTATGGCGAAACGATGCTCCGCATCACTGAACTGAAACTGCCGTTGAACCACGCGGATGAAGCGCTGGCGGCCGCGATCCGCACCCGGCTTCGCATCACGCCGCGGGACCTGATCCGCTATACCATCGCCCGGCGCGCGCATGACGCCCGCGACAAGGCGGATATCCAGCTCGTCTATTCGGTCGACGTGACGCTTCGGGACGAGACCGCGATTCTCGCCCGTTTCAAGAAGGACCGGCAGGTCCAGCGGACGCCGGATACCGGCTATCGCTTCCCGGTGCGGGCGCCGGCGGGCTGGAGCGGCCCGCGTCCTGTCGTGGTGGGGGCAGGGCCGTGCGGCCTGTTCGCCGGACTGATCCTTGCGCAAATGGGCTTCCGCCCGATCATTCTCGATCGCGGCAAGGAGGTGAAGCAACGCACCAGGGATACCTGGGGCCTGTGGCGCAAGAGCGTGCTGAACCCCGAATCCAACGTTCAGTTCGGCGAGGGCGGCGCGGGCACCTTCTCGGATGGCAAGCTGTACAGCCGCATCAAGGATCCGCGGCATCTCGATCGCAAGGTGCTCGTTGAATTCGTCAAGGCCGGTGCCCCGCCGGAGATATTGACCGAGGCGCACCCGCATATCGGCACGTTCCGGCTGGTGGCGATGGTCCAGAGCATGCGCGAGACGATCGAAGGGCTCGGCGGCGAATACCGGTTCGAGCACCGGGTCGATGGGCTCGATATCGCGGAGGACGGTGAGGGGGTTCGCCGCGTGCGGGGATTGCGCCTTCATACCGGCGATTATCTCGAGGCGGAGCAGGTCGTGCTCGCGGTCGGTCACAGCGCGCGCGACACCTTCCACATGCTCCATGCCGAGGGCGTCCATGTCGAGGCCAAGCCCTTCTCGATCGGCGTGCGGATCGAGCATCCGCAATCCTGGATCGACGATGCGCGTTTCGGCCATTCGGCCGGCAATCCGATCCTCGGCGCGGCTGATTACAGCCTGTCGCATCACTGCAAGAACGGGCGCACCGTCTACAGTTTTTGCATGTGCCCGGGTGGCACCGTGGTTGCTGCTACCTCGGAGGAGGGGCGGGTCGCGACCAACGGGATGAGCCAATATTCGCGCAACGAGCGCAACGCCAACTCAGGCATTGTCGTCGGCATCGACCCGGTGCGCGACTATCCGGGCGATCCGCTGGCCGGCATCGCGCTGCAACGCCATTGGGAATCCCGCGCCTTTGTCGCGGGCGGGTCGAACTACAAGGCCCCGGCGCAGCTGCTTGGGGACTTTCTCGCCGGCCGCGCGTCGACCAGATTGGGCAGCGTCGTGCCGTCCTACCTGCCGGGCGTGCACCCGACCGATCTGGCTGAATGCCTGCCCGAGTTCGCGGTGACGGCGATGCGGGAAGCGCTGGTCGCGTTCGGCCGCGAGATTCCGGGCTATGACCATCCCGACGCGGTGCTGACCGGGGTCGAGACACGGACATCCTCGCCGGTCAGGGTCACCCGGGGTGCCGACTTCCAGAGCCTCAACACCACCGGCCTGTTCCCCGCCGGCGAAGGCGCGGGTTATGCTGGCGGCATCCTCTCAGCAGCGGTGGACGGGATCAAGGTCGCCGAGGCCTTGGCGTCGCGCATTCTATAAATTCGCGCGTATTCATAGGTAGTTAGTGGATGATGTACAATATTCTGTACATATCGAAAACTGTCAGGACCCGCATGACATTCCCAACACACCACCCGCAGTCCCTGTTGCGTGCCGTTGGCCTCCGGGCTCAGTGATTCGACGCAATCGCACGCAGCGTGAAGCCGGTGACCTTCGTGGTATAGTGGCACTCGAATGAGCGTCGCTGCTTGCCGTCGTCCACCGTGCCCCAGACGATAATCCTGCTTGGGCTGTGCTGCTCGACATCGATGAGGTGCACCGTGCCATATTGCGATGCACGGGTGCTGCACTCGGTCGCGGCCGCGGGTTGCGCCTGTTCGTTGGGCTTCGGCTTTCCCGCCACGGCCTGACCCGCCATGCCGGCGGCGCTGACCGCGAGGCTGGCGACACAACCGCCAAGCGGCAATGTGCTGCCGGCCAGCACTACGGTGACCAATATACGCATCATCCGGATGGGTCCCCCGTTGCCCGCAGCATCAGCGCTACACTCCGTAGCCTATGATGACGCTTCGCCGCGCGCAATGGTGGGCCGATACAGGCTAAACTGCGTTCGCCGCGCTGAGCACCGCCCGTACTGACGCGGTCGCGATGTCGGCATCAATGCCGACGCCGAAGACCGTGCGTCCATCCGAGGTCCGGCATTCGACATAAGCCGCCGCTTGCGCATCGGCGCCATGGCCGATCGCGTGCTCGCTATAATCGACCACATCGAGCTGCGGGCCGGTGGTGTCCGCCAGTGCGGCGATCACGCCCGAGATCAGGCCATTGCCGCGCCCGCTGATCGAGCGCTCCTCGCCGCCGATCGAGACGCGGCCGACGAACAGGCGATCGCCGCTCGAGCCGGTCTCGTGATAATCGAGCAGCGCGAAACGGTCGCCATCCTTGCGGAGATAGGTCGCCTCGAACTTGCCCCAGATATCCTCGGCGTTCAGCTCACGGCTGGTCTCGTCAGCGAGCGCCTGGACGTGGCGGCTGAAATCGGCCTGGAGCCGCTTGGGAAGCTTGAGGCCCTTGTCCTGCTCGATCACCCAGGCGACGCCGCCCTTGCCGCTTTGCGAATTGACCCGGATCACCGCCTCATAGCTGCGGCCGAGATCGGCGGGATCGATCGGGAGATAGGGCACCTCCCAATATTCGTCGTTGCGTTCCGCCTGGGCGGTGAAGCCCTTCTTGATCGCATCCTGATGGCTGCCCGAAAAGGCGGTGAAGACCAGCTCGCCGGCATAAGGGTGACGCGGATGGACCGGCAGCTGGTTGCAATAGGTGACGGTGTTGATGATCTGGTCGATGTCCGAGAAGTCGAGCTTCGGATCAGTGCCTTGCGTGTACATGTTGAGCGCGACCGTCACCAGGTCGCAATTGCCGGTGCGCTCGCCATTGCCGAGCAGGCAGCCCTCCAGCCGGTCCGCCCCCGCCATCAGGCCGAGCTCGGCGGCGGCGACGCCGGTGCCGCGGTCGTTATGCGGATGCAGGCTGATCACGACGCTGTCGCGGTTGCGGATATGCTTGCCGAACCATTCGATCTGGTCGGCATAGATGTTCGGCGTCGCCGCCTCGACGGTGGCGGGCAGGTTGAGGATCAGCGGGTGATCGGGGGTGGGGCGCAGCACCTCCATCACCGCCTCGCAGACCTCGACCGAGAAATCGAGCTCGGCGGTCGAGAAGGTCTCGGGGCTGTATTCGAAATGCCAGTCAGTGTTGGGCTGGGCAGCGGCACAATCGCGCAGGATCTTCGCACCTTCGACCGCGATGCCGCGGATCTCGTCGCGGCTCATGCCGAACACGATCTTGCGCCAGGCCGGGCTGACCGCATTGTAGAGATGGACGATCGCCTTCGGCGCGCCGCGCAGGGATTCGAAGCTGGTCTCGATCAGGTCGCGGCGCGACTGGGTGAGGACCTGGATCGTCACATCGTCCGGCACCCGGCCCGATTTCACGAGGCCGGAGATGAAATCGAACTCGGTCGCGCCGGCGGCGGGGAATCCGACCTCGATCTCCTTGATGCCGACCTTGCAGATCAGGTCGAAGAAGCGGGTCTTCTTCTCGCCGTCCATCGGATCGATCAGCGCCTGGTTGCCGTCGCGCAGATCCGTCGAGAGCCAGCGCGGCGGGCGCGTGATGGTTCGCGACGGCCATTCGCGGTTGGGCAAATCGACTTGCGGGAAGGGGCGGTATTTTACGGAAGGGTCACGCAGCATTGTTCAGTCTCGCGGCTCGCGGGGTCTCTGGGTCGGATTGGCCCTTAGGCGGGTCGCGCGCGCCGGAGGCACGCGTCGGAAATCGCGCCTAAGGGCGCGTAAGTCGAAGCAGCGAAAGGCAGAGAGCCTGCGTCATTGATGTCGCGTTACCGTGTCAGGCCTGTGTCTGTCCAGCCCCGCGGCCATCGAACAGGCGATCGAACGGACTTTTCGGCAGGAACCAGAGCAGCGCGACCAGCGCCGCGCAGGCGATACCGAGCCAGGGCGAGAGGAAGGTGAGGGGGATGCCGGACAGATAGAGGAAGCTCGCAAACCCGCCCTTGCGGCTGGTCTGGCGATGATAAGCGATCGATTTCTGATCCTGCGTGCCAGTCTGGCGAATGACCGATTGCAGCCAGATATAGGCGAGCGCCGGCGTCAACATCGTTGCCAGATAAAGCCAGACGGCGTTGCGGTCGAAATGATGCTCGCCGAGATAGGAGGTCGAGAAGGGAATGAGCGACAGCGCGAACAGCAACAGCATGTTCGACCAGACCAGGCCGTTCGTCACATGGGTCGCGTGGCTGAACAGCCGGTGATGGTTGACCCAGTAGATCGCGACATAGGCGTAGCTCAGCGCATAAGCGAGGAAGACCGGCCAGAGCGTCCAGAGCTTGTCCATCCCCTCGGCGAGCGGCGGATGGAGCTCGAGCACCATGATGGTGACGATGATCGCGATCACCCCGTCCGAAAAGGCCTCGACACGGCCAACACCGGGCCTGCCTTCATTCTCGGACGGGGTGGAATCGCTCATTGAGGCTGGGTTCCGGTAGGTTACTTCTGAGAGAAGCCGGCGTTGATGGTGAGCTCGACCTTGTCGGACACCATCGGCACGCCATAACCGACATGGAAATCGCTGCGGTTGATCGTCACGGTCGCGGCAAAGCCGACATAGGGCTTCTTCGCCCCCATCGGCGCATTGCCGGCGCCCACGAAGCGGGCGTTCAGGACGATCGGCTTGGTCACGTCCTTGAGGGTGAGATTGCCCTCGATGGTGGCGGTTTCGCCGGTCACCGTCACCTTGGTCGAAACGAACTTGCCGGTGGGATATTTTACCGCATCGAAAAAGTCAGGGCTTTTCAGATGGGTGTTCAGGGCGGCCACCGTCGTCGAGACCTGATCGATCGGGAAGCTGATCTCGACCTTGTCGTTCGCGGCATTGGCCGGATCAAGCGTCAGGGTGCCGGTCGGCTGCGTGAACTGGCCGGTATATTCAGTGAAGCCGAGATGGTTCACCGTGAAGAGAACCTGGGTGTGGCCGGTATCGACATCATAGGTGCCGGCGACGACCCGGCTCGCGTCATGCGCACCAGGAGGAGTCGTGGGCATTTGCGCGAGCAAAGGCGCGGCGGCAAGGGCGAGGGCGGTGGCGAGCACAAGGCGCATCGAATCGTCTCCTGTTGGGGCGACGTCGATGTGCGCCAGGGCAGGGACTCAGGTCAAACGCCTAAATCGCAACGGAAGGTTTCGTAATGGTTCGTCTGTTCGCTCCAGGTCGCGAGAAGTGTGACGACAAATGTCAAAGTGCGCAGGTGCGCTCACTCATTCGATAATCAGTGCATGTCGGGGCGGGGAAACATTCGGAATATCGCGCCCGAAATGGTCAGTAGCGCAAATCCGTTGATCACGGAGTCGGGTAGTCCCCAAACGATTTCCCCTGTTGCCGCGGCCGCGACGAGAAGAAAAGCAGCGGGCGCGGTGAAAACCCGACTAACCGGCAGTGGCGCCTCTGCGTCCCAAGGGAAATAAATTGAGATGGTAGTGATAGACAGTCCCATCAGGGTCAAACCGGCTGCGACGGGCCTGATCCACGGTTCCAGCGGCGGCCACACCTGGTGCGTTACTCTAACAGTCGCACCATAAGCGATAAATACCAGTCCCGCATTCCCAAGAGCGTGACCCGCAATGTGGACAAGGTGGAGAATTGCGTTCCGAGGTCTGCGACCTTTAGGCACGACTAACTCGGCAATTGTGCCGGCACTATCATCTGTCATTGTTCGCACGAGCCCCCTTGACGGCGAAACCGCCAGAGAGGGCTCGGCTAATCAATACTGTCAACTAAGACATGGTCCATTTTGGCGTTGTCGAGAGCGACGTGCGTCTCCACCAATAATCAGTTCTTCGCTTTATCGACCAGCTTGTTGGCGCCGATCCACGGCATCATCGCGCGCAGTTCGCTGCCGATCTTCTCGATCGGATGCGCGGCGGCGGCCTTGCGGGCGGCCTTGAGCTCGGGCTGGCCGGCGCGGTTGTCGAGGACGAAGTTCTTCACGAACCGGCCGCCCTGGATGTCGGCGAGGACGCGCTTCATCTCGGCCTTGGTCTCGCTGGTGATGATCCGCGGGCCGGTGGTGATGTCGCCATATTCAGCGGTGTTCGAGATCGAGTAGCGCATATTGGCGATGCCGCCCTCATACATGAGGTCGACGATCAGCTTCACCTCGTGGAGGCACTCGAAATAGGCCATTTCCGGGGCATAGCCCGCCTCGGTCAGCGTCTCGAAGCCGGCCTGGATCAGGTGCGTGAGGCCGCCGCACAGCACTGCCTGCTCGCCGAACAGATCGGTCTCGCATTCCTCGCGGAAATTGGTTTCGATGATGCCCGAACGGCCACCGCCGACGCCGCTCGCATAAGCCAGCGCGATATCGTGCGCGTTGCCGCTCACATCCTTGTCGATCGCGATCAGGCAGGGAACGCCGCCGCCACGGACATATTCGCTGCGCACGGTGTGACCTGGGCCCTTGGGCGCGATCATGATCACGTCGAGGTCGGCGCGCGGCTCGATCAGCCCGAAATGCACGTTGAGGCCGTGCGCGAAGGCGATCGCCGCGCCCTGCTTCAGGTTCGCGTGCAGATCATCGGCATAGATCGCCGCCTGATGCTCGTCGGGGGCGAGGATCATGGTGATGTCGGCCCAGGCTGCCGCTTCGGCATTGGTCATCACCTTGAAGCCGGCGCCTTCGGCCTTCTTTGCCGTGGCCGAGCCCGGGCGGAGCGCAATCGCGATCTCCTTCACGCCCGAATCACGGAGGTTCTGGGCATGGGCATGGCCCTGGCTGCCATAGCCGACGATCGCGATCTTCTTGTTCGTGATCAGGTTCAGATCGGCATCCCGATCATAATAAACACGCATTGATAGTAGCTCCCTGGTTCAAAAAATCTGCCGTCATGCCGGACTCGTTCCGGCATCCATCGTGCAACCAGCGATGGCCTCGCTTGTGGATGGATTGACCCCGGAACAGGTCCGGGGTGACGAAATCTTGGTGGCTAAGCGGCGTTCTTCCCCCGCGCGATGGCGACGATGCCGGTGCGAGCGACCTCGATCAGGCCGACCTCGCGCATCAGCGAGATGAAGGTATCGATCTTCTCGCGGCCGCCGGTCACTTCGAAGACGAAGCTGGTGGTGGTCGCATCGACCACGCGAGCGCGGTAGACATCGGCCAGGCGCAGCGCCTCGATCCGATGATCGCCGGTGCCGGCGACCTTCAGCAGCGCCAGCTCGCGCTCGACATGCGGCCCGAGTGCGGTGAGATCAGTCACCGAATGCACCGGGATCAGGCGGTCGAGCTGCGCCAGCATCTGCTCCATGACATGGGCTGAGGCGGAGGTGACGATCGTGATCCGGCTGACTGCCTTGTCGGCGGTGACGTCCGACACCGTCAGGCTCTCGATATTGTAACCGCGCGCTGTGAACAGACCGGCGATCCGGGCGAGGATGCCCGGCTCGTTATCGACCATCACGGCAAGCGTGTGCCGCTGGACCGTTTCTTCCTTGATATGCATCACACCAGTGCCTTGGCTTCGTCGTCCATTTCGCCCGAAACTTCGGTCGCCTGGAGGATCATGTCGGTATGGGCGGCACCCGAGGGGATCATCGGGAAGCAGTTGGCGAGCTTTGCCACCATGCAATCCACCAGCACCGGCCCGTCATGCGCGAGCATCGCGGCGATGCCGTCCTCGAGCTGATCCGGCCCCTCGATGCGGATGCCCTTCCAGCCATAGGCTTCGGCGAGCTTCACGAAATCGGGCAGCGAATCGCTGTAGCTCTCGGCATAGCGGCTTGAATAGGTCAGCTCCTGCCACTGGCGGACCATGCCCATATATTGGTTGTTGAGGATGAAGACCTTGACCGGCAGGCGATATTGCGTGGCGGTGCCGAGCTCCTGGATGTTCATCTGGATCGAGGCTTCGCCGGCGATATCGATCACCAGCGCCTTCGGGTTGCCAAGCTGCGCGCCGATCGCGGCGGGCAGGCCATAGCCCATCGTGCCAAGCCCGCCCGAGGTCAGCCACTTGTTGGGCGCCTCGAAATCGAAATGCTGCGCGGCCCACATCTGGTGCTGGCCGACCTCGGTGGTGATGATCGGCGACTTCTTGTGCGTCGCTTCCCACAGGGCGCGGATTGCGCGCTGCGGCATGATCTCGGTCGCATTGTCGGGGAAGTCGAGGCTCTTGACCGCGCGCCAGCCATCGATCCTGCGCCACCATTCGGCGAGGTCGGGCTTGGGATGGCGCCGCGATTTATAGACGCGGACCATATCCTCGAGGGCATTGCCGACATCGGCGATGATCGGCAGGTCGACCCGCACATTCTTGTTTATCGACGAGCGGTCGATGTCGATATGGACCTTGCGGCTGTTCGGGCTGAACGCATCGAGCCGGCCAGTGACGCGATCGTCGAAACGCGAGCCGAGCGCGATGATCAGGTCGGCCTGGTTCATCGCGTAATTGGCTTCATAGGTGCCATGCATGCCGAGCATGCCGAGCCATTGCGGCGACGAGGCGGGGAAGGCGCCGAGACCCATCAGCGTCGAGGTGACCGGCGCGCCGGAGATACGGGCGAGCTCGCGCAGCAACTGGCTCGCTGCCGGGCCGGCATTGATGATACCGCCGCCGGTATAGAGGATCGGGCGCTCGGCGGCCGCGAGCATGTCGACTGCCTGCTCGATCAGCGACTGATCGGCCTTCACCTGCGGGCGATAGGTCTTGTGGCGGATCGGGCCGGGCTTGGTGTAGCGCGCGCTCGCGACCTGAACGTCCTTGGGGATGTCGACCACGACGGGGCCGGGGCGGCCCGACGTCGCGATATGGAACGCCTCATGGATAATATCGCCGAGCCGGGCGGGATCCTTCACCAGATAATTATGCTTCGAGCAGTGGCGCGTGATGCCGACGGTGTCGGCTTCCTGGAACGCGTCGGTGCCGATCAGCGCGGTCGGGACCTGCCCGGTGATGACGACCATCGGGATCGAATCCATCAGCGCGTCGGTGATGCCGGTGACGGCATTGGTCGCGCCCGGCCCGGAGGTGACGAGCACGACGCCGGGCTTGCCGGTCGAGCGGGCATAGCCCTCGGCTGCATGAGTCGCTGCCTGTTCGTGGCGCACCAGGATGTGCTTGATCCGACCGGAGCGGAACAGAGCATCATAAATGGGGAGTACCGCGCCGCCCGGATAGCCGAACACGATCTCCACGCCGAGATCGCACAGCGCCTCGACCAGGATATCGGCTCCGCTTTTCTCCGTCATCGTCCGTCCTTCTTTTTCTGCGGCGCAATAATGCAACAGGAAATGCGCCGTTAGTGATCGAAAATTTGTCCGTCAAGCCCCGTAACGGAATCTAGTTACAAATTCCGTTAACAACGCGCATGTTTCTGTCGCGCTGCTGCGGTGCCACATAGCGGGAGGTTGGTTCCGAAACCACGTAAATTGTCGTTTGGCATATTGGCGGGTCGCCAATTGCGCCGCGGCGAGGGCCTGTTCGAGGGTCGAGGTGCCGGCCATGACCGCGCCGATCTCGGGCACGCCGATCGCCATGCGGACCGGCGCGGCCGGCAGAATGTCGGTGCGGGCGAGGACCGTACGTGCCTCTTCGATGGCACCGCCGGCGAACATCGCCTCGAGACGCGCGTCGCAGCGTGCGAGCAGCCAGTCGCGATCGGGCAGCAACACCATCGCCATCAGGTCGATATCCGCGCCGATCCCGCCGATCTTGGCCTGTTGCCAGTCGGCGAGCGGACGGCCTGTCGAGCGTATCACCTCCAGCGCGCGGGCGACGCGGGTGGTGTCGGCGGGCGCAAGCCGGGCGGCGGCGGGTGGGTCGAGTGCGCTCAACTCGGCATGGGCGTCGGCGACTGGCATTGCGCGTACCGCTTCACGGATGCCCGGATCGATTGGTGGGACCGGGGCGATGCCGTCGAACAGGGTGCGCAGATACAGGCCCGTGCCGCCGACCAGTACCGGCAAGAACCCTGCTTCTTGAGCCCGCGCGATCTCGGCCTTTGCCTCTGCTGCCCAGCGCGCCGCCGAATAAATGTCGGCGCCATCGACATGGCCGAACAGGTGGTGCGGTACGCGGGCCTCGTCCGCGGGGGTCGGTCGCGCCGACACTATCCGGAGGTCAGCATAGACCTGGGCCGAATCGGCGTTGATCACGACGCCGCGGTGCTTCTCGGCGATCGCTATCGCCAGTGCGGACTTGCCGCTCGCGGTCGGCCCTGTAATGAGCGCCACCTTCTGCCGGGGAGAGTCCATGTTCATCGCAACGCTGATAGCAGCCGGAAACCTGAGCGGGGGCGATATTTCGGCCGCGCGGGATCGGCTCGACCAGGCGGGGTGCCTGCCGGCGGCCCATGTCTGGATCGACGAGGGATTCGCGGCCGATATTGATTTCGGCTTGAACCCCGAGGCGGCGCGCGCGGCGCTGGACGGTGCCTTTGCCGGCATCGATATTGTCGTGCAGCCGGCGGAGAGCCGCGCGAAGCGGTTGCTGGTTGCTGACATGGATTCGACGATGATCACCGTCGAGTGCATCGACGAGCTTGCCGATTATGCCGGGATCAAGCCGCAGATCGCCGCTGTCACCGAAGCGGCGATGCGCGGCGAGCTCGATTTCGAGGCGGCGCTGGACGCGCGGGTTGCGTTGCTCATGGGCCTCGATGAGGGTGTCATCGGACGCTGCCTTGCCGAGCGGGTTGTGATCATGGCGGGCGCGGTGGCGCTGGTGCGGACGATGAAAGCGCGCGGTGCGCTGACCATCTTGGTCTCAGGCGGCTTTACCCGATTCGCCGAGCCAGTAGCGGCGATGATCGGGTTCGACCGGGCGATCGCCAACCGGCTCGATATCGCGGGCGGTGTGCTGACGGGGACGGTCGCGAAGCCGATCGTCGGGTCGGATACCAAGCTGCAGACGCTGCTCAATGCGGCGGCTGAGTTCGATGTGCCGCTCGAGGTGACGCTGGCGGTGGGCGACGGCGCCAATGATCTGGCGATGATTCGGCAGGCCGGGCTCGGCGTGGCCTATCACGCCAAGCCGATCGTGGCGGCAGCGGCAGGGGCGCGGATCGATAATGGCGATCTGACGTCACTGCTTTACGCGCAGGGAATCGCGCGCAAGGACTGGGTGGAAGCGTAAATCCCTGTCTCCGAGAGGTTAAGGCGCCACCGGCACGCAGGGCGTGCCGGTCGGCTTCACCGAGGCACAGATGCGCCCGGCCTCGGCGCTTGACGCCAGCGGGCCGGCCTGGAGCTTGGTCAAAGCACCAGTGCGCAGAAAATACGGCTCGAGCCCGCCCAGCGCACTGACCTGGCTGTGGAGCTTTGCCCATAGAGCCCGCGCATTGCCCTCATCGCGGAAGGCGCCGAACTGGATTCGCCAGCGCCCGGTGGCGGGCTGCGACACGCGGGTGGGGGCCTGCGACACGCGGGCCGGCACCTGCACAACCGGCGGGGCCGGTTCGGTGCGGACGGGGCGGGCGGCTATGACGGGTTTTGGCTTCTCGGGCCTGGGCGCGTCGACGCCCGGCTGCGGGCCGCCATTCTGGTCATAGGACGAGGGCGGGAGGTCAGTGCCGCGCATCCAGCTCTGGCTGCCCTGACCCGCGATCTCGGGTGGGAGCTGCGGGCGTTGTGCCTCGGCTTCATATTGGCGGGCGAGCAGCAGGCCCTTTTGGCGGTCGTCGGCCGGGATATATTGATCCATCTGCGCTTGAACCTCGGACGCACGGGGCGATCCCGAGGCGGCTGAGCGGACGATCAGGGCATAAGCGCGGGGCCAGTCCCGCATGACGCCATCGCCATTATAGAGCATCGTGCCCAGCACCAGCTGCGCGCGGGGCTCACCGCGCGCGACCGCCTTGTTGAGCCAGGGCAGGGCCTCTTCGCGTTTACCATTCTGGAACAGGATCAGGCCGTAATTCGCCTCAGCTTCAATCTGGCCCTGAAGCGCTGCCTTGCGGTACCAACTCTCCGCCATCGCCATGTCGACGGGTACGCCGCGGCCCAGCTTATAGGCCTGGCCAAGGTTGAACTGTGCATCGGCATCGCCGGCGATCGCGGCTGGGCGCCACTCATCGACTGCCTTGCGATAGTCGCCGCGGCTCCAGGCATCGACGCCCGCCTTCACATCGGCAAAGGCAGGAGTGAGCGCGGGCACCGACACCGCGATGAACAAGCCGGCAAGGCCAAGAGCCGCCGGCCGAAACGCCTTACGCATAGATTCGTCCTATTCCCCGCCGCCCACTCGAGCAGATAATGCCCCTATAGCGGGTTTGGCAAAGATTTCGTTAGGTGTCTTGCGTCGTGTGGGTGGTGGAACGACGCCATGAAACAAGGTAAATTGGTACAGCGCGTGAAAGTTTGACGTCGTTAACCGCTTCTTGACGTCTCCCATGGCATCTCAGCCTCTCTGACACGGGGAGTTTAAGGGGCACATGCGCGTTCTCGCGATGGCATCACAAAAAGGCGGATCGGGCAAGACTACCTTGTCCGGACATCTCGCCGTACAGGCACAGCTGGCCGGTGCCGGCCCAGTCGTCCTGATCGATATCGATCCGCAAGGATCATTGTCCGACTGGTGGAATGAAAGGCATAGCGAATATCCCGCTTTCGCCCAGACCACGGTCGCGCGGCTTGCCGCCGATCTCGAGATCCTGCGCCAGCAGGGTTTCAAGCTGGCAATGATCGACACGCCTCCCGCCATTACCATGGCGATCCAGAGCGTGATCGCGGTTGCCGAGCTGATCGTCATCCCGACCAGGCCTTCGCCGCACGATCTTCGTGCGGTCGGCGCCACCGTCGATTTGTGCGAGCGGGCCGGCAAGCCTTTGCTGTTCGTCGTTAACGGCGCGACGCCCAAAGCCAAGATCACCTCCGAAGCCGCGGTTGCGCTCTCGCAGCACGGTACGGTCGCGCCGGTCACCATCCATCACCGCACGGATTTCGCTGCCTCGATGATCGACGGCCGCACCGTGATGGAAGTTGACGTCAATGGCCGCTCTTCGCAGGAGGTCCAGGCGCTCTGGACCTATATCGCCGACCGGCTCGAGAAGAATTTCCGCCGCACCGTCTTTTCGGCACCCGGCGTGCAGCAGACCGGCTTTCCCGCGCCACGCCCCGCAATGGGTGGCTTCGGCCGCCGTGTGATGAGCTGAAGCGATGAGCGTGTTCGGACAGAAACCGCTGGCGTCGCTCTCTTCGACGCTGCTTGCCCGCAAGGGAACCGCCCGGCCGGCGATGCGCCCGCAGGGTTTCGGCGGCTTCGGTGCGCCTCCGGGCCAGCACGACGACCTCGGCTGGAACGACATGGGCCATACCGACGAAGAACTGGCCGCGCAGGGCTTTACGCACCACCAGCAGCCCTATCCGGAACAGGCTTATCCTGCGGAACAGCCTTATCCGGCGCCCCCGACAGTGCCGCCGGTGTTGCGCCAGCGCGAGGCGCTGCAGGAAGAATTCGAGTCGCCTGAGGCCTATGAGCCGCAGGTGCCCCACGCTTACGAGCCCGAGCAGGACTATGAGGGCGAGGAAGAGGACGAGGAAGGGGACGAGTACGGCGACGAGGACGAGGACGAGGACGAGGAAGGCGAGGAGGAGTCCGGCGGCGCCTATGCCGATCTCGGGCGCGCGGCCAACCCGATCCGACCGCCCCTCGATCCCATGGCCACGCCGGTCGACGCGCTGCCTTTGCCAGTCGAGGCGATGCCTGCGCCCGTGCCCATGCCAATGCCGGTTCAGGCCGCGCCCATGCCGGTTGAGGCCAGGCCCGCGCCGATAGAGCCAAGGCCAGTATGGGTCGAGCCCATACCCGCACCGGTTGAGCCGAGGTTCGCACCTGTCGAGCCAAGGGTTGAATCCAGGCCGGTATCGGTCGCGACCGCCAAGCGGATCGCAAAGGAAACGCATGCCAAGGGCAACAAAGCTGCCTTTACGCTGCGGCTCGACCAGGATCGTCACCTGCGCCTTCGCCTTGCGAGCGCGCTCCATAATGTCTCCGCCCAGGTCCTGGTGACCGAAGCGCTCGACCATTTTCTGCGATCATTGCCCGAGGTGGACGAACTGGCGCGCCAGTTGCCACCCCAGGCGGGACGTTGACGTGAACAGGGGAATACCGATGAAAACCCGGGCCGCTATCACTCTTGGCCTTTCAGCCATTGCGCTCGCCGGCACCCTCGCCGGGGCTGCGACTCAGATCAGCGGCATGGCTTTCGCCAGCGCCCGCGACGAATCGCGCGCTGAAAGACAGGCCGCATCCGAGGCCGGCAAGGCCCAAAAGGCGCTCGCCAAGGGCCAGATCTCGGTTGCAGTCATGCATGCCGAGGCAGCGGTCGGGCTTCGTCCGCAGGTTGCGTCGTTCCGCGTCCTGCTCGGTACCTCCTATCTCAAGGCCGGCCGCTTCGATTCGGCGCGCCAGTCCTATGCCGACGCAGTCGCGCTCGAGCCGGGCAACGGCAAGGCGGCGCTCAATCTCGCGCTCACCCAGATCGGGACCGGTGATTGGGGTGCCGCGCGCAGGACGCTCGACGCCCATACCGACACCATCTCGGCGAGCGACCGCGGACTGGCGATGGCGCTGGCGGGCGATCCCAACGGCGCAATCGAACTACTGAGTGCTGCCGTGCGCAGCCCCGACGCCGACGCCAAGACCCGGCAGAATCTCGCGCTCAGCCTCGCGCTGGCAGGGCGCTGGCAGGAAGCCAAGACGATGGTCGCGGTCGATGTGGCCCCGCAAGAGGTTGATCAGCGCATCATGCAATGGGCTGCGTTCGCGCGGCCGAAATCAGCCTATGACCAGGTCGCGAGCCTGCTCGGCGTGACGCCGGTGCTTGACCCCGGCCAGCCGGTCGCGCTTGCGCTCAACGGCAATGGCCCCGCCATGGCGGTGCAGACGGTCGAACCGGTCGCGCCAAGTGCTTCCCAAAACGCTGCCGTGGCTACCGTGGATGCGGCTGTGCCTGAGGCAAGCGTCGCTGTCGCGCCCGTCGCGGTTGCATCGGTCGCCACTCCGGCACCCGCCTTTTCGAGCGTCGTCTTCGGGCCACGCCAGGAAGTCGTGCAGCGTCTGCCCGACGCCATGGCGACCAAGACCCGCATGGCCACAACTGTCGGCACGATCACGCGGGTCCATATGGTCGCTCAGCCGGTATCGGCGCGTCCCGCTGCAAAGGGCAATTATGTCGTGCAGCTCGGTGCGTATGAGAGCGCGGGCGTGGCCAAGGATGCCTGGGGTCGTGCGACACGCCGCGACGCCAGCTTCACCGCGCACACGCCCTCGGGCATGAACTTCTCGTCGCAGGGCGGCAAATTCTACCGGCTTTCAGTGGGTAACCTCGCCCGTGCCGACGCAGTTGCGCTGTGCAGCAGCTTCAAGGCGAAGGGCGGCACCTGCTTCGTCCGCCTTGCCGCCGGCGATCAGGTCGCGAACTGGGTCCGTCCCGCAGGCCAGCTCGCTTCGCGCTGATCGACCTATCACTACCGTTCGCCCTGAGCTTGTCGAAGGGGCCCTTTCTCTTCGGCAGCTGCCGGGAGAGGGGCTTCGACAGGCTCAGCCCGAACGGTAGCGAGTGTTCAACCTGACCCTAAACCAGTTCGGTGCCGCCCTTGAACAGGCGCAGCACCTTGCCCTGAACTGGAAGCTTGTCGAACGGCGTGTTGCCGGCCTTGGCCGCCATGCGATCCGTGTCGATCTGCCACGGGGCTTCCCAGTCGAGCAGCATGAAATCGGCGGCCGCGCCGGGTGTGAGCGTGCCCGCGTCGAGGCCGAGGATCTTCGCCGGATTTGCTGCAAGCAGGGCGAAGAGCCGGTCGATCGCGATCACCTCGTCGCGCACTAACCCCAGCGACAAAGCGAGCAAAGTCTCGGCGCCTGCCATGCCCGCCGCTGAATCGGCGAAGGGCAGGCGCTTCTGTTCGGGGCCGCGCGGATCATGGCCCGAACACAGCACATCGATCGTACCGTCCGCGACCGCGGCCAGCGCCGCCTGACGATCGTTTTCGTTGCGGAGCGGCGGGGAGACGTGGGCGAAGGTGCGGAAATCGCTCATCGCGATATCGGACAGGAACAGATGCGCCGGCGTGATGCCGCAGGTGACGGGCAGGCCGCGTGCCTTGGCGCGCCGCACCAGCTCGAAACCGGCGGCAGTCGTCACCTGGCGGAAATGGAGGCGGGCGCCGGTTTCCTCGGCGAGCAGCAGGTCGCGCGCAATCGCCAGCGCTTCGGCGATGGCGGGCGCGGAAGGCAGGCCGAGCCGGGTCGCGGTCTCGCCATCGGTGGCGACAGTGCCGCCGACCAGTCCGGCATCCTCGGCATGGGCGATCACGGTCAGGTCGCAGTCGTGCGCATAAGCGAGCACGCGGCGCATCACGCCTGAATCGGCAATCCAATGCCGCCCGGTCGCGACCGCGCGAGCGCCTGCGTCGCGCGCGATCGCCATCTCGGCAAGGTCAGTGCCGGCGAGCCCGCGCGTCGCGGCGGCGATCGGGTGAACCCAGATGTCGGGCTTGCCCATATCGGCGGCGCGCTGGATGATGCCGGGATCGTCGAGCACTGGCGACTGATCGGGCATCAGCCCGACCCGGACGATACCGCCGGCGCGGCACGCCGCCTTGTCGACCGCGAACACCCCGAGATCGATGATCGCGGGGGCGATCAGCACGGACCGCCCGAGCGCGCCGCAATCGATGGTCTCGGTGCCATCGGGCAGATCCGCCTGCCCGATCGACACGATCTTCTCGGCGTCGATCACCAGCGTGGTGGCTCCGTCGGCGGTGTTCGACACCAGCGGCGCGTTGCGGAAGGCGCGGATCATGCCCAGCCCTCCACGCCGCGCGCTCGCCGAGTCAGTATGTCGAGGCAGGCCATGCGCACCGCCACGCCCATCTCCACCTGCTCGGTGATCGCCGAACGCGAGGCATGGTCGGCGACGTTGGAATCGATCTCGACGCCGCGGTTCATCGGGCCGGGATGCATCACCAGCGCATCGGGCTTCGCCCGGGCGAGGCGCTCGAGCGTGAGGCCGTAGCGCATATGATATTCGCGGGTTGAGGGGACGAAGCCGCCTGACATGCGCTCGGTCTGCAGGCGGAGCATCATCACCACATCGGCGCCGTCGAGCGCCGCATCGAAATCCGTGAAGGGCGTTACCCCCATGCGCTCGATCGCGGCTGGCATCAGCGTGGAGGGCGCGCAGACGCGGACCTCGGCGGCGAGGGCGGTCAAAGCGAGGATGTTCGAGCGCGCGACGCGGCTGTGGAGCAGATCGCCGCAGATCACGACGCGCTGCCCGGCGACCGAACCGCGCCGGCGGCGGATGGTGAGCGCGTCGAGCAAGGCCTGGGTCGGGTGCTCATGGCTGCCGTCGCCGGCGTTGAGCACCGGGCAATCGACCTTGTCGGCGATCAGCCGCACCGCACCCGAGCTCATGTGGCGGATGACGATCACATCGGCGCGCATCGCGTTCAGGGTCATCGCCGTATCGATCAGCGTTTCGCCCTTTTTCACGCTCGATTGGGCGGCGTGCATGTTGACGACATCCGCCCCCAGCCGCTTCCCGGCGATCTCGAACGAGAGGAGGGTGCGGGTCGAGTTCTCGAAGAACGCGTTGATCTGGGTGAGGCCTTCGAGGCGCTTGTCGCTCTTGGCGCGGCTGCGGTTCGCCTCGATCCATTGTTCCGCCTCGTCGAGCAGGAACATGATCTCATGCGGCTGCAATCCGTCTATGCCGGTGAGGTGCCGGTGCGGAAAGACGGCGCCGCCTTTGATGAGGGCGGCGGGGCGATGATCTGAGGCTTGCATTAAAGGGATCGGGTAGCGGGGGAGCGGGCGGGGCGCAAGGTCATCGCCGCCTCAACAGGGTCCATCCTCGCTGTTTTGCGTATCGACATGCTGTTCCGGTTGCATCCGGAGGGCTTAGGCGACAGACCGGTCGCCAGCCGAGCCGATGGCCACCCGACTATGGGTGCCGTTGGATCGGTGAGGAGCAACCGGGGGGAGCGCCAAACTTGGTCGATGAAGCGACGCCGCCCGGTAATCGGGCCGCGCCACAGGTGCGATTCGAGTTGCCGCACCCGGGCCTGCGCGACCTCGTCACTGCTTATGTGGTCGTCGAGTCTCAAGGCCCGCTGACTGACCATCTCCACCCCGAATGGGTGAATATGCGGTTCATTCTGTCGGGGACCTGGGCGGTCGAGGACCCGGCCGGCGGCGCGCTCATCCCCGGTCCGCCCGCGACATTGTTCGGGCCGACCGATCGCGCCCGCCTCTTCACCAGCACCGGCGGCGCGCTGCTCGGTGTCGGCCTCACGCCGATCGGGTGGATGCGACTGATCGGCGGCGATGCCAGCATAATCGCCAATCGGGTCGTGCCGCTGGGTGATGTGCTGGGCACTCCGGGCGACGCGCTGGCGGAGTCCCTCCGCGCCTGTGACGGCGATGCTGGCCGTTTCGCGCTGCTCGACCGGCTATTGCTGCGCCGTGCTGGCGCGCCCCGCCGCAGGGAAGCAGTCGTGCTGCTCGTGCATGATGCGCTGGTGTCGGGGTCGGCCTGCGAGGTCCGCGATTTCGCCGAGCTGGTCGGGTTATCGCAGAGCGCGCTCCACCGGCTCTGCATGCGCGTTTTCGGCTTCACCCCGAAGCGGCTGCTGCGGCGGCAGCGCTTCCTGCGGACGCTGGGCGCGGTGCGCGACGCGCCGGACCGCCCGCTGACTGAGTTCATGGACCCGTCTTATTATGATCAGGCGCATTTCAACCGCGACTTCAAACAATATATGGGAACGACACCGCTCGCTTATTTCAGCTCGCCGCGAGAGCTGATCCGCCGTGCCGCGGAGGAACGCCGCCGGGTGATCGGCGCGCCCGTACAGGGTCTGCATCCTGCTGGCAGGGGCGGGGTCAGCTAAGCCGACTAACGCTCCGGCAGTTCCTATGCGTTGCCTGAAGTGTGCGGGTCAGCCCATGGCAGCAGGCGATCATTCTCGTCGAGCATTATCGATTGCGCCAGTCCGTCCCCAACCTTTGCTATTGCAGCCTCAACGAAGCGGTGCACGTTCTGCGCGACATACAGCGCGGCCTCGCTGCTGCTCAACCGCTGTCGCGCGTCGGAATCGACTGACGTGGAAGAAACGAAGATGTGCTGCTTGATGCCCCGCATCATCACTGAAAAGTGGATGTGGCTGCCCATGGGTTCGGGCGCACAAATCAAATTATAACGTTCCATTGCGCTGGCCCGTGGCGAAGGCAGTTCCGCCGAAAACAATGCGAGAGGGAAGTCCTCAGCATAATAACGCGCGATTGGGATGATTGTTTCATTGTCAATTTTAAGTTGGTAATTCACGCAGATACTGCGAGCTTCAATCAAAGTCGCAATCTGCCGGGTAGATCAGATCAGTGAGTTCGAGGCACCCGACCGAAAGGGGGGAAGAAGGATCAAACCGGGGCGCAGCCTGGCTCCTTCCATTCCGATGCCGTGCCGAGCGCGCGCGAGATGATCGCCGCTCCCTGTTCTTTCCCTGTTCCGAGCCGATTAACAGGGAAAGAACAGGGAAGATTTTATTTTTTGGCCCGATTTTGGCACTTTTGTTGGATTTTTTCGGCAAATTTAGTGCGCCTATTCAATGCGTTGATACCCGCTTTCCCTGTTATTCAATAACAGGGAAGACCCGCGCGCGGAACAGGGAAGGCCGCGCCCGTAACAGGGAAAGAACAGGGAAGGGCGAAGCGCCGAGGTTTCGACCGTCATGTGAAAGAGCGTGGCGGGTTTTTAGACCCATCCGGCTGGCACAATGCGACATTTCGGCGCGAGGTTGAATCAATGACTCAGTCTGGAGCGGCCGGCGCTGTTTCGCGTACCAGCGATGGAAGCGGATCGCGTCTCCGCGGATTGCGGAGATCGGTCGCGAGGGTCATGCTGGGGATTAGGGCGGCCCGGTCTGGCGCCCGCGAAAGGGAGAATGATCGATGAGGATCTTGCTGTGCGCCTCGGCTCTGCTCCTGTGCGCGAGCGGATCGCTGGAGGCGGCCGACACCCAGACCTGCAACGCGACCGCGAGCGTGATCGATCAGGACCCTCAGGGCACGAATGTGCGCAAAGTCCCCGGCGGCGAGGTGAGCGCCACGTTGCGTACCACCCGGGACGGGGACGACTGGATTGAGGTGCATGTCGTTGGCCAGGCGGGTGACTGGTTCCAGATCGACCGCGCCGATCGGGTGGGGGACGACAGCAAGACGATCTTCCGGGGCAAGGGCTATATGCATCGGACCGTTCTGGGCGCTGACGGGCTGGTGAACGGAGAGCCGATCCGCGCGGATCATGATGTCAGGAGCCAACAGATTCTCCGCGCCGAGGATAGCGACCAACAGGTCTATCTTCTCGGCTGCTGGCACGATTTCATGAAGGTCCGCGTCAAGGGCGGCGTCGGCTGGACGAAGGCTTTATGCCTCAACCAGCGCACGACCTGTTCGTGACGAGCCCATAAAAAAAAGGGGCATCGGCTTTCACCAAAGCTGACCTTCCCGTTCAGGAGTCTTAGGGCCGGGCCAATTGTCCCTGACGCCTACTCCGACCCTGGGTCGCTGACCATAGGCGCTAAGTTAAGGGAAGATCGTTTTATATCAACATTCTACCGTCACCCCGGACTTGTTCCGGGGTCCACCGAGCCGCAAACCAAAAGGCCAATGCATGTGCGGAACAGTGGATGCCGGAACAAGTCCGGCATGACGATTTTGGAAACAGATTCGTAAATAAAACACATTAATTACAGTTATATATATACTGAACTTAGCGCCTAAGAGGTCGCTGACCGGCAAGGGTGCTCAACCCGCCCGGAGTTCATCTGGTCCGCTTGTCCTGCACCGTGACATAGGGATGGCCGTCGCCGGCCATGATCGCTTTCTCCTCGGCACGGAACAGGCGGTGGTGCTTGAGGACAAGCTCCTCGGATCGCCAGCCACGCTCCTTGATCTTGCGGTCCAGATCCCGGTCGATGACGACATATCGCGCGAACACCCCTCGCGGCAGCAGATCGAGGACACGCGCCCGATCCTCGCTGCGGAGGTTCGTCGCATCCAGCACCGTGAACACCCCCGCATCGAGCCGAGCGCGGATCAGGCCATGAGTTAGCTTCCAGACTCGCGCGAGCGCCTCCGGCGAATGACCGAGATTGCCGAAAAGCTGCAGGCGCAATTCGTCGGTCGAGACGATCTCATGGGCCTTGTAGGTCGCTGCGGCATAAGTCGATTTGCCGGCGCCGCACGGCCCGACCAGCATGTGCAGCATGGTTTGCCCGGCATCGGCGCTCGCACCCTGCTCGTCGGCGGCGCATTGCAGCGTGGTGATGCCGTGATCGCGCCACATCCGTACGACCTGCGGGCGATCGTCGACCACCAGGACGGGCTGATAGCCATCGTCCAGGACGCGCTGGAGGATATCCGCCTTGACCAGATGATCCTGACGCGTGTCGCCCTCCGGCCGAAAATAGATGCGGTCATGGGGGATGCCATGCACCTCGAGCCAGTCGAGCGTCGTCCGGCGCCAGTCCTCACGATCGGGCCTGGCAGTCACGATCAGGACTGCATCGAGGCCATGGCCGGCTTCGACCGCCTTGTGGAGAAGACGCGCGAGCTCGGCGATCGGCTCGATCGGCCGATCGTCCTGCATATCGCGGAAAAAGGCGGCCCAGTCCTTGTCTCCATCGAGATGGTGGACCCGGTGGGCGACGTCGGCGAGGGTTCCGTCGATGTCGAAGATCACGGCGCGCATGGCGGCCTCCGTTTGAGAAGATTCATATCGGACCGGCGTCAGGGTGTCGGATCGACGCCTTCACGCAGTTCGTTGGGAATGACCGGCGCGAGAAGCCAATGCTGGTCGGTCTGGACATGGCCTTTGCGAACCCATTTGGCGACGCTCTGGAAGAAGCGGCCGGCATCGCCTTTGCCGGAAGGGTAGGGGATCGGATCAGCGACCCTGACGACGAATCCTTCCTGCGTGGTTTGATCGAGCGACGCCGCGATCTGCGCCAGGATCTTTTCGTCGAACGGGCCGTCGTAGAGCACCGGCAC
>Ga0307508_10000623_pt1 | contig 42522 bp, 47 predicted proteins | sample 9_EM_MG_FD_203089 | JGI IMG/M metagenome (GOLD analysis project Ga0307508, IMG submission 203089) | Populus trichocarpa ectomycorrhiza microbial communities from riparian zone in the Pacific Northwest, United States - 9_EM | ecosystem: Host-associated > Plants > Roots > Unclassified | place... | reverse complement strand
TTCCGGGGTCGTGCTCCTTTGCGCTGCCAACTCCAGTGCCTGGGCAAGAGCAGCGCACTCTGCGTCATAGGCCTCTTGGTTGTTGCCCATATGCACTTTGGCACCCGCCCAAGTCAGGCCCCGCTTCAGGTCCGCCATCTAGTGCTCCGGTAGACAAGGTCTGCATGTCAACGATCCGAGACCTGTGGGGATGAGGGAATGGGCTGGAGAGCTGTGCGTCGGGGCCTGGCGATATGAACTTTTGGGCATCGTCACGTCGATCAGCTGGTCTTCGGCGCTACAGCGTCTACCCCATCAGCCACACCAGTCGGCAGTGCTCGACGTTGCGCTGGGCCACGGTTCACCCTCCACTCGCTCACCTCTGGTCGGGCGTGCAGTGTCGTCGACCCACCCGGACACCACCAGCAGACTCGTGGGAAGGATATCAATGGGCGAACCTCACTTTACGGGAGCCAACCAAAAACCTCATCCCCTCGCGCAGAGGCCAGGATGATGATGTTTTTTGCTCTAGAGGAAAAAGTCCGAAGACTTAAAAAACCCCATCGACTATGTCGTGCATTCTGTCTGTCTGCTCTGCTCTTGCCACGCTGTTATGCTTGCTCTTGCCACGCTGATGTGCTCGCTCTTGCCACGCTGTTATGCTTGCTCTTGACACCTGAAGAGAGAAAGGAAGAAGAGGGAAAAGAGGTGGGAAGGCTCTTTTATAAGTGTTTTGGGGTTAACTAGAGGCTCTGCATCATCCAGGGTTTGTGCCCTAGAACTGAGTACTTAACTACATAGCATACAGTGAGGCGGAAGGGCTAAACCACACAAGCAACCTTCGACCCGCCGAATTTGATTTGCTAATACGGATCCTAAGCTTGAACTACCTATAAATGCCCGCCTGTCCCCCCTCTCCTTCCCATTTCTTTCCTTTCAACCACTTACTCCCCCTCCCCTCCCCTCCTCCCCCCCCCCCTTATATATGTATCCTTCAAGAGTCAAGAGCAAGCACAACAGCGTGGCAAGAGCGTGCACAACAGCGTGGCAAGAGCAGAGCAGACAGACAGAATGCACGACATCGGTCGATGGGGTTTTTTAAGTCTTCGGACTTTTTCCTCTAGAACAAAAAACATCATCTTCCTGGCCGCCGTGCGAGGAGATGAAGTTTTTTGTGGGCTCTCGTAAAGTGGGGTGCGCCCGCTGACTTCCTTCGCACGAGTCTGCTGGTGTCCGGGTGGGTCGGCGATACTGCATGCCCGACCAGCGGTGGGCGAGTGGAGGGTGAACCGTAGCCCAGCGCAACGCCGAGCACTGCCGGCTGATGTGGCTAGTGGATAGACGTTGTAGCGCCGAAGATCAGCTGGTCTAGGTGAAGATGCCCACAAGCCCACATCTCCGGCCCCGGCGCACAGTTCTCCAGCCCATTCCCTCATCCCACCAGTCTCGGATCGTTGACATGCAGAAGCGCTCGTATCTAACTATCCCCTTGTCTACCGGAGTACTAGGTAGCGGAATCACCACCCAAGGTGTTTATATAACACGGTTACCGTTCAATGACGGATTTCATGAAGACAACACCAGCAATCAATAAACGCACAAAACCACAACACATCAAACACGCCAGCTATGCCTTTCTAATACAGCGGGCCTGCCAATTACTTTGCATCTTGCTGCAGGGCATTGAAGCTGTAGTCTCCCCCGAACTCGACCGCAGCTTAACAACCCTCTAGGCACACCGCAAATCGCCATTCTTCGCTCAATACCCACTAAACACCATCGAGATACGGTATCTGCAAGGCCATCGAACTGATACGGTGTCCTCCTGGCGGAGGCTGCAGTGATGAAACATGAGCCCATCCGCGCTGTGCGCAGTCAAATACCTCCAGTGCGTGTCGTATCGTTTTTGCAGCAGATCCAAAAATCTACAACATGCAGAAAACGCCCGGGCAATTGAAGTTTCCACTGTGGGCACAGCAGACAGGCGCGAGGAATCTATACCTCGCTGTATCTTCTAGGGTATTTCTGTCAGGCTGCATAGATCACGGTAGTGCGCTCATTTTGCCCATCCTGCCGGGAACGCAAATACTGCGCTTCAACGGGCGCGGCCGAGTGAGGACACATGATTTTCCCGCACTCACCAGCTCAAGACAAAAGCGGCGGAAACAAAAAACCTCATCCCCTCGCGCGGCGGCCAGGTAGATGATGTTTTTTTTTTTAGGGGAAAAAGTCCGAAGACTTAAAAAAACCCCCCATCGACTATGTCGTGCATTCTGTCTGTCTGCTCTGCTCTTGCCACGCTGTTATGCTTGCTCTTGACTCTTGAAGGATATATAAGGGAGGAGGGGAGGGGGGAGGGGAGGGGAAGTAAGTGGTTGAAGGGAAAGAAAATGGGAAGGAGAGGGGGGAGAGGCGGGCATTTATAGGTAGTTCAAGCTTAGGATCCGTATTAGCAAATCAAATTCGGCGGGTCGGAGGTTTCTTGTGTGGTTTAGCCCTTCTGCCTCACTGTATGCTAGTTAAGTACTCAGTTCTAGGGCACAAACCCTGGATGATGCAGAGCTTCTAGTTAACCCCAAAACACTTATAAAGGAGCCTTCCCACCTCTTTTCTCTCTTTTTCCTTTCTCTCCAGGGGTTAAGAGCAAGCATAACAGCGTGGCAAGAGCAGAGCAGACAGACAGAATGCACGACATCGGTCGATGGGGTTTTTCAAGTCTTCGGACTTTTTCCTCTAGAACAAAAAACATCATCTTCCTGGCTTCTGTGCGAGGGGATGAGGCCCCCCGCCGGCCCCTGTAAAGCGAGGCGCGCCCACCGACATCTTTCGCACGAGTCTGCTGGTTTTTTTTTTGTTTAATCATACTCGCGTTCGACCTATGTAGATCATGGCGGCGTACATTTTGTCCGGTTTTCCTGTCCGCAGTCCGCGCGGTGGCGGCTCGTTGCAAGCTCCCCTTTGCCCTCCGCCCGGCCTGTCCCCAGAGAAAGTAGACGCGCCCAAAGAAATTGACAGAGGAGAGAACAAAAGGCACGTGCGATCCGTCCCCTACTCCTCGCCTGCCGCTGCCATGAATGGAGTGGTGGGGCGAGTCTGCTGGTGGTGTCCGCGTGGGTCGACGAAACTGCACGCCCGACCAGCTGTGGGCGAGTGGACGGCGAACCGTGGCCCAGCGCAACATCGAGCACTGCCGACTGAAGTGGCTGGTGGAGTAGACGCTGTAGCGCCAAAGCCCAGCTGATCGAGGTGACGATGCTCAAAAGCCCATATCGCCAGGTCCCGACGCACAGTTCTCCAGCCCATTCCCTCATCCCCACCGGTCTCGGACCGTTGACATGCAGAAGCGCCCGATCTAGCTATCACCTTGTCTACCGGAGTACTAGCGGAATCACTACCAAAGGCCTGGTTACCGCTCAGTGCCACTGATGAGCTGCGTCTCGCAGGAACTTCCTATTCGCAACTTGATGTCCTTTCCCTCGCATCCCTGAATAGTGAAAAGCTTCTCAATTTTTAGCCGTTATGTCTTTGTGACCTGAGAGCCCATTGGTTTTGACACCTTCGGCACCTCGTGATACTAGCCAGTGGAGAAAGAGCCTTCGCCGCAACGACACACGCCGATGGTTCCTTCTCTGAGGCCTTCTCGCGGTTGGATCGGATTTGACTGACAGATTTCTACTTTCTTGTTCAATTAGGTACGAATAAAGTGCGATCTCGCTTCATCCTCGCAATGTACCCCAAGTAAACTCGTGCATTTTCTGTCACTCGTGCATGAACTCTAGCCAATGGGCTTTCGAGTGACCAGATGTGGTGGACGGTGACGCGGAGTTGGCATCAGCCTCGGATGACGTCATCACACAACGTCCACGCGTTCTCGAGAGTTAGGTTCCTTAACTGTCTGAACCCCCCACAACCACCACAGTGGCAGTCGACAACAATGCTTCTCTCCATATTAAAATCGGTGCTCGTAGAGCCATTGAGGCTCATTCTCAACCTCACACCTCTTGCTCGTTTCCTTCCTCGGCAAGATGACTTCGCACCGCATCCCGGAGCTCCTTTCGAGGGATACTATACGCGAATCGTGACCGCGTCGGGATCTACGATTCTCCTAATATTTTCATCCGTCTTCTCTGCCGCCGACTGCCCCCACCTTGTGCACTTCTCGCTTCTCCCTCGCGATGCCAATAACCGTATCGTAGTGGATAAATTCCCTCGCATCTTTGGCACAGCCGGGCCAAAGCACCCCGATGATGGTACGCACGAATTCGGCCTGGTCGCGAAAGGCGACGGAACCGAAGGCACATACAAAGTATGCCGCGACGAGCAGCGGTACAGGCTCGAGCTGGATACCGCGGAGGGGAAGATCCAGGTGGCTGTTGATATCACGAAGCGCACGCCGTGGATTGGAAGCGACAAATTATCGACTCCGGAAGGCGTCTTTTCGACACTTACTTTCCTTCCGCTGCATTGGAATGTCTTCTCGACCGCGTCTTCGACCGAGTACTCTATCAGCCGCGACGGTGTCACCATAGAGGAAGGCACAGGAATCGCGCATCAAGAGAAGAATTGGGGGGTCTCCTTCCCCGCCGGCTGGACCTGGATTCAGAGCTTCTCGAAGCCACACCGGACACGAGGACTGCGCACGTTTTGCCTCGCCGGTGGCAAGATCATGGGACAGAAGGCGTACCTTCTCGGCTACAGATCCGAGAAGATCCAGTGGAGCTTCCGTCCGCCATTCACTCTGATGCCGTTCTGCTTTGTAACCCCGTTCGCAGGTGAGACGATCGATTCGAAGAGGGGTACCGCGAGATTCGAGATGGCGACGCTATCCAAGAAGCTTCTAGTCGAGGTTTCTTCGCCACCGGATCACGAGGGGTGGGTGGGTTTGTGCTGTCCGCTCTCGGATGGCCATCGTAATACCTTTGCGTATGAGACCTTTGAGGGATGTGTCAGGGTCAGGGCTTTCCGGCGGGACTGGAGTTTGGCGTGGGAATTGGTCGAAGATACGACCTTTGAAGGCGCTGCGGTCGAGTTCGGGGGAGACTACAGCTTCAAGGCCCCACAGAAAGATGCAAAGTGGTCGGCGGGCCCGCTGGATTAGAGAGGCATAACTGGCGTGTGTTTGGTGTGCTGTGGTTTTGTGTGTTCATCGATTGCTGGTGCTGTCTTCGTGAGATCTATTACTGAGCGGTGCCTAGGTTATATAGCTAGGGTGGTGGTTCTGCTAGTACTGGTACTCTGGTAGACAAGGAGATAATAGATCGAGCGCTTCTGCATGTCAGAGATCCGAGACCGGTGGGGATGAGGGGATGGGCACGGGAACTGCACGCCGGGGCCTGGCAATATGGGCTTTTGGGCATCGTCACTTCACCCAGTTGACCTTCGGCGCTATAACGTCTACTCCTCTAGCCACGTCAGCCGACAGTGCTCGACGTTGGGCTGGGCCGCGATCCACCCCGCTACTCATCCATCGCCAGTCGGGCGTTCGGTGTCGTCGACCTACGGGGTCCCACCAGCAGCCTCGTGCGAGGTGCGCCCGTCGACATCCTTCACTATTCACGGGCAGGGGCCTCAATAGCCCGACCGGCCCGCGGGCTTTTGAGACGGTCCAGTCTGGGCCGGGCTTTCTGATGACCCAATCCGGCCGGGCGGGCCCACTGGCCGGACTGCGTTGACCCAGGCCGGTCAGCAGGCGTCCGCGGACCAGCGCGAGTACTAGTGTGAACAAAATTTCATCCAGCGAACCGCAATTCAGTCGACCGCAACCCCCCGAGAATTGCAAGTCAACTGCCCGCACAGCCAACCAACCATGGACTCTTTCGAGAACTGTAAGTCAACCGCCCACACAGTAGCCAACCGGTAGGCTTGCCATCCACAAGCAGACAACTACGTATCCACGACGCCAGACAGTGATACCAGCTAAGATCTCTACGCACCACCCGAGCTCCCTGACTACATTACGCTTTCCCAGATGATTCTGCCTTCCAAAAGCTGCCTCCCTTCCCCGAGCTAGAGGAGAATTTTTTCGGTGAAAGCAGCCACTGACTGATATTACACCGGCGATGGAACCCCCGTTTGGGGATTTGACGGCTCACCTCCACTTACCCACAACCCTGAACCCACTCACAACCGGGGAAATGCCCACCAGATTTCTCCTACAGCTCCATCATCTCTATACCAATCAAAAGAATTTTGGATAATCGTCTTCCCCTTCTCTTGCCAATGCCCTCCCGTGTGCGCACAGCCCCCTGGCCGTTGTTATGGTGGCGGCCGAAAGCTCGCAGTAATGGCCGAGCTGTAATCCAAAACTCTAGTGGATCAGAAGATATCCCTCGTTTACTCGGCCCGCCGGCCGGACTGTTGAGACCCTATTCACGGGAGCCAACAAAAAACTTCATCCCCTCGCACGGCGGCCAGGAAGATGATGTTTTTGTTCTAGAGGAAAAATCCGAAGACTTAAAAAACCCCATCGACCGATGTCGTGCATTCTGTCTGTCTGCTCTGCTCTTGCCACGCTGTTGTGCTTGCTCTTGCCACGCTGATGTGCTCGCTCTTGCCACGCTGTTATGCTTGCTCTTAACCCTTGAAGAGAGAAAGGAAGAAGAGAGAAAAGAGGTGGGAAGGCTCCTTTATAAGTGTTTTGGGGTTAACTAGAGGCTCTGCATCATCCAGGGTTCGTGCCCTCGAACTAAGTACTTATCTAGCATACAGTGAGGCAGAAGGGCTAAACCGCACAAGCAACTTTCTACCCGCAGAATTTTGATGTGCTGATACGGATTCCAAGCCCGCACTACCTATAAAATGCCCACCTTTCCCTCCCTTTCCTTCCCCTTTTCTTTCCCTTCAACCACTTACTTCCCCTCCCCTCCCCCCTTCGCCACCCCCCCCCCTTTACATATCCTCCAAGAGTCAAGAGCAAGCACAACAGCGTGGCAAGAGCAGAGCAGACAGACAGAATGCACGACATCGGTCGATGGGGTTTTTAAGTCTTCGGACTTTTTCCTCTAGAACAAAAAACATCATCTTCCTGGCCGCCGTGCGAGGGGATGAAGTTTTTTGTTGGCTCCCGTAAAGTGAGGTGCGCCCGCTGACTTCCTTCGCATGAGTCTGCTGGTGGTGTCCGCGTGGGTGGGCAATAGTGCACGCCCGACCAGCGGTGAACGAGTGGGGGGTGGATCGTGGCCAAGCCCAACGTCGAACACTGCCGGCTGATGAGGCTGATGTATAGACGTTGTAGCGCCGAAGATCAGCTGGTCGAGGTGACGACGCCCAAAAGCCCATATCGCCAGGCCCTGACGCATAGTTCTCCAGCCCATTCCCTCATCCCCACAAGTCTCGGATCGTTGACATGCAGAAGCGCTCGTATCTGATTATCCCCTTGTCTACCGGAGTACTAGATAGCGGAATCACCACCCAAGGTGGTTATATAACCCGATTACCGTTCAATGACGGATTTCATGAAGACAACACCGGCAACCAATAAACACACAAAACCACAGCACACCAAACACGCCAGTTATGCCTTTCTAATCCAGCGGGCCCCGCCGACCACTTTGCATCTCGCCGCAAGGCCTTGAATTTTGAAGCTGTAGTCTCCCCCGAATTCGGCCGCAGCTTGGCAACCCTCTACAATCGTAAAATGCTATTTTTTTTTCGCTCAATACCCACTCAATACCATCGAGATATCTGCAAGGCGGACCAATTGATACGGCGCTCTCCTAGCGGTGGCAGCAGTGGTGAACCATGAGTCCGTCCACACTGCGCGCAGTCAAACACCTCCAGCGCGCGTCGCGCCGCCTTTGCAGCAGATCCAAAAATCTACAAAACGCAAAAAAACACCTGGGAAATTGAAGTTTCCACTGTGCGTGCGGCCGACAGGCGCGAGGAATCTACACCTCGCGACTTGAGAGCTGTGCCTCCTAGGGTATTTCTGTCGGGCTGTGTGGATCACGGTAGTGCGCTCCTCTTGCCCATCCTGCCGAGAACGCAAATACTGCGCTTCAACGGGCGCGGCCGAGTGAGGACACATGATTTTCCGCACTCACCAGCTCAAGACAAAAGCAGCGGAAACAAAAAACCTCATCCCCTCGCGCGGCGGCCAGGAGGATGATGTTTTTTTTCTAGAGGAAAAAGTCCGAAGACTTAAAAAACCCCATCGACTATGTCGTGCATTCTGTCTGTCTGCTCTGCTCTTGCCACGCTGTTATGCTTGCTCTTGCCACGCTGTTGTGCTCGCTCTTGCCACGCTGTTATGCTTGCTCTTGACACTTGAAGAGAGAAAGGAAGAAGAGAGAAAAGAGATGGGAAGGCTCCTTTATAAGTGTTTTGGGGTTAACTAGAGGCTCTGCATCATCCAGGGGCTGTGCCCTAGAACTGAGTACTTAACTAGCATACAGTGAGGCAGAAGGGCTAAACCGCACAAGCAACCTTCGACCCGCCGAATTTGATCTGCTAACACGGATTCTAGGCTTGAACTACCTATAAATGCCCGCCTCTCCCCCCCTCTCCTTCCCATTTTCTTTCCCTTCAAGAGCCAAGAGCAAGCACAACAGCGTGGCAAGAGCGAGCACAATAGCGTGGCAAGAGCAAGCATAACAGCGTGGCAAGAGCAGAGCAGACAGACAGAATGCGCATCAGTCGATGGAGTTTTTTTTTTTAAGTCTTCGGAAATAGAACAAAAAACATCATCTACCTGGCCGCCGCGCGAGGGGATGAGGTTTTTTGTTTCCGCTGCTTTGTCTTGAGCTGGTGAGTGCGGAAAATCATGTGTCCTCACTCGGCCGCGCCTGTTGAAGCGCAGTATTTGCGTTCCCGGCAGGATGGGCAAGAGGAGTGCACTACCGTGATCTATGCAGCCTGACCGAAATACCCTAGGAGACACAGCTCTCAATTCACGAGATATAGATTCCTCGCGCCTGTCTGCCACACGCACAGTGGAAACTTCAATTGCCCGGGCGTTTTTTGCGTGTTGTAGATTTTTGGATCTGCTGCAAAGGCGGTGCGACGCGCGCTGGAGGTATTTGACTGCGCGCAGTGCGGACGGACTCATGGTTCACCATTGCCACCACCGCCAGGACAACATCGTATCAGTTCGACGGCCTTGCAAATACCGTATCTCGATAGTATTGAGCGGGTATTGAGCGAAAAAAATAGCGTTTTATGGTGTCCCTAGAGGATTGCCAATGAACTGAATTCCCCCTAGTTTTCGTCTCTTCCATTGCTGCCTTCCTCCAAATCCCTATCTCTATACCTCAACATCGGCCGGCGTGAGACGTGCATGTTAGGCGGAAGGAAGGGACTCTGGAAAAGGCGGCGAGGTGTAATGATTACAGACCACCCGAGGTATAGTTATAGTTGGCTGCAAGGACTCCACCTGACTCCAAACCGCGATTGTGGCTGTCGGAGGCAGGCTCGACAGCGCCGATCCAGATTGACGGATCGGAAATAGCCCGGACGGGGGTTCCATGCTCCCGATAAGAAGGCTGAATGAAATGGATCCTATTGGTCGCTGGCGAGGGAACCTTCCCGGTCAGCCCTTCGGTTGTGAAAGCCCTGTCCGGGCCGAACATCCCAGCCATGCAACCCCCCACGCCACGGAACACTTGGGCAGTTGGTTATATCCCCACATACATTTATAGATATATCTGTGGGAGCAGCTCGTCGACAAGGGATCAACGCACGTCCGGAGATGGGCGATGGCGATGATGACGGCACGAGTGTGCTGGTTCCCAAGAGGCAGGCACTCGCGTTGTCACCATCTCCATCTCCATGCATCATACGAGGTTGCTGGGAGGCTCTGCCGCACTGTGAACTACAACTACTACTGTCACCACAGCAACAGACGGGAAGCCAACAGGCTGCCGTGTAGACCAGGGCCCTGGCCGCTCCTGTCAACTACTGATTAGCGTAAACTATGTAACAAAGACGCTGATTGGATGGCAGCGTCCAGCATAGGCGTCCTCTTGGCTGCTATCTATCTGTAATCGCCGAAGTCCTCGACACACCGCTTCAGTGATATTGTTCCACCAACACCAAAGAGTACAACGAATTGCATCCCTTCTCCACGGACCGTGGTAACGACCATGACGACAACTGGTGTCTGGAATACATACCTACGATTCACTCGCGCCGGAATCGAATCGTGTTGTCTCTTGCGGCACCGCACAAGACACCCGTCTTCTGTGACGTTCATTCCAAGTTATATCGCCCCCTGTTAGCTGACTTGTACACGCCGCGCCTAACTACACCCAGAGTTCTAGTTTGCGGCTTGGCTCGCAGAACCTCTCGGCCCTCACGAACAAGCTCAACCCACCTGGTAACCCTGGATGGTTGTAGTTGTGGTGCACGGAGCCTGCAGAACCTCCCTACTGGTGACGGAGTTCTTGTCTGTAGGAGTCGGGCCGTGTATGTATGTAGGTATATCTATATACATATGATTTGATGGATCCGAGCCGCAGGGTGTTGTCCTGACGATCACTTTAGCGGGAACACTGCGTTTGGGGGGCTTTTGTCCCAGCCCCACGCCGGCGTCTCCCCGTCCAATGATTGCAGATCTACGTGCAATTATGAGATCGAAAATTCGAAAATGCTCGCCTTCACTTTTCTCCCTGCCGCCGCTAGCAAAAGCCACGGTGGATCAGGAGGGCAACGCGGAGATGGGAAAGGTACAGGTAGCTTCCCCCCATTTTCCCCTGACCTCTCTTTCTCTTTCTCTTTCTCTCCCCCCCCCCTCTTTCTCTCCCTCGTGCACTCACACACACATTCTCTCTCTATCCCTAACACACACACACACTCTCTCTCTCCTCTTCGATCCCATGGGTCGCTGGGCCGTGCCATAAGGATTAACAGAGTTATATCGCAGTGTCTCCCTCGCATCCTGCTTTGGAAGAACCGATTGGCAGGTTCGATGCCCTCATCGCCTTGACTGTTTCACTGGATAAGGGGAAGAACACAGCATACGCCCGTGCCATAACTACGACGACCCGATGGGAATCAATAGAGCGTCAGGACCGGCGCCCGACGATAACGGACGAGTGGCCGCGGCGGCGCCACCCGCCGGCGTCCAGTCCGATTTCGACAGCCCCGACTGGACCGGCGGGAATATTGTCGAAGTAAATATCGTGGCGCTGACCGCTTCGGCCATTTTCCTGGGGCTGAGACTCTACACGAGGACGTGTCTTGTGCGCCAGCCAGGATGGGATGACGGTGCGTTTTCTTCCCCTCTCTTCCTTTCTTCGGCGGGAATTATGTACTGATAGCGGAGTCGGATCAGTGTTTATTTTACTCGCATGGGTGCGTGATGGGACGCTCGGGTGGCGAGATTGTGTGTGCTGACTCGCGGTGAAGCTTCTGTCTCTCGCCTTGGGTATCACGACCTGTATAACGGCAACGCAGTATGGGCTGGGCTCGCATATGTGGGACGTCGAGCTCTCGCAGTACAGCCCCCACTTTCTCAAGGTAACCACGCCTCTTTCGGGGCGCGCACAAGCCGGATCCACACTGACGTGAACGGCAGCTCAACGCAGTGGCATTGGTTCTGTATTCACTGGCCAACATGTTCATCAAATGCTCAATCCTCTACTTCCTGATACGGGTCTCAGCGCGGCGCTCCGCTTTTACCCGCTGTTACCTGTGGAGCCTGTTGGCATTATCCGTTCTCTACAATATTGCTTGTAAGAACAGATATTAGTAACTACCTTTGGTCTCTTCGCAGAGGCTGACTGCTGGCAGGTATCTTCGGGATCCTTTTCAGCTGTGATCCCGTCGCGGCGCTTTGGGACATAGCATTGATGGCTGAAGCCCATTGCGCTGACCAACATAGCATCTACACTGCCGTCGCTGGCATCAATGTGGCCACGGATATCCTCGTGCTTGTATCGCCACTGCTGCTGTTCATAGGAGTGAAGCTGCCCGCGCGCCAGAAGATTGCCGTGATTGGGATATTGACTGTTGTTAGTGTCTCCCCTCCCCACCGTCGCCGAATGTCCGACTAACCGGAAAAACAGGGCGGACTGTGAGTGCACACACACACACCCACGCAACCTATCCCGTCGGCCAACTGACATCCCTTGCAGAGCGTGCGTCTTCAGCATCATCCGTCTCGTAGCCATCTCCGGCCATGAGCACAATGGCGACGACACGCGCTTGCTCGTCGCCACCGTCTGTTGGTCGATCGCCGAGATCGGCAGCGGCTGCGTGTGCTCGTGTGCTGCGTGCCTGAAACCGTTCTTCCGCCGCCACTTCAAATGGTTCGCCTCCTCCAGCGAAAGGGCGAAATTGGAGCCGGGTTCCAACGTCCTCAGCTCGCTGTCGACGCCGAATCGCGAGACGCAGCGGCTGCGACCGGACGACGTCGGACCGAACGGCATCAACGCCTCGACCTCGGCGGAACACAGCCCCCGCCGCTCGGAGACGGCGCAACACTGTCCGCACCACCTGCTGCCGGGCACTGCGCCCACGGGCAGCAGCCAAGAGGATCTGATATCCACCACCGCCGGCGCGGGGAGAAGGGACAGGATCGTGATCACGGTCACGAGCGATTTCGGAGTCGTCGAGAACAGAGTGCCCACGCCGACAGCGAGCAATGCGAGGCCCAAGAAGCGGTGGTAGTGATCGGCCGTGTTTCACGTCTGGCGTTTCTGTCTTTGGAGTTTCCATGTGGCGTTGGGGGTTTGACGTACTTTATTGCGGCTCGATTTTTAACGGCTTGATGGTTGACTGTATACCATGCTTGGGTGAGATTGGGTGCGGCCATCTTGGGGAGTAACACCGAAGCCGAATAGACCAGGCCCATGCCCGCTCAGGATGTCACCAAATGAGCGACACTGTTGCTTGTCTAGGCAGCAGATCTGGGCCTGGGCCAGCCCCCGCACGAGCAAGCTCCCACCCTGAAGACCGAACAGCCAACCAGGCGTGGCGAAGGGCTTTTCGTTTTTCGTCGACCCAGCACTGGGTGCCGCTCGCACAAGCCAGCCAACCAACCAGTGCAACCGCTGCTGTTGGCGATAGAGCAGCCAGGGTGTGTTCCACCGATCCGTCAGTGGACGATCGCGACAGGATGCATGTGATGAACCCCCGGGAGAAAAATGATTAGAGCACGTGCGAACAAAAAAAAATCGTTTCCCTCTCTCCCATGAGGGGGTTATTAATGTCATTGTTTCAATTGACAAAGTGACGGAGTTGGATCTCCACCCCGGTACCGGCTGGTTCTATACGTACTCGCGGCCATCCAACGGGTTTCCCCTGCAATTCTCGGGGGAAAGGGAAAAAAAAACCTCCCGCGTAGGGATCTAAGTACGTTTCATACTTTCGCTTTACCCATTTGCGGTGCGATCTTCCGCGTGACCACACATACACACCGTTGTGTTCCCGCATGTCGTTCGACCCCTCACATCGGAGCGAGTCAATGTAGGGAGAAGAGTAGAGAACAGTGCGATCCACCGCATGTCGTTCGATTCCTCACGTCGAGCCGAGTTAAGTTGTAGTAAAGTACAGTACGATCGATGGCTATCCCCCGACATTTCAAACAGACAAACGAACAGATAGACAGACAGACAGACAATGACGAAATTGTGATCGCAAGCAAGCTCCCTCCTCTTCCACCTACGCCATCCAAGCCCTCTTCCGGACGGTCCTTACCGCCAGCTTCGTGACGACAGGCGCCGTCGACGCGGTTCCGTTGCAGGCCGGCGGCGAGAACGTGGGCCACTCGGTCTCGGTGCCGCCGGTGCACTTGGGCTCGCTCATGCAGTATTTGTAGGTGCCGCCGCAGGTGTTGGGGTAGCCCGTGCAGACGGTCGGACAACTGCTCGTTGTCGTGGCGGTGGGCGTGGGTGTGCACGGCGGGGTGCTGAACGTGGGCGAGACGCCGCCGTTGCAGCGCGGGTCCGCGTAGCAGCCGCCGTATCGGTAGCCGCACGGGTTGACGTAGTCGGCGCAGATGGTGCGGCACGGCTTTGTAGATGTGTTACTGCGGGTGGTGGTGGTGGTAGTGTTGGTGCACGGCGGCGGCGTGAACGTCGGCCAAGCCGTGCCGCCGGTGCACTTGGGGTCGGGGAAGCAGCCGCCGTACATGGCGCCGCACTCATTGATGTAGTCGGCGCAGATGGTCGGGCACGGCTCCGAGGAAGTGCTGGTGGTGGTGGTGCACGGCGGCGGCGTGAACGTTGGCCAAGCCGTGCCGCCGGTGCACTTGGGGTCGGGGAAGCAGCCGCCGTACATGGCGCCGCACTCATTGATGTAGTCGGCGCAGATGGTCGGGCACGGTTCCGAGGAAGTGCTGGTGGTGGTGCACGGCGGCGGCGTGAACGTTGGCCAAGCCGTGCCGCCGGTGCACTTGGGGTCGGGGAAGCAGCCGCCGTACATGGCGCCGCACTCATTGATGTAGTCGGCGCAGATGGTCGGACACGGTTCCGAGGAAGTGCTGGTGGTGGTGGTGCAAGGCGGCGGCGTGAACGTCGGCCAAGCCGTGCCACCGGTGCACTTTGGATCGGGGAAGCAGCCGCCGTACATGGCGCCGCACTCATTGATGTAGTCGGCGCAGATGGTCGGGCACGGTTCCGAGGAAGTGCTAGTGGTGGTGGTGCACGGCGGCGGCGTGAACGTTGGCCAAGCCGTGCCGCCGGTGCACTTTGGATCGGGGAAGCAGCCGCCGTACATGGCGCCGCACTCATTGATGTAGTCGGCGCAGATGGTCGGACACGGTTCCGAGGACACGGGCCGCGTCGTCGTGCTGCTGCTGTTGGACGCCCGCGGGAAGCCAGACGGGAACGAGGCCCCTGGGGTGAAGGCGGCGGCGGCGGCGGCGAAGCCTGCCGACAGGACGAGCTGGCGGAGCATGGTGCGGTCGTCGGTGTAGCTGGCGGTCGGCCGGTGTCCGAGGAGCCGTCTTCTGCTGTTGATGGCGGGAGCGGAGCGAGGGACGGGCTGGCTATATACCCAGGCATCCCCCATGGATTCTGCGGGTGTGCGCACTGTCTTCCGATGAAAAGCGCCTTTCCGCCCGCCTGTGCTCGGTGCGAGCCACCGCGTCGCAGCTCGTGCGCTTCGGACCGCGGCGGAAGCTGTAGTTAGTTTAGATATATTGCCGGACCGGGATCCGCGATTGCCTTTTTTCCCCCTTGCCTCGTGGCGATGACCGCGCGCCCACTGGGTTTTATTTTTGGGATATCTTTCGGCTCGAGCGATCACGGCGCATGTACTCCACAAGGTACACAGCCATGTACCCCGTGCCGGATGTTCCCCAGAAGCCATACCGGCGGCGGCGGCGGGGGTGCAGAACCCGTATCTGCGCCCTCGTTCCTGCAGCGCGTTCTGGACAGCGGGGCAGTCCCGGCCCCGCCCCCCCCCCTGGCGAAACAGACGGACAGAGCGAGGCCACCCACAATCCCGACTGCGCCGGGGGGGGGCCCGGTGTCTGCAAGGGCGCGCACATCCACCGGAGTCCAGCCAGGGCTCGGCGAACGGCCCCATGGGCGACCAGCCGGTGTTCACGGAGAATGCAGGCTCGTTTCTCTCCGCCCCCTCTCTCTCCCCCACAGTACAGCTACCGGTCCGCCGCGGCGCAGCGGGCGGTCCGTCTCCTCCGCATCCTGCCCGGCTGGCCGCGGCGTAGACTGGAGAGCACATAAAGCCCACGGACGGAGTGAGATGCCGTGATCAATCCCGAGCCAGAGTCCGGCTGTTGGTGGGTGCAGCCAGTCGAACCCTGTCAGGCTCAGTACAGTACAGTACTAGTTACCTTGAGGCTACTTAGATAGGTACCGAGTGATTACTCTTCTGGTCACCCAGTCACCGGGCACTCACGAACCGAGAAGCAAGCGAGCTTTTTTTTGGGGGGGTAAAAGAATGTTCCCCCGGTTTTTTTTCTCTTCCATTGGCTAGACTAGACTAGATACTCGTCAACTGCAAACCCAATCCGTGACCCATTAAAACATTAAACCATAATAGACCAGAAACAGAAAAAAACAAAAAAAACAAAAAACAAAAACCATCTAACCATTTCGCTTACACCTTTCCTGCCGCGCTATGCAAATAACCAAAGAAGACCCCCCCCTAAAAAAAACAAAAGCCGAGCGAATACTACTCTATGCTGGATAAACCATCCACCCACTCCGCTTCACGTCTATAATGCTGCCCAGACACTGTCGCACCGACACTCTTAGTACACTGGCGCCTTGGCACTGTACTTGGGAGGCTTGCACGGCGCGGTGACGGTGGCAGTCACGGTGGCAGTGGTGGTGCAGTAGACGGTGGAGATGGCGGTGGAGATGGCGGTGGTAGTGGCGGTGCTCGTGGTCGTGGTCGTGGCCGTGGCCGTGGCCGTGGCCGTAGTCGTGGCCGTAGTGGTGGCGGTGGCGGTGACGGTGGTGGTGATGACCTGCGGCTTGACGGGCGGGCACGTGGGCTTGTACTTGGGAGTGGGCTTGTACTTGGGAGTGGGCTTGTACTTGGGCGTAGGCTCGTACTTGGGCGTAGGCTTGTACTTGGGCGTCGGCTCGTACTCAGGAGTGGGCTTGTACTTGGGCGTGGGCTCGTACTTGGGCGTGGGCGTGGACTCGTACTTGGGCGTAGGCTTGTACTTGGGCGTCGGCTCGTACTCAGGAGTGGGCTTGTACTTGGGCGTCGGCTCGTACTTGGGCGTGGGCGTGGACTCGTACTTGGGCGTCGGCTCGTACTTGGGCGTGGGCGTGGACTCGTACTTGGGCGGCTGCGTCGTCGACGAGCGCTTCGCGTGCGCGTAGCCCGGACACGGTGGCGGAGTGAACACCGGTGCCGCCTCGCCCGAGCAGTGCGGATCGAGGTAGCAGCCGCCGTACTCGATGCCGCACTCGTTGACGCCGTCCCAGCAGATGGTCTGACACTCCTCGACGGCGGCGTATCCGCTGACGGGCGTTGGGGTCGTCGGAAGCGCGGCGGCGAAGCTGATGCTGATGGTGGCGAGGAAAACGAATTGAAGCATTATGTTCGTCTGTGCTGTTGTGTTTTTGGGGGTTTTTTTTTGGTGTAGGTATGTGGGCCGGGTGGTTGGGAGTGAGTGAGTGAGTGAGTGAGAGTGGGTGAATACGGGCGTAAAAGATTTTATATCAAAATAAAGATATAAAAGAATGTGAGAATGGGAAAAAAGGGAAGAAAGAAGAAGAGGAAGAAAGAAGAGAAGAAAGAAGAAGAAGAAGAAGAAGAACAAGAAGTTGGTATGGAAATGTGAGCGATTGTATGAAGGATGAAGAAGAGAAGAGAATATTCCCACAGGGAGAACCGGACCTCTTTATATCCACTCCAGCACTCCTCCATGACACATGTTTCCCCGAGCCAGAGAGAGAGGGGCGGGGCAAGAAGTCGAAGGCCAGGCATCCATTGCGAACAGGAGGGCGCGGTCGGCACTCGCACCTGGTGAATTTGCGCGACAACCATAAGCAGCTATTCTGAGAGCACAGCTTACTTTTTCTGTTTCCCCGTATCTACGAGCTGGGGGCCCGCGACTGTGCCCTCCGTCCGCTGTCCACCGGTTTGTGCATAGGGGCGGACGCACCGGCACCTACCGGACCCCGCTCTTTGGCGCTGAACATTCCGGAGGCAGTCCCTCACGGCCTCTACGCAACGGCATCCGCGAAGCGCACATCTAGGCCAATATTCGCCGGCACAAGTAAGTATCTGGTTCGTGGGACGGAGGGCCTGGTATGGAGGAGGAGCGACCTCCCCCCAAGCGTATGACATAAGCGTACATACGATATGTGCGTAGGGCGAAACATGTCAGATCAAGCTTAGATACCGGTCCGGCTGCGGCGTCAGCGAGGGCTGAGTCGCTGCTCCCTCCAACTCGAGCTGCATCCGAGCACAGCCAGCCCCCATCACTGCCACCACCACCACCACCACCACCACCACCAGCGCGTATAGCTATCTAGCTATAACTACACACTTACATACCATCTATCATCGCACCGATTTCCCCGCCCTGCGGACAGATGCTCGCTATCTTCCGGAGCGCCAAGAAAGCGCAAGCGTGGATTCAGCTCTGAGATCAGGCGCCCCCCCCCCCCCGATCAGCCCTGCGACGGGGCTGAATCCGGATACAGTTAGTGCGTGCATGCACCGTGCTTGGTAAAGGTGCAGGACTCAGCACCCACGACCCCGTCGGCCGGGCCTAGATCCGCGTTGATGGCTTTGAGCCATCCACGAATGGAATTTGACCTCGAGCCACGATGCTCGCCGCTCGCCGCCCGCCGACGCAGGCCGTTCGATGCCCGCCCTCCCCCCCCCAGGAGAGGCGCGAGTGGGGGCTGATTCCGGACGACGGAGTGCTATTGTATGCACCTTGGGGATAAGAAGCACGAACCCGACACACGGGAGAGAGATCCCAGAGATGTCTCGAGCCGTCAATCACACGCGCCCAAAGTTTCTGTGCTCGCTGCTTCGCTGTGGCGCCTTTATCTGTCGACCTGCTCGGTGCCTTCAAGAACCTCCTCTTCTCTCGAACTCAGCGCCGCCGCCCGACAATGGCCCCGGGGGGGTTCTCCACTAACGTGTATCAAAGCATGATCGATCCTCCTTCCCAGCTCCATTCGCTTCTGCTCCACAATCATCTTGTCCTCAGCAGCAACGGCGCGCCAAAGTTCGTCTTCCCCATCACCGTCACCACCGGTCGCACTCGGAGTCGCAATCTCCCTGATCCATCCCGCAGTCGCCATTCAACTTGCGTGAATCACCACCAATCACCAGTCGCTTTCTAGGCGGCACACGCGAATTGGCAGAACTAAGCTGCGCTCGATTATCTAGATAAACCCTGTTTGTTTATCCCGCAGGGATCCATCTATCTAGACAAAAGAAACGCGCTAAAACTACATACATACGCACCCCACTATTCCAAGGTCACCCGCCACACTTCACGTCGCTCCTTCACGCCTCACGACTCACAAAAAAAAAAAACCGCACCACGACCAACAGACCCACAGCCCGTCACAACGACAACGACAACGACAACGCGAGAAACATGATCACACCAGCCCCGTACATATTCGGCAGCCGCGACGGCACCAGCGCCGGCCCATCCAGCACCTCTCCGCTCCCCGTCGAAATGTCTTTCGCGTTCGACCAACCCTTGTCACCCGCGAGCACAATCGCCGACAGCGACCACTGCCGTGACGGCGACGCGATGGATTGCGAGTTCGATTCTGTGCAGGGAAAACTCAGCGCGCTGGACCTCTCGGACACGGATATGGAGGACAGCGACAGCGACAGCAATTTTGCTACCGACAGCGCGCCGTCGTCTCCTTCCGCCTCCTCGGAGGAGGGGGAGGAAGGCGACGGCGACGGCGACGGCGACGGCATCGACGAAGACGATCCTATCCCGCCGCTTGACGAAGACGGCGGCATGGGGGAAGGCGTTGCGATCGCTGCCGCGGCGGCGATGAGGAGTAATCTCTGGGTCCCGCCGCACTTCACGTCGCCGCAGTACGAGGCCTGGCTCACGGCGCAAACACCAAACATCTTCTTCACGCTCAAGATCAAGCCGTTGGTGTGCGGATCCATGATAGCGGCGCACTCGATCCGGCTGTGGTACCGCGATTTCGCCTCGCGCAATGCCTTCCTGCTGGCCATCGTCGATGAGTACAAACTGCTCGACGTGACCGAAATCACTGGCTTCGTCATCAAGGAGCGCCGCAGCAGGGTGTGGGTTGAGTTCGGCCCCGACGAGGAATCCTGGAATGCCGTTATGAGTCGCATCCGTAACCGCTTCGCGGACGAGAACCTGACCGGCAGCGGAATGGCCGTGAGGGCGGAACTCAAGGTGCTCGTTGGCGGCGAGGATGACATGTTGCTGGGCCAGATCGTCGAGAAAGGCAAGTTCGCGGACGTGGATCCCGATGATGACCCGGACTTGTAGAAGATTTTACTGGGGGCCGAACAAGGAAACAGAAAGTGCGTTCATGACGGCGTGTGATGTCTGTTGGGTGATGATGTACGATAACGACTTTTGTTTGCTTCGAATCGCGAAATCAAGCGTGGAGGTGGATACCCTTTGGGCGTTGTTTTGGTTGACCCCCGCTCCCCTCCCCTTCCCTTCGGTAACGATTTGCTTTCCTTGCTTTGTATAGGGTACTCGCTTCTCTAAAAAAAAAAGCGAGTGTTAGGACTGCTGTAACTATATACGGGGACGTGGGGCACCTCAATGAAAGCACCCGTGCAGTTCTCTTCTTTCCCACTCCCAATCTACCAGCTTGTATGGGCTCGGGGGCTCCATGCCGGTCACTCTCTTCCAATGGCACAGAGCCGGTCCTTGGATCAATCGTTTGAAGATTGGTCACTTCCTTATTATAAATGTCGCAGTAAACAGTCAAACTCTTCTTTTTGAAGACTCGCACATGTGAGAACTCACGAGCGCAGAAGTAGCACCTGAACAAACACGCTCGCAAGTGACGGAGAACCATAGAGCGGGCATATGACATTTCTGACAAGGGGCTATAGTGACCGGTTGGGGCACCCCCGGGGGGCCGAACGGCCTTGTGCCGGAGGAAACGGTAGGGAGCTCTTCAGATTTTCGGATGAGGCAGCAGTCCCGATCAGTAGTGGGTTACCTGGAATGGGAGCATATAGAGCGGCATCTTCGTCTTCGGAAGCGGCGCTGCCATCGATGCTGTGGTCACCCGACTCGGGGGTGGGTGCGACCGAAAATGGTAGTCGTAGTGATGATGATGACGGTGGCGGCGGCGGTGGTGATGGCGGCGATGGTGAAATGGGTTCGGGTATTAACGGGGATGTATGGTCTCGCGTGGATGGGGGTGATGGAAAGGGCGGGGCCGCCCTCGATCCCAGAGGCGGCTCCAGGTGTGGAGGGGACCCAGAAACTGGCCCCCCCCTAGACGGAGTGTCTTGCCATGAAGGGCGGTGTCGCTGAAACAGCACCCTTCGCCACGATGGGGGTGTACCTGGCGGGAACGTTGGTGGGCTGCCATTGGGGTGGAAGAATTTGACATTTTGAAACATGCGAACAAGTTTAGGCGCTGTGCTCGGGTAGTCGTTGCTTCGTGGCGCCCGTCCGCTCTCCGTACGCCTAGATATTGGTGTAGGAGTCCTTGGATCAGCCCTTGCCAAGGCTTCCTCAGCAAAAGACTCCTGCCGACGCACCTGAGACGATGATGACGAGGGCACTGGCGATGGGGGCCGCACGCTCGGGGCCGCCACCTCCCCTTGTTTCCCGGAGTTTCTCCGGTCTGATGACCGTCGACGGACCTGGGAACCCATGCGGCGCCAACTTCCCTGGAGCGGAGCGGGCACGACCGTAGGCGTAACGAAATGCTCCTTCCCCTTCCCCTTCCCCTTCTGTTCTGCCGCAACCGTCTCTTTTGATCGTCTCTCGTTGGCGCGGGAGGTTCGGAGTGTTGCCAGCTCAGTTGAAACAACCTCCTTCGGCACATGTGCCTCTTTTGCCTCGGTCATAGCTTCAGAAAGATCATGGTCCACCTGAATATCATCATTGGCCGTGCTTTCGAACTGCTCGTCAGGTTCCATCTCGTCAGCTACCATCTTAAGCTCCACATTGGGTTCCTGCTCAGGCTCCACCTTAGGTTCATCCACTTCCGCAGTTTCACTGCCTTCTGCGTCGCTCCCAGCCGGTGTCACACATGGCAACCACTTTAGAATATGATTCTTATCGTATTGCATTTCCTCCCTCTCTTTCTTCGCATCATCCTCATCCTCATCCTCTTCTTCCGCCTCTTCATTCTCCTTCTTCTCCTTCTCCGCCCTCCCCTCCCTCTCAGCCCTGAGCAGCTTCCTCCGCACCCTCTCCCTCTGCCTCAACTTCCTAGGGCTAGTAACTTCCTGCGACTCGCTAGGATGTCTAGCCGAGACAGCGGCAGCCGACGAACGCGTCCTACAGGATCGCCGCGTCCCCTGTTGCCCCCCCACGGCACGTGATCGTGACGTCGGTGTCGATGGTTTGCGTCCGTCTTCCACGTCTCCACCAGCATCACGGTCCACCATCGAAATGCGCGTCGGTGGCTGCTTCGGTTCGGCATCGTTGAATGGTAGAAGCTGCTTGGCACTCCTTCCTCGTTGTACTGCCGATATTGCCGATGATGATTTTTTGTCCCGTCCATCGTGATTGCTGTCGTGTTTTGGCATTTTCACCAACGCATTGACTGTCGCCGCCCCTTTATCCTTCTTCTCGACATTGTCTTGCGCCTCCTGCACCGCTTCGTCTGTGCGATTCATCCTCCGAGAGCGTCTTGGCCCATCCGTGTCGTGTCTCAGCCTCGTCTCGGCCTGTTCCTTCTCATCCTTCTTCTCATCTTCCTTCTCCAGCTCCTTCATGCGTCTTCGAGACACAAGCGGACGGACTGGGCTGAAACGTCTAACCATACTTATCCTCACGTTCCACTGTCTGCTTCGCACTCGACTACTTTGGCCAGATCCCTTTCGTCTCGACCGGCTGCTCAACGCTGTGCTGTTCCTGTCCGCGGTGAAACGACGAAGGCTTCTCGGTAGTCAAAGCCAATATTCCTCCGTGTTAGACCGATCACGTGTAAATGTGGGGGTTCGCGCTTCGAAGATCTTGATGGAGGTTGCTTGGTTGGGTAGGTGAGTAGGAGGTGGGTTGGTAGAGTAATTGGTAAAAGAGAATGGTTGGGGGATGGAGAAATCGCCCAGGAGCTGCATGCGAGGCTTGTGCAGTTCGCAATTCGCTTGCTTACATACTGCCTATCTAGCCAGCCATCTTTGTTGGCAGGACAACAAACCATGCACGATCGCCTTTAACTAGTCTGCATGTGCAGCAGACGATGTTCGATCAACCTACTCTATGTATAGCTGGGGCGGTTTGTTGAACTGCGGTCACCCGTTCAATGAAAGTAGTGAACGGCGGGCTGCGGAAATTGGCCTACGACTCCCAACATAATCCGTTTCCACGAATCCTACAAGTCGGCGAATAATTCGGTAGAATGGTCATTCAAAGCAACAATCACAACCATCCTTGGCGATGCTAAAAGGTCCACTGGTCACATGTGAATGACAACAAAAAATAAAAGTCCCACGGAAAAAGCTCCACCCACTTTGCTTACCCCCCTGTCGAACGCCCAGGATTGTCTGAAAGAGATTTTATCGATTTTTGTGCCACCACCAGGATTTTCTGCCTTTCCATGCGGGAGAAGCCTTTGTCCGTCGTTTGCATGTGATTTGGCTTGGCCATGCTCTAAGCGGATAGATATTGTAGTATTTTAGAATAGCATCAGCTGGCGAAAAGCGCAAATCAGCACCCATTGATAACACAAAGTACGCAATCACAAGGGGGGTTTTTTTCCTCGCCCATTCATTACTCGCATGCGACCTAGATGGATCACGGCGTGGTGCACACCATTTCCCCTCCGCCCAGGCCTGTCCCAAGAAAATATGGTGCACACGAAAGAAATCGCAAAGGAAAGCCAAAGAAAGAACAATGGAAACCGTGCCCCCTCCCCCCCCCTCCTTCTCCGCGAACGCCATGAAGGGGGGGGGGGGGCTGGGGAGAAACAGAGGTTGTTCCTTACCCTCGTCACCCAGCTCCTCGGCCTCCACCTTCCCTCCCCCCCGCTTCCGGGGCGCCCACTCTGACGCCTCACTCTGCACCGCTTCCTCAGCCGGGGCCGGGACCAGCCTCCCCTCATCCGTGGCGGAGAGTAAGTCCAGTACCGACTGGCTACACCAGGTCCCGGATCGTGAACCGGCTCTTCCCCCTCTCAGTTTCCATCCGCCCCTCCGCCCACAGAATCTTCTGCTGGGCCTTCCTCGCGGGGCATATGTATTTTGAAGACATGCTCCCGCGTCTGCATCCTGTACAGGCACCACGAGCACTGAGAGGTGGGCCGACTCCTCGTCCAGTTCAGGTATTGCCCGGTGAGGCAGAGACCTGTTTTCAGCCGGTAAAACCTGGAGGCGCGCCTCTTGGAGCTACCGGCCTGGCCCTCCGCAGCGCCGCGATGTGCTTTCTTTCCGCGTACATCTGGCTGGGGCCAGGCTCCTCCAAGGCCATCCGCCTGATAGCGGGCTGGGCGTCCGTGAATATCGTGATCCTTTCTGGGGTCATCTCTCTTCTCGAAGCGGTTTCCAGCGCCCTGGCGAGAGCGGCGCACTCCGCATCGTAGGCCTCTTGGTTGTCGCCCATGTGGGTTTTGATGCCCACCTAGAACTTGCCTGTTTTGCCGTAACTCTGAGCACCTGGCGGCTCCCGCTGCCGAGACGCTATCCGTCCGTGAACATGGTCAGCCCGGGCCGAGTTTTTCCGCCTCCGCCTTGGCTTCGGCCTCCTCTTCCTGCAACAGTTCCGCGTCGAGGGTTTCTGGTTTCTCCAACAGGACTGTGCTCTCCATCCTCCCCGAGTATCCGAGGGCGTTCTCAAGCCGTTGCCCAATGGTCGTCTGGGTGTCCACCTTCCTTGCCTGGTCGCCCTACAAAAGGCTGAGCAGCCGTAGCCCAAACCGCCGCTGTCTCCAGCCGGGCCCGTCGCCGGTCCGAGTCCCTCGCAAGAGAGAAAGAGAGAACATCAATTTATTCCACAGCGACAGGAGGGGAGGGAGGATGAAATGTCTCACTGTGGTATTGAGCGACGATATTACTGACCACCGCGAATCCTTTTGCTTGCCATCGTACAGGTACGTACCGCCATTCGACCTAAGCATCCTACATCCCTTTCGTCCAAGCCAATGGTAGAAAAGTACCTACCAACCCAAAATTCAGGCGTACCAAAACATAGGCAATGGTACAGAGTATGTAGCAAAAAGACCCAAAACACAGTGTACAGAAAACAATCGCAATAAAACAACAGACAGAACCCTAACAAGCTTTTTCATCCCAACTAATCGGAACCCGTACATGTACAAAGCTTCCAAATGCAATTGTTCATCGCGTATCCATAAGAAAAAGAACCGCAAACAAAAGAAACCTTTTCATTGAAGCCATCGCTTTCTTAAACCTCGTAAATCTTGGCGTTGAAGGAATCGCTGTCGCGCTTCTCGCCAGTCCTGCCCTCGTAGATTTCGACGTCCATTGTGTCTTCGGACATGAAGCGCCAGATGTGAACCTTGCGAGTCTGCCCGTAGCGGCGAATACGTCCGATCGCTTGTGTCTCCGAAGACTGATACTCGTAGTCGGTAGCGGTCAAAAGTGGCGATAGGAAAATGGCGTGATTTGCGATCGTGAAATTCCTAGTAATAATGTTAAACGCTCCATCGGTCATGCAAGAATAATCGGTTAGACTTACGATCCGGAGGAACTCTCAGCAGTCACATTCAGAAGCATGACCTTGGGGCTGTTATCTCCTTGGTCCTTTTGGAAGTCCTGAACAATGGCCGATTGTTTATTTGAATTTCCCTCAATCTTGGCCCACTTGATATTATTGAAGGACAAGAGTTTCTGGACACGGGTCATAAGGTCGCCGAATTGGATGAACAACAAAATTTTCTCCCCCTTTGGAATGTGCTTGGTGATCAATTCGACGATTTTCTCAAGTTTCTTGCCATGATGGCGTCCAACTCCGTCGCGCTTGTCCTCTGCACCGAGAGAGTCGGCCTTAACGACCGCCAATGCACGAGTGGCAGCCTGGCAGCCTTCCGTCAGACACTGGGTGAGGCGCGCGGCCTCCCGCAGGCAATCGTAGCACCCCTTGTGGCCGCACGACGAGAGGACGGCGATTTCCGAAGTATCTAGATTCGACCGTTTGCAACCCGGGCAAGTGACTTCGACGGTGGCGCCGTCCAGCGATGCAGCTGACTTCTGAAGATCACGGACTACGGTGAAGTATCTCAGAGATCGATGGCGACCAGCCAGCTCTTTCCTGGCCAACCCACGAAGATAGATGACCTTGTTTTTGAGCTGCTCGATCCGTTCCGTTGTGTCCAGAGAGGGTTCTTCCTCCTCAATTGCTTTGGCCTTACCACCCTTACCTTTCTTAACTGATGAAGATTCTTTTGTGGAGATCTTCGGATCAGCAACAGATCCATCCGCATAGACCACCTTGAAGGACCTCGGAGCTGCAAATGCCTCATCGAGAAGGACTTTGATATCATGATTGGCGTCAGGATCTCCAACGCCGCCAGTGCGGCATTGGTCGACAAACTCCATGAAGAGGTTCTTCGGGCGCTTGTCACTTGATCGGGCTCCGGCGTCCACTTGCCACTCCTTCGAGGAAATTTGCTTGTATCTCGTAAGAGCATCCTTGAGAGAGCGACGGATGTCCTCGCGGCAGCTGTGGAGTTGCTTCTTGCGCTCTTCGACAATGACATCGCACGCCTGAACGGCGTTCTCCTCGTTGGTCCGAGAGCTGTCCAGCTCGAAGTGCGAACAACGCTTGATCAAAGCTTCTTCTGCCGTTTCTGAATCACCTAAAGCTTCCTGTTGACGACGGTCACGGTCGTTGTCCATCTTGTGCTTGGACCGCTTGAGATTGTAGTCGAGTGCTTGAAGGTAGTGCTCAAGCTCGAGGTAGATGGCTCTCTCCGCGGCTGGTAGCTTCACCGGGACAATAAACTCTTGGTAAGGAATCTCGTCTATCTCGGCGTAGTTCTGGCGTACGAACTGATTGAGGAAAGCCTGGCCGACTTGCTGTCTCCTAGTATGCCAGTACGGTGAATGGACTTCTCTAAAGTTCGTGAAGAGTTCCACGCCTGGATCAAATTAGCATCGGCATAATAACTTGACGGGGCCACTCTCTTACCAGTCATGTCCTTCCGGATTTTCTTTTTATTCTGGTCCTTCCCGACTTGATCGTCCTCGATACCAAGATGGATGTTAAGGAAAGCGGCGATGGTTTTGACATCCTCAAAGTCGTCAAGCGGAGGAGTTCCCGAAAGGACCCAACGATAACGAGCTTTCAGACTAGTGATACCAGCATGAATCTGCCCCTTATAGTAGGTGAACTCGTCCACAACTAGGCGGTTGAATTGAAACATCTCGAAAGGAGGGGTCACCATTCGAGTCCAATCCTTTTGAACAAGGTGATTCTTGAGTTTCCAGGGGTCCAGACCACTCATGCTCTTGCGAGATTTTTTGGCTCTATCAGAGGATGTTCCCCCGTCAGACGCCGAACCCACGTCACTAACTTCGTCGTCGGTGCTTCTCCTCCTCTTCGATCCCGGTGTTTCCTTAGATTTGACATAAGCAACTCCAACCAGCCGCTTCTTTTGAACGAAAACCTCGGCAGATTCCTTTGCTTCCCGGTCCAAGCGAAGGCTGGCTTCCTCGATTCTCGCCCAAGCGCCTGCAGCGCCCATCTCACGTATGTGATCGACTTGAACAGCTAGATCTACCAAAGCCTGTTTCTGCCATTCGTAAAACCGTCTCCCTTGGCCGGCTGCGGTGTTTGCGGTACCAGCAAACAGCGCCAGGTTCGAAAGGTACTTGTCCGACTGAAAGATCGGCGCACTAGCAACCACGATATCGGCCTCCATAATATCCTTGGCACTGATCTTGTTGAGGTCCGCCTGTGATAGGATTTTAATGACCTTGTACCGGTTACCCGTGAACTTTTTGATCTCATCTGTCCACTGACCGGCGAGATGGCTAGGAATGACCACCAACGTCGCCTTAACTGGAATGGCTCCGGGAGTTCCCTGGGGGAGCTGAATATTGTCCTGTGTGGAATCGATAAGACCGATGGTAATTGCTGTTTTGCCGTAGCCAACTTCATCCGCCAGAACACCTCCACGAACGTAATTAGGACGCTCGGCCTTACCCTCCACTCGCCAGTTGAGGTGAGGTAGCAATGCCTCTGCAACCTCTTCCTCCATAAATGGCACGACGTCTTCCCTTTCCTGATCTTTCATCCATGACAGCGATCTAAGCTGCTCTGGGCGCAAAGGAGTGACGAAGTTTGGTGGCTGTTCGGCTCTCACATCGCTCTTGTTGGAAACTAGGTCGTAGAATGGCAACAGGAGCTTCGGTTCCGGAATGTAGTCCGTCACGAGCCTCCAGCTGAGAATGGGCCTTCCACGATCCTCCGCTGGCAGTCTGAATAGCGCTCTATGGACCAAGGTCGCCACGTTGAGCCCGATCTTGAGGATTCCGACGTCTCCTTCGTCAAGTTTGACATGAGTCACGAAAGGAGAAGGCCGAGACTTCAATGCTCGTTCGTAAGGTGCAGCTTCTTGCGGATCTTCGAAGGGTTTGTACTTATTATTAACGAAAACCCATTTAAGCTGTGGACGTGGCGGAGCACAACGATTGCAGCCGTCGAGACCGCATTCGGGAAGTTTGAGAGTTGTCCAGCGTTCCAACTGCTTGAGTGACCGCACACGTTCAGTAAGCCAGGCAAGGGACTCGTATGCGGCGCGTTCGTGAATAGAGTCTACTTCGACCCACTTCCCTTTTGGCCATATGGCTTCAGCCTGGTTGCGGAGTGGCACCATGCACTGCAATACGGCCCGCGCTGACGCACATCCATCTTTCGAAACATCGAAGTGCAACCCATCGGGACCGGGCACCGACAAGATTCCGTCCTTAGAGGATCTCGAGGCTGGAGGCGGACCCAGCCGAGCATTGGTAGGAACCCACTGACCGTTAATGAAAGCCTTCACTTTTTGAGGATTCGCCGTTGCGTCCCGTTGCCTCCAGGCGGGAGCGAGATGAGCAGTCACAGTGCGGTATTCGCCGTATCCGAGTCGACGATGATCAGACGCGAACACAAACGGATCGTTTGAACCATCACCGGTTCTCTTCTGGTCGATAAAACAAAACAATGGAACCACATCGGCATCGTCAATCCTCTTGTGAAGGGCTCCCAAAGCAGTCCCGCAATTTTGCAAAAGTTTATACTCGCCGGAAATGTCTCGATCGAACTTTGCTTTGTGTTCATCGGGAACTGTAAACCGAAGTCGGCTGTAAACTTCGCTAGTCATCGTCGCACTGTCCGTGTATCCAAGAGTGCTCTGCCAGGAGGGAACTTTCGCATCTACACCTTGAACCAAAATGTCGAAACGCGGGAAAGCCGGAAGACACAATTCCCACTGGCCGTCCAAAGCACCTTTGCCAGCCTTGTTGTGCACGAGCATTCGGGCGATAGGACGCTCGGAGAGTCGGCGTTTCTCGCTCGTGATACCCTCTGTCACAGGGCACTTCGCGAAGATGCGCCACTCGGGCTTCTTGGGGTCGAGGATAAACTCGAGACGCGCATCTGGAGCATCGTACGTCACTGTCCAGGTCTCCTGACGAAGAAGACTCTTGAACCTGAACTCTCCTTCGACAGCTGCGACAACTAGCTCACACCAGATCTTCCAATCATGATCACGAATGGAGTCGTTGTTAGGCTTAAGCCTATGGAGGGCCGCATCATCAATGCCTGTCAACCGAAGACGCATCGATAGAATACTTTTGAGCTTCGACTCGAACTCCAACGGCTGGAGACGGTTGTTGATTTGGCCACGATCCTCCGGAACCACATGAGTGGGTCGACCACCGCACTTATCACATGCTGTAAATCCGCACTCTGTGCAGAGACGGATTTTATTTGTGGTTACTGAAAACCGCCCTTCGCAAACACAGATGCGTCTGGACCTCTCAGCGTCTGTGAGGAGATCACGGAGCTCGAGGGAAACCGTTGTGGAAAGATCCATGGCGGAGTCCTCAAGCTCGTCTTCCCCAACGATGCAACACTCGGTGTCCCTGGGTTCGTCAAGCGCCATCGCATCCTCGTCGGGCGAGCGGTCAGGTAGATGTTCCATAGATAATATCAACGCGCATAGCATGGTCGTACCCACGACCGTTGACGACATCGCATTGCCTGCAAGGTCCTGGATTTGCTGCGAAGTTTCTCGGGTAAGGAGCAGCTCATCGATAGGAAGCCCTTGCATGTGCAATGCTTCGATCCCAGTCATCGGTCCGCCACGGTAACAGAGGTAAGCGATCATATGCGGGGTCAGACAGGGAGATATCCCATCCGGCTTGCCGCCCATGGTGTTACGATCAACATTCTGGGAGAGATTCCAGAATGCCCTGTTATTGAATTAGCGGTTTTCTTGAGTGGGGGATCGAGGTGACTGACGCTTTGTACATTGGATCATACCCATCACGGACGGACAGGAGGAAATTGATATCCATCAGGTCCAGGACACGTTCTACCTGCTTCCTCCCCCAATCCTGCCACATGAAGTCAAGGGTCTTACAGACACCACCCTCCTGCCAGGCAGTCACTGGCCGTTGATCACCAAGTTTCTTTGCGATTCGCTCGCGTTGATGACGACCCTCACACTTCTCCCAGTCAACGGTGCGGGCCCTAACGGGACCAGTACGACGAGGATCACCAGCGAGTTCCATTCGGGCTTTATACACTCTTGGATCGTCGTCGGGCAGCATAAATTCTTCTAGAGTCGTCGTGCATCTCCGCTCCATCTTCTTCACGGCATCAATCCATTTGTTGGGAATGCCGAGGCCCTGCGCGTCGACAGCGAACATGTATCCACGCGTGCGAGTGTGCGGGATGTAGTATTTCTTGGAGTCAAACCGGGTGTACTCAGCATCGTAGCCACATTTGTGATAGAACCCCCTCATATCGCCCCAAGCAGCACCACAGACGTTCTCCTGGATGACCATGAGAGGCCGGTGCTTGTCAACCCAGCGCATCATCCCCAAGAATGTGTCGCCGGATTCACCGCCCGCCTCCAGGGATTTTTGCTTGTTGTTCAGGTTGGAGAAGTCCACACAGGAAGTTCCTGCGATGAGAATGTCCACATCTCCAGGCACCTCGACTTTGGCACCATATGCTGTTGTACTGAAATCAATTAGCGCGCGATTACAGGCGGGTGGCAAGGAACTTACGCGAAATCATTTCCGAGTTCCTTGATATCTCGGAACAAGATGGGGGGCTTGAAGTTCCTCTCGATGTACGCCTGCTTGTATGGCTCGATCTCGCACGAAAAGACATGCTCGATTTCCAAATGTCCCATCCCTCTCTCCTTGATTGCTTTGGAAAACATTCCAAGGGCCAAAAGAGGAGATTCCGTGCCAGAACACATAGTTGCGACTCTCAGTTTCCTGTGTTTATTGTGGCCCATCAACTTGACAACGGACGGCAGAACACGTGAAATGATATCGTCGAATATGAAGGCAAGGTTGGAGACTGGCGGGAGGCCACCGGGTTGATCCTCTGGCCGGGTTTCGATCTTGATGCCACACGGCTTAGGAATGCAGGTATACGACATTTTCTTCTTCTTGCCGCCTTCGGCAGTCGAAGTTCCCTGTGCTTTGCCTTTCTTGGTCGGCATTTCCTCCTCGGAAGCCTCAGAATCATCAGCTGGCTCTTCTTCGTCAATGTCTGACTCGGCATCGTCTGCTTCTTCAAATTCGCTCTCCACGGTCTCCTTATCCGCAGGAACGTATTCATCGCCGTCATCTTCCTCTCCCGACGCTTCCTCCGAGGAGTCCACAATAATTTTTTTCCGAGATTGACGCCTGGATGTCGATGGCTTGGAGCTGCTTGCCACCGCTTTCCCTTTGCCTTTGGAGCGAGTAGTGAGAGTTTTGGGTGGCGGCCGCACTTCGACAGCGACATCTTGTGGAGGGAAATAGTTCGTAAGAGCGCTTTGCTTCTTGGGCACTGCGAATCAAAGTCAGTCCATACTTCCAAACTGAAGAAAAGGTAATGAAGGTAGGTGGTCAGAAGAATAGCAAACGGAGGATATGCATATAATTAATAGCATGCTAATGCCAGCACGGTGACTGGGGAGGATCGGATGGAGGAGTAGCAGCGATAGTCACGGAGATATGAGGGTAATCTACGAAGGAGAGAAACCAGGCAGATGGTAACACAGCATTTCTACCCTCACCTTCTACAGCCACCATCAGCAGCCTCGTCTTCTTCGTGACCTTGGAGATCCCGTCATCTTCTTCGTCACTGTTGCGCTCATCATCTGCTTCGGTTCGTTTCGCCACTGGCCTTCGTGTCCTCGGTCTGGAACTAGCCTCAGAGGAATCTTCCATAATGACATCGTCGTCGCTGGGAGACTTGGATTTCTTGGGCTTGACCCCCCACGACAGTTTTGTTTGAACCATTGCCTGAAGCAACGACGCCTGCAGAACAGTCAGTGTGCTTCTCCACGAGCAGAATTGGACAGCAACTCGAGACGTACTCGATAGACAGATGGCGTGCTCGATTAGAAACGGGTGGTAAGATGGATGTGAATTGGTCAGCAATCTAGGGGCGGGAGTGAGTCACGGAACCTGAAGGACTGAGACGCGTGAGAAGGTAAAGGGTATGAATGTAGGAAAAGCGCGTAAAATGCAAAGGTTCAGTCGGGGTATCGGGGTATGAAAGGTATCTGTTGAAACAAGCAGAATTGAGTCTAAGTGCAGGTAAGGAGCTAGGGTTGATGAAGGAAGGAGTGTTGATGAAGGAGGCGGGGATGGAGGTGGAAGACGTGAAGTACATAGCGCGTTGAGTCAACAACCAGTCTGGTACCTGACGCTAGTTTCTACGCGGACTGTACACCACATGACTAATAATATGACTCGGTGTCCGAGAATCAAACTTCACGACTCAGTACCCTTCTCCTGGGGCCGCATTCCTCCTCGGCTTCCAATTATTCAGCCCTATGGCTCGTCCCGTTCAGATATCTGCTTCAATTAAGGATGAGATGGGACGATCTCGATAAACCCGATCACGGGTCGTTGCCTGGCACACCGCATCATCAAGAAGAACCACTCTCCCGAATCCCTTGATAACCTCCGCTAGCTCGGCGCGGTGTTAGTGATCTTCCGGTCCGAGCCGCATACTAAATCTGTGGCTCCGATCTCTACAACGCGCCTCGAGACACACGGAAGCGTCTCGCTCCCAACACTGTTGACATCTCTAGTGGCAGCAAATGCAAACGCCCTCCCTGCGCCGCCAGATCATTCAGGCAGGCATCACTAGTCAGTTGAACGGCTCTGTTTGTGGGGGTGATGCTATCCAAGGTCTCCCTGATCGTCGAGGAAGACATTTGAGCAAGATCATGCCGACCATATTTGGGCAGAAGTTCTCAGCTGCACGTTAACAGGCAAATCGTCCGTTTGGTCGTATCATCTGTTCGCGATTCAACGACTGCGAAACTGAATAGACAGAACATTTCTAAATCTAGCCTCGGGTGGGGCGGCGAATCGAACACGAACCCCCCCCGAACACTAGCAATTTTTGAGATGATAAAATACACCAAAACACTCAGTTGAAGACTACATTTTCCACCCACTGTACAGCAAATTTCGCACGCTCCACGCCCCAGGATCCTCCTCGAAGATGTGCTACATCATCCCCATAGCCACCGCTCCTGCAGCCAGCATCAACACGACCAGGCACCCACTCGAGTGCTTGCTCGCGGCACCCTCAAAGATTGGCAGAGGCTGTCCAGCAACGCCAGCCCCATCCCCACCCAAGTCAACACAGACCGGGACATCAACAGCGCCCTTGACGATACATCCGGTATCAGCGGCATATCCCGAATCGGTGTCGACACAAACAGCCGGCGTGGGTGCGGTTTCCGGGACTCCCGCAAAGTCGATGGGCGCGGTTCCAGCAAGGCCGCTCCCGAACCCGGAGGCGGGCGCCTGACCGAAGTACTCGGTCGGAGGGCAGTAAGTGTCCACCTCGGGACCGTAACCGGTCGCGGCAACGACGTTGTCGCCGGAGTAAGGGTAATCAACAATGCCTATCTCTCCGGGAATCTGGGCCGGTTCGTAGGAGGTCGGGACGGCGTATTGGAGCTGCTGCGGCTGAGCAAGCTCAGGCTGTACCTGTTGCGGGATTACGCCGACAGCCTGGACCTGGCCGTCGGGAATCTGAACGACGTTCTGAGCGCTGGCGATGACAGCGAGGATGAACGGGAGTATGAGGGACTGCATCTTGGGAATGACAGAGAAATCGGAAGTAAAGAACCGTGGGTAAAGTTGGAAGGTGGAAGTTGAAAGTGAATGGAATGGAGTCGATGATGGCAGACTTCAAACTGGATATCTAGACAGGGCGGCCAACGGCGGGACTATATATGCTCTCGCCCCGGGGTTGCTGCGCGCCAGGAAGTCCATGGGAGAGGATTTCGTGAAATCCATAGCCTCTACGGTGTAAAAAAATGCGTCATGTTAAGCGATGCACTGCCTACAGAGGCGACGACATCAAAGTGCTGAGGACCTTGCGAAAGTCTGGGCTTGAGCTCGTCAGGAGTCCCACGAAAAGAAATGTCCCCGAATAAGGTTGAATACTCCAGTTCCACTGACTCGTAAATAGGAGGCAAGATGCTAGCATAGGCCAAAGAGCAGTAAATGAACCAGCAGCGTTTGCGATGTATGTTGGAACGCGATGAGATGAGTTCAAGGTTACCGACCGTATCGGAGGTGACGGTCTAGGTCAACTGTCGATGGGTGGAGACAGCCTTATCTGAATGCTTCCACACTAGTGCAGATTCGTGAAATTCTGTAGACTTTATCGCTCACTTATTCCTGGCCATGCCGCTGTGTGTAAGGAGAGCACGGGCGGTAAGAACGGCGCGGTGGAGGAGAAAGATAGCGAGGCCGGCGACTGTCGGAGACAGGAGTGAAATAGACCAGTGAATGAAGGGCTTCACTACTTGCGTCTGAGCACTCGTATCCCCGAATCCTGTCAGATATCCAAGCATCTTCCATATTCAGCTGCTGCTGCCATTCATCCGTCTACCAGACAGCACCATCACCCGTATTCCAACAAACCTGATGAAGGGTATTCCGAGTGCTGTTCCATGAGCGGAGCACTTCTCGCATGGCCTTAATCGCTGACAGCACACGAAGGCGAGACGAGAATCCTTGTGCACTTGGAAGGCTTCAAATTTCCGCACTTAAAATTCCTAGGCCTATGTACCTTAGGTGTTCTCTGCCGAATCTCGCAGTACGGTTGGGGAAAATTACACCAAGTCCGGAGATCCATAGAACCCAAATCACGATCAAAGCGTCAGATACTGCATAGCCGTGTTCCAGAGCTTTTAGTTAGCAGTTTGCATCCCGCTCGACCAAATTGCCGATGGCCGATTAACCCTATTCGCCCATAGGTTTTCGGGACCAAGAACGGATTGGGTCCATCGCACCCGCCGCGGTAAACGACTCAGGATCGACGAGCTCCGATGAACCCACCGGAATGAACAGGACGCAGTGCGGTTGAGGCAGGCCGGCATGCAGGTACATAACTATGACAGACTACATGGCCTCTTTGCTAATATCTCCGCACTGGAAGGCCGGGCCGATGTCGATCCACAGCATGCGTACGGGAGGGGGGGGATCGGCGTTGGCAGCGTACGTACAATACATGTGATCCAGGACGGGCGGAAAGGCTCCACCGATGGAAGGGACTGAGGAATCCAACTAACTATCTAGCACTTGGAGGCAACGGCGCTCAAGCACCAACTAGCTCCCAGAGCTTGTCCGGGGTGACGGCGGGCTACCTATCAGGTCGACGGACGAAAGTGAGGGGCCGCGGGGCAAGGCCGATAGGGCCACACCGTTCGTTTAAACATACATAGAACAACTGGGAAGCCCAAGCCGGGCTGCATTAAGGGTTTTCGCGGGCCGGTTCTGCGTGGATAATTACGCGCTTCGCAAATTGATACTCTGGCCGAGTGATATGTGATGAGTGCCGAAGATGAACACCGATCGTACTTGAGAGACGAGCTGTTAGGGGTCCGGATGATAGCGGTATGTCCGATTGGATGGAGCGGAAGATGGGGCAGCCTTCTATCGGGTCTGGAGACTGGATTTCGTCGGCCCAGTGACCAGTGAGGCGAATTTCTATCTTAGTGTTTGAGTTTGCGTAATGCGCTCCTCGCCACGGACTGCCGAGTAGAGTCCGATCGTAGAGCACATACGTGAGGAGGAAAAAAAGCGGCTTTCCTATGCTAATCTTAGGGCTGGAAGAGAATGGGCGTAACAGTCGAGGCCCTTATGGAAAGGAGCCGGGATTCTAAGTTACCTTGGATCGGTGGAATCATCCGATACCCCTCCAGAATTCAATTCATTCGCCGAGCTCAGAGCCAATCAAGCACTCTCCATGCAAGAACCCGAGAAGCCGAGACATGCACCACAATATCGTTCTTTATTCTCAGCAATCGATACGATACCCTTGCTCTGGAACCGTTCCTGCACCGGGATCCAGCCGGTGGTACGGGCCTGTGTCGATCGCAACGGTCTTCGACGGTCCCCATCTCCGCACCGGCCGCCAGCATTATCAATTACTCGGCCGATTATTGGCGCTCAAAATCCTGTTTGGGAGCGACGAGAGCCTGCGATCGCCCGGTGGACGGCCACTTAACGCTACCACACTCTGCTACACCTGAATGCCTCGCATTGCTGATCTCGTGGGATTGGACTTTGGATACCGGCATTCCTCTACAACACTTACAGCCGGTGAGCTTTTTGTGCATTAGCTAGATCGAGGGGCTGCGGTCGCAAGTCTTCGCGATCAGGGCGACAAGGAGCATTGGGTTTCTGGGCGGACGGTGTGTGGAGCCCCGTGGCCCTTGTATGTTCCAACCGAAATTACTGCCGCTATGTATGCGAATGCGCCCCCAGTGATATTCTTCTGGCGCTCCTCTAGGCACCTTGACTGACAAACCTCGAGATTTGCAGGGGTTTCAATATCCAGCCGATGATCCATCCGCCGACCTCTGGAGCGAGCAAGCGGCGAATTCAAAGACAGCGCCAGGGCCGGTTTGGGCGTCGAGCTCTAATGAGGTATCCTGCTAGCTGCTTGCGTGCTCGGTCGCCCGTCTCGCGCACATCTCTCGCACCTCCCCTCTCCGCCCACGGTCAAGGGCTCGTATGTTCTGCAAGATCCACTTGAGAACATGTATCTATTGGATTGCAGTGAGTATTCCGCCGAGATATATCCGCCAAGCAGCTCAAAGAGACTTTGTCGTGTTGGGGCTAAATCGGAATAGGTGATCCCGCAGCTCATAGGTTCAAAGATCAAAGGCCCTCATCGCAGAGAACGGAGGCAACTGCCCTCTGCCGTGAGCCCGACACCACCCGCCCTGCAGGCGTCCACAGCAGGGCTCTGGGGAGTGAAACTGCGATGCCCAAGCGAACGCATTCCTGTTCTCCGAGGCATTACCTGGACTGGTATCTAACATATTACAAAGAGTTCACATAAGTGCGTTGATCATTCCAAGTAACTAACTGCGATCAAGCACCATCCGCGGTCATCCGGTTCACCACCCCCACCCCCACTACACCGCCAGACAATATATAGTGCTTAGAAATGGGCTGCATACAGACTTTGCCATGGTTGGTTGTGGGATTCTGATGATGCGGTTAGATTAAATAATCCCAGGGTTCGGGGCCGCAGCTGACAACAGATCCGCAGCAAGCGCAGCAGCAGCACGATCATCGAAGATGGGTCCTTAAATTGCTCCGCTCCCGCATTCAAATGCGTTGTATCCCAGGCGGTGAAGCCGTGAGTCATCACACGAGGTGAGATCGTGGTGGTGGATGAGTGCCGACGGTGGGCGCAAAAAGGCGGGATCCAAGTTTCTTTGGGCGACACACGGCAGGTCATCGTCACCACGGTCCAATGTATGTATGTGGCAGCGGATATCACAGGACCAGGGCCCGCTTCAACCTGATCTCGCCGCAACAAGCGCGGAAGCAATTGCATTGGCTTTGGCCGCAGCTCAACCCGTTGTTGCATCCGCTCCGGTGCATACTATTATTGGCTATCCCCTCGCTCGAAGACTCCTGGAGATCAGGCGTTTAGGTCATTCGGGGAAAGACTTATGTGCGGACAGTCAGCCGGCTAGCTGCGCACCCAACGACCACTCTATCAGCCGGAATACGAAATATGGCGGGGCTTGGGGCCTCCGCTTCTGATCCGGCCCCACTAGAGCAGCAGCAATGCCCCGTTCCCTACTTCTGCGTCGCTCACGGGACACTGCAGCATCCGGAGATCGGTCCTTCGTTCCCGCGCCCGCGCCCGCTTCCGCAGAAAGGCGTAAGCATTGTCAGGAACTTCTCTGCCTCCATAGCGCCGTCTCCCCGGGGTTACCGACGCTGCGTAAAGTAGCGCCATCCCAACAGCTCCGCAGCAAGGGAAAGGGGGGGGGGGGTCTCCACATGCACAGGCGCCGATGGCTAGGCACTGGCCCAGGCATCTACAAACATACGGAGCCTGCCCAAACCGGCACATGCTGTGCCAATTCCCCGGCGGAAGCCTGTTTGCGTACCCTGGCGTTCCGTGTGGCTCGTGGGGCCGGATAAGGACCTCAGGATAGCGTCGAAAATTCGTCTGGGTCTTACGGATCAGGTCTACCCATGGGCCGCAGAGCTCCGGGGGCTGGCCCGGATTACCGTGGCACGCCATGACGACCTCCCTCTCACCTCTCCGCTGGTAGCTGATCGCGATAACCGGGGCACGAGTGATACTGCGTGACATCACAGCGCAGCCCCGTGTAAACTGGTCTGTCCGGTTGGAGGGCAGACAGTCCCGCGAACGAGCGGGGACACTATATGCGCGAACCCTGACCTGGCGGCCTGTCAGCTGGATCCCAGAGAGTTCCTCGAGAGATCCCCTAGATATGCGCCTCAGCCATCGAACTGTCTACTTACTGCCCTCAAGGTTTGACTGCTTCTCCCTGTTCCAGTCAGCACAGCTACGATGGAAGGCCATCCAATATTGAGAACACTCATTGGATTGTTTGGCGAGGAATACCGGCGAATTTACCAGTCGGCAATAGCGGGTTCCGGTAAACTTTTCGATATGTCCACCGTATGTACATAATATATCTACGCAAACCCGAAAGTGCGACAATCGATCGAGGCGGGAGACCCAGTGTGGATCCCTTCACTTGTCTAGGATCTTCCAAAGTAGCGGAATCCTCTAGATATCTAGCTTGGTACCTACTGACACCACCCCCACATGATCCCTGCTAATGCACATCGCGGAAGCCTATCCGTACACGCGGGGGGGCGGGGGACCGGGGAGCATTGTCTGACGCCGACGACGAACCTTAAGCAACCAGTTGTGGTAGTCGATGGACATTTACATATCCCCAAGTACTTTTTTTTCTATCGACCGCTCCCATTGCCAGAACGAGGATGGACACAGCACTACGGGGGGGGGGAAGGGTTTTTCTGCTGGGTAGCTGCGCGCAAATGGGAGCGGATACAAGCTGGAGACCCGTGCCTCTCTAGGAACGGCGCGGCTTTTCAGTTTCAGGTAGCGACCTCGGTCTGCTGGCTGTTGGCTGCTGACGGCGGTTTAGGTGCTTCCGTCGATAGTCACCAATCCCTCTTCCCCGCTGTAGTGGCCCTGAAGCCGTCGCCCCCGCTCCAGTAAAAGCAGTCCCCGGCGATGCTCGGTGGAGAAGGGCCCTCTCTAGAGCTAGCTATAACTAACGTGAGCACCACCCCGCCGTATTTGCGCTTCTTCTCCTTATCCTGTGCCTGTGCCCACCGAGCTCCGTGTACGTATCCCACCGCGACCCCTACAGCGACGAATCCACCAGCACAAATCACGCAGACATCGGGTTGCCCGCACCGTTGGCTCCAAGCTCTTCTCCTGTGCCTATGCCATCTCTGGAGCCTCTGGATATGGAGTCGTGGGTGGAAGGCAAGCTGGCAGAGTTGACTCTCGAAGAGAAAGCTCTCATGCTTTCGGGCGTGGACCTCTGGAGGACCTATTCGGTCCCGCGCCTTGGGATTCCTCAGTTGAAGGTGTGTGGACGGATTCCAATTGGCCCAGCAAGTACGCTTCGGCGGATCCGGACTGACCATGTAGACTTCCGATGGGCCTGTCGGCATTCGTGGTGGTACAATGGTCGATGGAACCACGGCCGCAATGGCTCCCAGCGCGGTTTCGTTGGCGGCCACTTGGGATACCGATATAGTCTCGCGGCTTGGAAGCCTTCTGGCCACCGAGATGCGGGACAAGAAGGCTGATATCCTTCTCGCCCCAACGGGTAAGCTAGCCAGGCGCCTATATACTCCCAATCTCGGTAGGAAAAAGCTGACGTGAGCGGCCAGTGTGTCTGCACAGATCTCCGCTAGGCGGCCGGAACTTCGAGTCCTTCTCGGGCGACGACCCATTCCTTGGTGGTAAGCTCGCAGCTGCATACATCAACGCCGTGCAGAAGCATGGCATCGCAACGACGATCAAACATTTTGCCGCGAACGACCAGGAGACGAGCCGGTTCGTCGTCAACCAGATCATGACCGAGCGGTGCCTCCGCGAGCTCCACCTGGTGCCGTTCCAGATTGCGATCCGGGATGCGAATCCGTGGTGTGTGATGGCCAGCTATTCCAAGATCAACGGCGTGTACGCGAGCAATAACAAGAAACTACTCACGGGCATCCTACGGGAGGAGTGGGGCTTCGAGGGCATAGTCATGAGCGATTGGTTCGGCGTTAATAGCATCGTACCGAGTGTGGACGCCGGCATTGATCTGGAGATGCCAGGGCCGGCGAGAAAACGCGGAAAGAACCTATCGGACGCGGTCAAGAAGGGATTTATGGAGGAGAAGACGCTGGATCCATGTGTCCGGAGAATTTTGCAACTGGTTGGGCTTTCTTTCCAGCGGATTTGTGTGGGCGCTGTGGTACGAGTACGTAGCTAATCTGCCGGCCCATGCACATTGCAGATCTACAAGACTGGAAAATACCGATATCCCGACTGGGTGGAAGAGCAGGAGGAGGCGCACGATCGGCCCGAGCACCGCCGTTTCCTACGGGAGGCAGCCGCTGACGGAATCGTGCTTCTGAAGAACGACAAGGACCTGCTCCCTCTGAGCGTATCCAAGCTGGACGGCATCAAACAGATCGCGTTCATCGGACCGAATGCGGACGAATCTGTGGCTGCTGGTGGAGGGTGCGTTGTCTCTTCGTCCTCCTCCCGAGTGTTTTCAGCCCGCGCCATATGTATGTACTGATCATGTTCTCCACCAGATCTGCCGCGCTTAACCCCCATTACCGGCAGAAACCCTACCAGCAATTCAAAGCCAACATCGCTTCCTCGCACCCCGGCCTCGCGGTCAAGCACGCCCGCGGATGTCTAGCCAACAAGTTCGTCCCCGTGTTCCCCGAGACCTGCGTCTCGCCCAAGAACGGAAGGCATGGGATGCACATGGAGTTCTTTGGCAACATGGAACACAAGGGCCCGGCGGTCCACAGTGCCCACCGGACCAGCACCGTGCTCTCGTGCTACGACAACCTGCCCAAGAGTTTCACGCCCGGAAAACGCTACTCCTACCGCGCGACCGGCTTGCTCACGCCTAAGACTAGCGGGAAACACACGTTCTCGATGGGCACCTGCGGGCCCGGCAGGATGATTCTCGACGGAGAGGAGATCATCAACATCTGGAACCGCACTAAGGACTCGGAGCGCTCGGAGATGTTCATGGCGTATGCGTCCCCCGAGGTGCGTGTCGAGGTCGACATGGTCGGCGGGAGAACCTACACGGTGGAGGTGGAGGGCGTATCGCGAGAACTCGCCCCGATCCCCGTGCACTACACCGACGAGCTCTACCGCGACGAGGTGATGGACGGCTCGCGGGTCGGGTTCATGGAGGAGGTGAGGGAAGACCTCCTCGGCGACGCGGTCGCGCTCGCGGCCGAGTCCGACGTCGTCGTCATGGTCGTCGGCAAGAACATCGAGTGGGAGAGCGAAGCGTACGACATGAAATCGATGGATCTCCCCGGCCGTCAGGACGAGCTGATCGAGGAGGTGCTCAAGGCCAACGCCAACACGATAGTCGTCAACCAGTCCGGCAGTCCCATCAGCATGCCGTGGCTGGCGCGCGTGCCGGCGGTGGTGCAGGCTTGGTACCAGGGGCAGGAGCTCGGCAACGCGCTGTTCGACGTCCTCGTCGGCGCCGTCAACCCGAACGGGAAGCTGCCGGTCACGTTCCCGAAGCGGCTCGAGGACACGCCGTGCTTCCACAACTTCCCCGGCGAGAACGCCACGGTCGTGTACGGCGAGGGCATCTACCTCGGGTACCGCCACTACGAGAAGGCCGACATCGCGCCGCTCTTCCCGTTCGGCCACGGGCTGTCGTACACGACTTTCGACTACGCCGACACGCGCGTGTCGGCGGCCGTGTTCCCGGAGGAGTCCGTCGTCGTGGTGTCGGTGGACGTCACCAACACGGGCCGCCTGCCGGGCAAGGAGTCGGTCCAGTTCTACGTCTCGCAGACGTCGACGCCGGGCTTGCCGCGCCCCGTCAAGGAGCTCAAGGGCTTCACCAAGGTCTCGCTGCGCCCCGGCGAGACCGCGACCGCGTCGTACGCGCTCGACAAGTACGCGCTCGGCTACTACAACGAACGACAGGCGCGGTGGGTCGTCGACGAGGGCGCCGAGTTCGTCGTCCACGCCGCCGCCAGCTCGGCCGACATCCGGGGCCAGGCCGCGTTCAGGGTCGCCAAGGGGATGACGTGGATCGTTTGAAGCGGTGGGGGGGTTTGTTTTAATTGTTGTGGTTGTTTGGCGTTTGTTTTTTGTTGTTGTTTGGGGGGTTCGATATGTATGTATGTACTTACCATGTATGTATGTAGTATTTTTTTTTTTTTTTTTTTTTTTTTTTGGGGGGGGGGGGGGGGGGGTTTTTTTATGTG
>Ga0307508_10000622_pt1 | contig 42524 bp, 50 predicted proteins | sample 9_EM_MG_FD_203089 | JGI IMG/M metagenome (GOLD analysis project Ga0307508, IMG submission 203089) | Populus trichocarpa ectomycorrhiza microbial communities from riparian zone in the Pacific Northwest, United States - 9_EM | ecosystem: Host-associated > Plants > Roots > Unclassified | place... | reverse complement strand
GAAGGGGCTATGCGATAGCTGATGGGCGAGTAATTCGAGAATGGCATGTCTGTCACGTCCAGCGTGGAGCGAGTGCTGACTCATGATTCGCTTGTAGGGTAACAATACGGTAACTAATGTTCACCAGTAAAGCTACGGCTCGGCTTGGGAACATTAGATAGCGAGGCGGCGGAGAACCGACAGCACACAGCTATCTAGATACGATCTAAGACCCGCGCCCCTACTATCCGTCTGCCGGTCCTCGAGAGCCTAGGGTGCGAGAGAGATACCTGCTTAGTTAAGGGAAAAAAAAGCGTCGACCTTTCTCGGCGATATCGGCCTCCCTTGTGACCACTGCACTGCTTGGTCGAATGTCCTTTCTGGACGGTGAGAACTCCGACATCACTGGGCCCACACCCAATATCGACTGGAACATACATACCTGGTAAGTACATACATACATACACCAGGCCATCGACAAACGCTCGGCCCCCACCTTTCACACGGCATCACTCGTACCGGTACCCCTCTTAGTTCTTCCCGCTCTTCGAATCACCTCACTCATATGTATTTGCCGTGATCTAGATAGGTCGGATGCAATAATTGAAGTCTCTCTATCTCTCTCAGTGGCCTCACTCATCTCCTGCTAGGCCTGGGCGGAAGGCAGAGGGGAGCTTGCAACGAGCCAACTTCGGCTCGGACTGCCGACGGGAAACGGACATTGTGTATGCCGCCATGGTAGCTAGGTCGCATGCGATGAATGAACAAACAAAAAACAAAAACTTCACTCATTTCGACTCTCTCTCTCATGCCCTCTATGTTCGTCACCTGAATGTTATTTCTGCGATATTCCGTCCCATTCTATGCTCGCTCTCTCCTTGTCATTGGCGGATGCGTGCATATCGAAGAGGGGTACATAGCACGTTGCAACACCATTGGGCTTGGGGGAATGCCCGCTTATCTACTCCATGAACCTACTTGGCCGCAATTTGTCTCCGTATCTAATAAACCACTCCCCCTAAGCCATCACTAGGCATGCGCTTATGTATCCTGTATCCCGTGCAGCTGTACAGTTTGTACCTGCTTACAAGCGGTGTCTGCTGCTGCGATGATGATTGATGGCTGGCGGGCTCATCCTCGCGTACCTACATAGGTTCGTGGTTACTTAGAGTACCTAGTACGTACTGTGGCCAGGGAGATGGATATGTATGTAGGGCAGCAGCACAGCAACCAAACGATTCCCTACCGACACTACAGTTGAATTCGATGATGGATTGGAGTAGCCACCCTCCGGGGCGCGACTGATTCGCGATTGGACAACTGAGAGCAGGGATTCACGGTTCCAACTGTTCCTCTAGCTCTTTTCCAATCGCCATTTTTTTTGTGGGTGTATAGTTTGTATCGCAGGTTGCAAGCCATAAGGATGTGTCCCTTTCGCGCGCGTACACAACACAAAGAAAAGAAAAGAAAAGAGCTCCCAAAGTGACAGAAAAGGCTTCTTCTTCTTCTTTAATTCGACTTCTTCTCGACCTCCGTCGTCCCCGCTGGCAACCAGCGCGCCGGGTGCTTGTTGAAGAAAGGCCACGGTGGCACCACGGTAAGGAACGTCACCGCTGTGCCCGCGAGACCAACGTAAACGGTGTATTTGAGATCCCCAAGGACGAAGCCGACGATCCAGGCTACAATCTGTTGTGGCGTGTAAGTTGGTGAAGGGAGACGGAATCGGGTGGGGCGAGCGAGAAACGTACTCCGGATAGTCCTAGAAGCATCGTGGTCAGGAGCTCGGCAAGGCGTTGTCCCTGCGGATGTGTTAGCGACGACGGAGGAGGCCGAGCAGATTTCCTCGAGCGGGTTGGTTGGGTGTGGTGAGCTGACCTCAAAGTCCTGGCATTGTTTGTTAGCGAGTTGGCGGCGCGACGCGGGTTGGAGGAACGCACGATGAAGCCATCTACGACAGACCGGATTGCATTCATTGTGGTGTCGTGGATGTCTCTGGTGGAAGGTGGGTGGAGGTGGGTGGAGGTGGGTGGAGGTGGGTGGAGGTGGGTGGAGGTGGGTGGAGGTGGGTGGAGGTGGTGATGGCTATGTGGTTGGTGGTGGTTGACAGTGGAAAAGTAAATATCTAGATACGCGCGCGACGCAGACAGCTCTTGGAGGTGAGGTGTTCTTTCTGGTGCTGTGGTTTCACAACCACAATCTGACGTCTGGACGACTGGGCAGGTTGGGGACGTACTCTACATTTGAGCGATTAACCTTTTGCTCCTAGTTTTTCTTTTTTCCCCCCCCTTTTGGTTACGTAACCGCTACGAAAAAAAAATCAAGCAAAAATCGGTGTTTTCATTCCACAATGTTAGCAGAAGCAAAAAATCAAGAAAGAAATCCTTGATACCATGATCGCCAGGGGAGAAACACCGCCAAATGGACGACTGTAGCGCCATCGGATGTGTTTTTGCGGGATTGATATCTAGAGTACATACATACCTCCATCACACAACAATCTCGCTAAAGCTTGGGGAAATACACAGAGCATTCTAGACCATATATACAGCATTATTGCGCCGTGGTCTTGCCGAGTAGCGAGTCTGCGCTGAAGCGGACTGAGCCTTGAGCCCGACGGCCAGACTGAAAATCCACGGCGCTCTATTTTTATGTAGAGAACATAGCTGAAATGGAGCGTGATGGCGGCTGGGTGGGCCAAGCCGCTAGCTCAATAGAGCAGACAACCCCTTACCCACTTTTCTTCGCTTTTCTTGGATCTAGCATATGGTCTTTCTCTTCTCACTTCCTTTTCCCTGTCAACTTTCTCTCCTGCAAATACAAAACCAACCCTCCAGACTCGCTCACAACCGCCAAAAACTCCAGCCCAACAGCAGACGAAGCAAACTTTCGAAACTCGAGACAGCCCTCACCCTTTGGGTCGCCCAGAAACTCATCATCCTTGTCGCACAAGACCCACTCTTGCGTTGAATTACGTGCGTCTTCCCGCTACAGCCACCAGCTGCCCCCCTCATTTGCCCCCTTCGCCACGGATAAAATCCGCGGAAAAAAATAATCCAAAGAACGAAGGAAAAAATACTGATGAGCTCACAGGAACCAAATGATAACGTTTTCGCATTGACTATCTAGCTCCACCGAACATCTGCAACATCGTCTTCTCGGTACCAGTGGCCTTCGAGACGATTCACCTGAAAATTCACGACTTGCAAACCTTATCCTTCAACTCGACTCTACCTCGCAGCTCCTCTTCTTCGTCGTCCTCTCCACTGTACTTGCGCTGGATTGCCCACCGACGCCTCGGCGCATTTACTCCTCAGAGATCAGCAAGTTGGCGGGACATAACGACCTGAAGTTTTCCCACGCTCGTCCACTCCTTGGTCCAAACTTCTGGGTCTTCGGAGCTTCCAAGAAGCCACCATAACTGACCCTACGGAAATCCTGCGCCTCGCATCGCGTTATATACCCGCTTTTTTCCCGCCGTTCCCTCGGTCCAACCCCCGAGGAAGCGATTCGTTACATCTCCATTGGTATACCTGTCATACGGTTCAACGGTTTTTTTGGTTCCTTCTGTTTTCGTCGAAAATCTTCGTCCAGCCACAATTCTGGACACTGTCTTCGGCCTAAGTTGAAGTCCTCCGGGGTTATTGCCAGCCCCGCCCGACTACAATCACATTGTACGCGCTCAGTGAGGGGTGAGCGCGTGAGCGGCTCACTAGTCCAGAAGAAGTTGAAGAGAAGTGTGTGTTTGTATCTATTGTGTAGGACATACCGCCCTTCGCGTGCGATACATGACGAGTTACGGTTACTGATATCCCGTGGTGTTGCTCTTCTTCAGGTTTCGAGAACTAGATTGCGTTTTTGCTTTCTGCCAGTCCCACCCCCGCAGTCGGCCAGAGCTCTCCGAAATGGACACTCCTCGCTCCGAGTCTCCGTCGTACCCGGCGGCGCGCCCTGCCAATGAACTTGACGACCATCGGTTCCAGCCCCACTCGCTCCCCCGTTCCAACACTGCGACCTCTCACCTGCGCCCCCAATTCGCTGTTGACGGAATACGCCCCCGCTCCCGAGACGAATACGCCGTGTGCGATGAGCCCGACATGCTGACCCCAGGTTACCACGGTATCGACCACGCTATCGGTATCGAGCGCAGGGGGTCGACCGCTCGCAGTGCCCGCTCCGTTCGGTTCCCCTCCAGAGTTTCGTCGCGTTCTCCTTCACCTCCCAATTCGGTCGATGCGTTCGCGGATCCGGACCATCGCAGGATGCGAGATCGTGCTGGAACCGTGACCAGCATGGCACCCAGCGATCTCCGGTTGTGCCTGCAGCGCACGAACTCCCGTCGTCCGACTTTTGTTGAGCACGACTCGGACGCGGACGTCACCGCGCCGAAGGCCGAAGAGGACGTCTGCTTTCCTCCGGATGAGAATGTTCGTGGTGCAGCCACCATTGATTTCGATGATATGGACGATTTTGTTGCCATGCAGAACCGTGGACGGCCTGGTCAGCGCCAGAGGAAGATGAGCACGGCTGGGTCGTTCAAGGACCGTTACTATCCTGGTCAGCAGAGCACTAAAGCTCAAGAGTGCTCTCAGGACGACTCGAGCTCCGTCATCAACGAGAAGGAGACTGGAACTCCTGCTCCGGAACCACCGAAGAGGCCCGTGCGGGTTAGCCAGCCCGATAGGTTTAGCTTCTTCTCGTCGGAAATGGATGCCACCATCCACGCACCGGAGATCGGCGAGCTTTTGTTGGACGGCGAGAGCTTCCAAGACCTGTTCCGTGAAGGCAGTGTGTGGTGGTTGGACTGCCTCAACCCGACCATGGAGGAGCTTGGCATGCTCATGAAGGCCTTTGGCATTCATCCCTTGACCGCTGAGGATATCCGCGTGCAAGAGACCCGCGAAAAAGTGGAGCTGTTCAAGAACTACTACTTCGTCTGTTTCCGCTCGTTCGTCCAGAACAAGGAGTCGGAGGACTACATGGAGCCCATCAACATCTACCTTATCGTCTTCCGCGAAGGGGTGCTCTCGTTCCACTTCGAGCAGTCGAACCACACCGCCAACGTCCGGAGGCGCATCAGACAGCTGCGTGACTACGTCGCGCTTAGCGCGGATTGGATCTGTTACGCCCTGATCGACGACATTGTCGATTCGTTCGCTCCCTTGATCACGGACATCGAGAAGGATTCTGACTCGATCGAAGACGCCGTCTTCACTGCCAGAGATGACGACTACACAGCGCTTCTCAAGCGGATCGGAGACTGCCGGAAGAGGACCATGGCTGGGATGAGACTACTTGGCGGAAAGGCAGACGTCATCAAGGGCTTCGCCAAGCGGTGCAACGAGCAGTACCAGATCACCCCTAGAGGCGAGATTGGCTTGTATCTCGGTGACATCCAGGACCACATCCTCACCATGATGGGTAACCTATCACATTTCGAGAAGATGCTGTCCCGTTCGCACGCCAACTACCTCGCGCAGTTGTCGGTGGACTCAATCCAGGCCAACAACCGTGCTAACGAGGTCTTGGGAAAGATCACTACTATCGCCACGATCCTCGTCCCGCTCAATCTTGTCTGCGGCCTTTTCGGAATGAACGTTCCCGTGCCTGGAATGGAGAGCGGCAACCTCGCGTGGTTCTTTGGGATTCTCGGCTCTATTTTCTTGTTCAGCTTTGTCAGTTTCCTCTTCGCCAAGAGGTGGAAGTTCATCTAAGCGAAACATGGGTATACATACTGGCGGTGGAAGGAGGATTGTGGTAGAGCCGACGTCTTTCAGCTTGTTAGTCCAGTAGTTATAGTGAACGGCCGCGGATCTAGTGATTTGTGATTAATAATGGAAACGGGGAACGAAGAAAAAATAAAAGGATCGAGCTTGATTATGCACGGATGGATGGCTAAGGGTTGAGATGCTGTTTTTCTTTTTTGAAGGTGGTCGGATCATGGATCGATGGATTGATGTATGGATGTGTTGATGGGAATTGTTTGTCGATCAATCAAGCAACTTGGAGAATTTTTTAATTTTTTTTTGGTGTTGAATGAAATGGGATTATATTTCCGTTCGGTTATGCTCGCGATCCTGTGATGTGCTGTGTGAAGATCGAGCTTGAAAAAAGGCGTTGTCCTGGAGATTGCTCTACTACTGTGCGGTGCTTCGTTTCGAAGGCATTAACCAACAATCGTAGCCACCTGGCCTTGAACATGCACAAACACTGAAAGCAAAGGACGCTCATGGAGAAGTACTCACTTTCCAGCTCTCGATCGCACCATGATGGTACATACCATGTATGTATGTACTCGTACAGTATATACTCGGGTACATGTGGCCAAATCTGCGCTGGAATCCCCATCTCAGCATCCAAAACCGTTTCGTGGCGTACAGTTACTTTCCCTGCTGGAGTATTCCAAACTGGAGACTGCTCTACTCCGGTGCGTTCACACATGCCATAAGTGACATGGGCGGGAGATGTGCATAGGGATTTGTTACCTGAAGTCGTTCGTGAGTTCTTCCCTATGATGGGTGGTACTCCTCTGGATGTTCGCTGGTGGAATGCGGAGTAAAATGTTCTTGTGGAGATCGATCGGGCAAGGGCCCGAATTACCACATCTAGTGATCAGGCGCAAGGGAAGAGGCAGACCTACATGGCCTAGGTAAGTATCCAATCTGGACGGCCATGGAAACAGCAAGTCTCCAAGATGGACTCATCCAGTGGGTAGGCTCGCATGTTTAAGTCTCATCGTATGAATAGGTGAGAGGTAGGTGGCCAGCAATTCACAGGTCATCACTCGAGAATTCTCCAGGGAAGTAGGAAAAGAAGTGGTTTTTTTTGGTCTTTGCATTATGTTATTTCCTAGCTACGCTTTTCTCGCGGACGGATCGGGGCCGAGGTTGGGTATTGCCATGGTCTAGATAGGCCGCACGCAATGATCAAGCCGAGAAAAAAGTATGGAGTAAATTTGAATGGTGGGCCTCTAAATCATACATTCTCACTCGCTACACTTCATTTTTATTTAAAAGCCGGATTCCCCACTTCCTTCCCCCATTTCTTTTCACCACTGTCAACCACCAGCCGACGGGCGGGCGCGGATACTCCCTGGCAAGCTTACCTGCACTTATGTTTTTGACATCTGTGGTTTTGGGGCGACGACTGGAGGAAATACATCTTACCGGAGCTTGCTCGACCTGGTTTTTGATTCCCGCTCCTTGGGTCCTGCTGATTTTTGGCGGTTGATCCTCCACGGGGCCAATTTTTGTCTCGCTGCGGGTCTTACCTCCGTTTCCTTTCCTCGGAATGGGAGGGTAGGTAGGGCTGTCAGCAGATGCAATGGCAATCCCCTGGGTTCTGCTTGCTAAGCGGTGGATCAACCCCGTGGTGGATACCATTGTGTCTTGCAAGCTCATGGCTTTCGACTACTTTTTGGACCACTTTTGACGGTAATCTGCCTTCTGTTGAATGCCTTGCGATCAGCACCCTTGTTTTCATTGTCACTCTGGCTGCTATGTGAGGGGGCGAAGAAAACTGAAATACAACCAGTCCGGGATTTGCTCGGTGTTGCTGAGGCTGAGATATGTGGAAAGCTCGATTATTTTTTTTGTTCATCGATTGTACGTGACCTAGATATTCTGGTTATGGCAATGTCCACATTGATCGGTTCCCGTCCCACGAACCCTGACCAGTCTGCAGGCGGCTCGCTGTGGCTCTCATTGACTCGACCCACTCGACCCGTCAGTGTCGAACATGTGAATCGGCTGGTGGAGTGCTCGCTCGTGCAAGGGTGTGGTGATATTGAGTAAATTTTTGGCCGATTCATGTAATCTCACCCGCCACACTAAATTTTTATTTAAAAGGCCGGCTTCCCACCTCCCTTCCCCCGTTTCTTTTCACCATCACCATCAACCACCAGTCGACAGGCGGACGCGGATACTCCCTGGCAAGCTTACCTGCACTTATGTTTTTGACATCTGTGGTTTTGGGGCGACGACTGGAGGAAATACATCTTACCGGAGCTTGCTCGACCTGGTTTTTGATTCCCGCTCCTTGGGTCCTGCTGATTTTTGGCGGTTGATCCTCCACGGGGCCAATTTTTGTCTCGCTGCGGGTCTTACCTCCGTTTCCTTTCCTCGGAATGGGAGGGTAGGTAGGGCTGTCAGCAGATGCAATGGCAATCCCCTGGGTTCTGCTTGCTAAGCGGTGGATCAACCCCGTGGTGGATACCATTGTGTCTTGCAAGCTCATGGCTTTCGACTACTTTTTGGACCACTTTTGACGGTAATCTGCCTTCTGTTGAATGCCTTGCGATCAGCACCCTTGTTTTCATTGTCACTCTGGCTGCTATGTGAGGGGGCGAAGAAAACTGAAATACAACCAGTCCGGGATTTGCTCGGTGTTGCTGAGGCTGAGCTATGTGGAAAGCTCGATTACTTCTTTGTTTGATTATATGACCTATTCTGATCATGTCAGCGTACACATTGCTCAGTTCCAGTCCACTGTCCAAACCCCGACCCCGACCCCGACCAGTCTGGAGGTGGCTCGCTGTGGCTCCCCTTTGCCCTCCACAGGCTTGACCCAAGAAGATAGAAACGCACCAAGGAAATTACGAAGGAAAGACAAAACAAAGAAGAAAGGCAAGCCGCCTCAACTCCGCGGACGCGGACGCCATGAAGGAAGGCCTGGGGAGAAACAGCGGCTTTTCCTCGGCCACGGCGCCCAGCTCCTCGGCCTCCCACCTTCTTCCCCCTTCCCTTCCCTGCCTCTCCCGGGGTTCCCACTCCAACGCCTCACTCTGTGCGTTTTCCTCAGCCGGGGCTGGAACCCGCCTCCGCACGTCTGTGGAGGTGAGGGGTTCCAGAACCGCCTGACTGCATCTCGCATTCGCAAGGAGGCCCCGGATCGTGAACGGTTCTTCCCACTCCCGATCTCCATCCAGAACCTCGCTCACAGAACCGTCTACTGGGCTTTCCCTTGGGGTCAGTTTTTGAAGGCGTGCTCCCGCGTCTTGCGCAATCACCACCAACACTTGGCAGTGGGCTGGTTCCCCGTCCACTTCAGGTACTTACCCGTGAGGAAATGGCTCGTCGTCAGCTGGTAGAACTTGCGTGCAGGCGAGAGCTTTTTATTTTCGTTCTTCGTTCACAGCGTGCGACCTTTACAGGTCATAGCTCAGTACATACCTCTTACTCCTCTTTCTCACCCTGGGGACATTCCCCAGTCAGTTGCGAGTCTGCCCCCTTAAAACACACAGGAAAGAAGGAAAGAAAGAGCGCGACCCGGAAAAGAAAGACGAAGTGAAAAGACAGAAAATTACTCTTCTAACTGCGCTGAACCGCCCGAGGCCTCGCTGACTTCCTACCTCTCTCAATCCGCCGGCGGCGTCAGTTGGCCAACACCCGTGCTTCTCGGTAAAAGCGGGATCGCCTCACGGCATCGCTCGGGTCGAAATGATGTACGTCCGGCCGGGGTCGTGGTTTAGACAGTGGATGGGAACTGATCAGTGTACACATTGCCATGATCAGAATACCTAGGTCACATACAATCGATGAACAAGAAACAGTCGAGCTTTCCACATATCTCAGCCTCAGCAACACCGAGCAAATCCCGGACTGGTTGTATTTCAGTTTTCTTCGCCCCCTCACATAGCAGCCAGAGTGACAATGAAAACAAGGGTGCTGATCGCAAGGCATTCAACAGAAGGCAGATTACCGTCAAAAGTGGTCCAAAAAGTAGTCGAAAGCCATGAGCTTGCAAGACACAATGGTATCCACCACGGGGTTGATCCACCGCTTAGCAAGCAGAACCCAGGGGATTGCCATTGCATCTGCTGACAGCCCTACCTACCCTCCCATTCCGAGGAAAGGAAACAGAGGTAAGACCCGCAGCAAGAGAAAAATTGGCCCCATGGAGGATCAACCGCCAAAAATCAGCAGGACCCAAGGAGCGGGAATCAAAAACCAGGTCAAGCAAGCTCCGGTAAGATGTATTTCCTCCAGTCATCGCCCCAAAACCACAGATGTTAAAAACATAAGTGCAGGTAAGCTTGCCAGGGAGTATCCGCGTCCGCCTGTCGACTGGTGGTTGATGGTGAAAAGAAACGGGGGAAAAGAGGTGGGAAGCCGGCCTTTTAAACAAAGATTTAGTGTGGCGGGTGAGATTACATGAATCGGCCAAAAATTTACTCAATATCACCGCACACCTTGCACGAGAGAGCACTCCACCTGCCGACTTACATTGGTGTGCGTTTTCGCGCATGGGAAGCGAGATGGATGGGGTCTGCGTGGTGAATATCGCCCGGTTTCTTGCTTTTTTTCTCTTTTTTTTTTCGCGTTTGAACGAAAAGTACAACATTTTGGGGGAATTGCAGCAGCGCAGCTAAAAGTTTGGGGTAGATAGCCAAAATTAAAAAGTAAATGGAAGAAAAAAGATCATGATGTCCGCAGGATTCGAACCTGCGCGGGTTTCCCCACTAGCACCTGAAGCTAGCGCCTTAGACCACTCGGCCAGAACACCTGGATTATTCATGTGCTGAGAACTCTTATCCAATCCCCACATGGGGGCCAGGACTGGTCGCATCACGTGCTCGCATTACATGTTCTACAGCTTAACCATACACAGCAGCCCAAAGAGAAGAAGATGAAAACAGTCAAAAGATATGCAGTCCGTTCATTCGCTGTCTAAAGGGGAGTCTCACAGACAACTGAGCGGAAGCATAATGCCAACCAGAAACAAAGCCACCTATCCAAAGCGTGAACCAGCAGCAACCTATCGATCAAACATCACCAAATCGCTCGCTCTCCATCTACCTCAGCTTAGATCCAAACTTAGGCCTAGGGCCGAGTATAAAAACGCCTGGATCACCAGGAAGAAAGCCGAGCTCGGGAGACTTGGACTTGGCGGTCTTCTGGCCCTGGGATTCGATACCGTGCTTTTTACCTACCTCGGCAGCGGTCTCGGTCGCCCCGTCTTCTTTCAGAAGGGTGAACCTATTAACCACTGGCTGGCTATCGTGTCCGGCTCCCTTCACTGTAGTGTCCGCCTTCGCCTTCGACGGACTGGGAGGATCTAGCTGCATAACCTCCTCCAGCTTCTTGCCAGCGGCAATCCTAGCCTGCATAGCCTTGATAGTCTCGCGCAGCTGCGCTTGCTGCCTCTGCTGGGACGGGTCGTTATGCATATTCGGCGCCCTGCTTCCTCCCCCATGCTTACGCCTGGCCCGTTTGGAATCGGAAGTCGTCGCGTGCATGGAATGTGAAGTTGGGGTCACGGGTTGTACTGGGGAGTTGAACACTGGCTTTGGAGGTGGACCCGCCGGTTTGAGGGCTGGCACCGGAGGTAGGCTTGTTGGGTTGGAGATTGGTGCCGGAGGCGGGCCTGCGGGCGCACGGAAAGCATGTTCGGGCGGAGTGACGATAGCCGGCCCATGGCGGAAAGAGTTGAGGAGCCCCGGAGGGAGCACAGGCGGTCCTAGAGAGGGGCGAGGAGGCTGCTCGGCGCATGCGGGTGCTTGAAGAGTTGGAGTCTGCTCAGCGTAGGCTGCTTGGAGATTCGGAGGGATTGGCAAGCCGGGAGGCGGACGGAGAAGAGGTCCAGGGCGTGGCTCGAATTGGTTGGTGGCCATGGGGGTGAAAGGGGGGGCGGCGGACGGCATCTGGGAGGGAAAGCCCGGCAAATTGTTTCCCTGGGGGCTTACCATCTGGGGTTGCTGATCGACGGACATCATGCCCACCGAGGGGGTTTTCTTCCTGGAAGCCGGAAGGACGAAAGACTACACAATGTCAGCAGGGACGTTCTACTTTCCAGCTTGATATGGGGAGCGTACAAACTTCCCGGAGGCAGCTTGCTGGCCACCCGATCCTTTTCTAGCGACTACAGCAGCAATTCCATCTTTGGCACTCACTCCCGGATGTTGCGGAATCAGCTGCCCCTTGCTACGCACGGCTGCATCAACGGGAGCCGGTCGAACATCAGGGGCCACGGCAGCACCCAGCGGTGGGAAGTCGTTGCTCTGGCCTTCGTTAACCGCGGCCGCGTAGGAGGTGGGCGGAGGTCGTACACGGGGAGCACTTCCTTGCGCTGCCGCTGGGGGAGGGTGCACGTGCCCAAGAGTTCTCGAAGCTGCTTTTGCGTACGAAAGCTGGGCAATCAGCGCCTTGGTCTGGCTGAGGATGGGCGCGACTTTGGTGGCATCAGCAAAGCGAGGAGGTGGGTTCAGTGGGCCCTGTTGGTGGGGAGCGGCTTTCACGACCCGTGTTTCCGTTGGGCCCGCCTGTTTTGCCGACACAGGACCTCTGGGAGGCGCCTTGCCGACAATAGGTGTAGCGGGGCCTTTGGGGACGGGATTTTTGCATGATCCACCTTTCGGAGCGGTACCTTTAGAGTTGCCACTTTTAGGGGTAGCACCTTTGAGTACGCCGACACCTTTAGAGGCGGCACCTTTTGGGGGGGCTTTCTCGACGATAGGCGGGGTAGGGGCTTCAGGGGCTGGGCCTCTAGAAGCTGGACCCTTGGGACCAGAACTCTTACGAGCAGCGCCTTTGGGGGCGACCTTCTCGGCCATGGGTGCGTTGGCGGCATTAGCGGCGAGACCTTTAGGCGGCTCTTTCTCGACTATAGGCGAAGCGTTCTCGGCGATAGGAGGAGCCTTCTTGACGATCGATGAAGCCTTCTTGACGATCGGTGGAGCCTTCTCGACGACAGTTGAAGCCTTCGCGACGAGAGTTGAAGCCTTCTCGACGACAGTTGAAGCCTTCTCGACGATCGGTGGAGCCCCACCGGCGACAGGGGAAGCCTTCTCGACGACATTTGAAGCAGGGCCTTGAAGGCCGAGGCCCTTTGGTCGGATCTTCCCGACGACAGGTGGTGTGAAGGCTTTAGAGACGGCCCTCTCGACCATGGGCGAAGCGACCCCCACCAGCGGAGCCGGGCCCGGACTGACTACCTGCTTTGCTGACGGTGCGGTCACAGCTGGGGGCAGGGCGACAGTTGGCACGATTGGAAATTTGCCTTCGGGGACGATTAGGGCAGCCGGATCCGGGCTCTTGGTAGTCCTCATTGAGTCAGGTGGAGCAGTCAGGATGTTCATACCGGCCCCCGGAACCCAACCAAAGGTCGGCACTCGCCCTACGGAACAGTTTGAGTCAGGTGGGGCAGACGGGATGTTCATATCGGCCCCCGGAACCCAACCAAAGGTCGGCACTCGCGGAACGGAACAGTTGGGACGCGCATTTCCGAAGATATCCAAGTCGGAGTCTTCCGGGCCCTCGAAGCACCTGGCATGATCGAAATCAACGATAGCTGTAGGGAAGTCGGGGCTTTGTTGCGGTCGGAAATTGTCCATCTCAAAATCCCATAACTCGGCCTCTCGGAGATGCTTATCCTCTTCGTCATGGCTATCCTGGGAGGGATCTGTGAAAGAGTCCTCAAGCTGACTGATAGCAGCCGGCACCGATTCTCTAGCTTGCTTTTCGGGTACATCCACGTGAGCATGTTCTCCGCAAATAGCAGGCCGAATTTCGGCCTCCAGTGCCTTCTCTTGGCGTTCGTTTCCTACAGCGACAGCCTGGGCTTTGGCGGTATTCGTGTGCGTATGTTTGGCGATAACGATCGGTTTCACTTCAGATGCCTGGAGCTTCTTTTGCGCAACTACATCCTCAACTGTCGTCGGAATAGGGATGGCCACAACGGTCGGCACCACTGTCAGCACCTCCGACTCGTTCTTTTTGTCGAGCCTATTCGGGACGACACCCACAGGGGTGACTACAGCAGGATGAACTTCCACATCCGGCTTCCTGCTAACACGCCAATCCGAATTCATCCTAGCCTGTTTTCCGAGAAGGGCCTCCTGCTTTTTCGCGGCCTTGGAAGCTTGAAGGAGCTCGCCGTCGTCGCCTTGCTTCCTGTGATCGTGAGACGGATGTTCCTGGACATCCGGTAAAGTGCCCCCAGTGCGCTGATCCGTCGGCAGATCGTAGAAAACATCTTCCTCTTTCCGGAGACCTCTGGGATCCTGCCGAAAATTTCGAACCGCATCATACCCCTCATCCTTATCCTCAGCTCTGTTCACCGGTGGAGCACTATCGCGGGCATCATCACCGTCAACGACCCCCTCAAGCTGCTTAATATGGTGCCTCTCCAGGATACCCAGATAACCATAGATCCCGCGGTACTCGCCAAGCTCCTCCGCTGCTTCCCGCACTTGCCGCACATCCTCCTCCTCACTGTCGCTGTAGATTTCCTCGGCTATACCCGCGACGATTTCCTCCAGGGCAGCAAGGGGACGGCCACGGTCGGCATCGACCCTTTCGGCTTCGCGGAGCCATGACGAGAATGATAGCTGTCGTTTTCTGGGGTGGTATTTGGGGGTCTCGGAATCGGTGTCGGTGTCAGAACCAGTGGAGTTGGAACTGGAGCTGCAACTGGATGTGCAATCCATACTGATGTGTTTGATGGTTGTATGTGAAAGTTGTGGTACAAGGTTCTAGACACGGATGGGCTATTAGGAGCACGCAAGGCGTATGTACTTGAGTGAAAAGCCAACCCACCTCCGTGTTGATGGTGTTTTGATTGTGAATGTCGGTTGCGATAAAGGTCAAGTTCGGTGTCGTTGATTGTTTGTCTGAGTGTCATGCGGCGAGTTATCTTTTATGACGGTGATGGGTAGTCTAGCGAGCGGCGACTAAGTACTTACTTACTTACTATACTTAGCTAGTGGCCAATATTTCGGGGCGGGACTTTTCAAGGGGCTACTACGCTAAACTAAAAGAAATAAGCGAGTGGCTGCAACCTCCAGGCGGTACAGTATTAGTAATCAAAAAAAATGCGACCGTTCTCTCCCAGTTAATGTTACCGCTCCGCGCTCTTCGAGTGTCATCCATGGCTCACCCGGCTCCTCTTTCCAAGTGAAACTGCTGGATTGTCTGTCGATGATGCTATCCCCGTGCCTGCGAAACGCAGGCGCAGCGCCCCCGCGCACCTGGCCGATCTTTCGAGCGACAGGACGTCAGGTATTTACTTACGTCTTTGGTTCGTGACCCCCTCCGATAGGCTGCGCACGAGCTGAGAACGAGCAGGTGCGAGCCGGGGGCAGAGACTAGTTTCTCCTTCGCCGTCGTTCGTTTGCGCTGCTGCAGTTTCCGCCACTCTTCTTTGCGATGGTCTTGCGCGACCCGCATGCTGCACGCACCGCACCCCTCTGCAGCTCTTTCCCGCCCAACAGGTGGCTGTCACGCGGGTGTGATCGGCGACGAAGGCGGTGTGCAAGGTGAGTGAGAGCGCCGCGTGAATCTCCATCACGTGAGTAGGCGGAGAGCGCGTGTGTACCGCTGGATGGCAGTCTTTCGATCGTACTGGGTAGGCGGGCACGATAGATGTGGTGGGCGGTGTCCACCATTGTGCACAGGCTGCAAGACTGATGCAAAATAAGTCCCACTCCTGCAAGTCGGCTGGGGTAGGCAAAACGACGGTGATACCTCAGCAACCTTGAAAAGCAACTCATTTGGCGACGTGCGAGTGGCACCGTGAGAACATCAGTACAGCTGTCGTGTGGGGCGGGTGACAGTAAGAACGAGATGGCCCCGTCATAGGATCTATTGGGGCCCATCGTTTTGAAAGACCCTCTATCCCCCACACGATACGACCGAGACTCCGCCCCACAAAACAATGAGGAAGCTGCACCAGTACTCAACGGTTGACACCCGAGGCCGATCGAGCACACGAAGTCGACAGATAGACCGACTCCTTCGAACGGTGTAGTCTATCTACCTCTACCGGCTCGGGATCATCGACTGCCTTTTGTGCGACCCGCGGGGGGATCCTACATATCACTTTATATACGCGTGCAGGGATCCTACGTACGTCACCGGAAATGCCTGCCACTTACTACAACCGAATTGAAGCCAAGTACACTCTGATCCGTCGTTGATTCCTGCTGACGACGCGAGTGCAAATACACTTGAACCCCTCGCCTGCTCTCCGTTGAGGTAGAAAGGTGCTCGCGCTCCATCCTCTTAGGTGACCTGGGAGACGGATATTGTAGACCACCGGAACCCGCGGCGATAGCTCCGAGCCCGACACGATAGTCAGCGCCACCGAAGGCTGCCGCAAGTTATCGAATAAAGCATAGCATAGCGTATGTGCTCAACTTGCACACATTGTGACGCTGCCTCGGAGCGTCTCGAGTCTACCGCTAGACGCCTATAACCATATCTACCGCCACCGCCACCGCCACCACCCACCACCACCACCAACACCACCACCACCACCACCACCGTCAACCCTCACCGTTAAGAGCAACAACAGCAAAGATGCCGGTGTGCCGTTGTCTCGCCCGCAAGCGTTGCAAACTGATCCGCCGCCGCGGCTCCGATAGCCAAGGACGAATAATGATAGTTTGCGGCCACTTCATCTACGGCAAATGCGCGGCCAAGTGGGCGCTGCTGCGGCAGCCGGAAATCGGAAAGCCCGGCGTGCTGCCGTGCGGCTGCGGCGTAAACTACTCCATCGGCAGTCTTGACCGCCTCGCATGCGAGCTGTGGACACAATTCGGCCGGACCATTGAGACTGGCGACGAGGACGAGGACGCTAAGGTACCATTCGAGGACACGTAGCTGTGTGGGAAGCGGATGTGGCCGGTCAGAGTGTCTGAAATTCAGTAATGGCGTGCGAATGGAAAATTGAGGATAGTTGTCTTCGATTCTGTGTCTGCTCTAGTGATGACTTCCCGACCATGGGTGATCTACCGTAACTGCTCCTCGATAGCGCGAAGATTTAGAATTTGCCTCCGTCCGTCCATTATCCCGTATCGGTGCTTCTTCGACAGTCTCGAGTGGCACAGATCCAGTCATCTCAAACACTTCCGATCCAGGTTCGTCGAACGTAGGGATATACCAGCTCCAGGCGTCAGATGTAAGCACTTTTGTCAAGTATCGAAGTGAAAAATATGTCGACATGCAAGATAACGGCGTCGAGCGAATCTACTAATAAATTTGAGGGAAAATGAATACCGGCAAGAACACTTTAATCTCCATCATATCGATTTTCCTTCCTCCGAATGGCACCGCGTAATGCACTAAAAATTTGTGGTGCTGCATAACTTTCTCGGTTTTCCGTTCGAGGGCAACTATGATTTGGCTGGATAAATTGACGTATCAACTTGACTGTAACTGAACATTGAACTTTTCGCGGATACTGGTTCTTCGTTTAATCGAATTCCCTTCAGCTTGTAGCCGGTGCTGGTAGATATGACTCGGGCGGCGTTCGCTCATTGGCCCCTTTCTGCTGCACCTTTTTGTTTCGAAACCTATACTCACTGACTGATGACCAGATGTCATTAAACTCCGCAAGTGGCAGAATAGCACTTTCGTTGCGCCTTCCAACGGGACGCGTCTTTGGGAAGGGGAATCATACCGGGAGAGATTCTGTTGAGCAGGCGAAGGTGGTGATGGTGGGAATTAGCAGGCATGAAGCGATTGTATGGGGGTGGATGAACATCCTCTTTTTTTGGTTACGCCGCACGCTTATTTTTTTTGGCTTAGCGTGGTGGCCGCTTGAAAAGTTCCCGCTGAGTTAGTCTTGAACTAGACCCACTTTGTCGCACGTGATATTAGCCTCGTACCTCAGCTATCATATCACTGCTCAGCGAGGGCTGAGTGTGGTTCATAAGAACCGCCACCGCGTGAACGCAGGACCTCCTCTCCCGGCACCCAAACTGACCATCATGCAGGCCTCTTCCTTTCCTTCGCTCCGGGTGGTCGGCAATCAGGTGGGCGGCGGTGCGCTCGACCAGCTTGCTGATGATCACGTCCAGGAGGGAGATCACCCGGTAGGCTCGGACCTTGGAGCAGTCTGGCTTCCCCGGCTTGGGGCTGTCCCCGCGATGGCGGCACGTTGCAAGCTCCCCTGTCACGGATCTGGCGTGACAGCTCCTCGGCGCGGCCGCCTGCGCTGCCCTACACAACCACTGCTGGTCTATGGCTCGTCCTCGTCATCGCTGCAACAGCCTCCTACGTCCTGCAGGGCTAAGATCCGCACCCCAAAAACGCCTATCCCGCCACGACGCCGACATTTGAAATACCCCTATCTGGATTGCGCGTCCTTTCTATGTTGTCCTTACGCATCCTTATGTTTCCGTTGTAGCATGTCCTCTGTATGCTTAGTCAGTCCTCGTGACTACCACTGCTATAGATATGGGCAGTGGCGTCATATTGTCACAAGAAAACCATCACATCTGCACATCACTCCCCTTGACACGTTACACTGCGCGTCCTGCGAGTGCTATCTTGTGTTTCCCTTTGCTCCGTATCGCTGACTCATGATGTTGTGTTGGAGAAACTGTGTCGGACTCGCGTAAATTACTTAATTGAGTTCTGTTACAAGGCTTATAGATAATGGCGAGCTGTAATGATGCGCGTGGTATCTAGCTAACTAGTCTGGAGATTCTTCTCCACATCAACCACTCCACACCCAACAAATCGCCCACCAGCACAACACCTCTTCCCCACAGCCATCAGAGTCTACCTCTGGTGGCTGCGGGCACAACCTTCTTCCTCTATTGTGCTTGCGCTCTAGAGTCCCTACTTCTTTCTCTATTGCGTTCGCGCTCTATAACTCTCTCTTTCCTTCCTCCGTTCTCGTTTGGCGTCGACGGATATCCCTCACAACAGCCAGGCCATGGCTTTGACCCCGAAAGGTCTGCAGCGCCCACGCCAACACACCCTTTGTTGCCTTCGGGCCATAGCTAGATGGGTACTGAGAGGGTGATCCGATCTCAGAGAGACTGTCCGTAGGTTAGCAGGAGGAATGCGGGCAACTCTTTAGAAAGGTGAGAGCCCCACGGGGGTGGTACGGCGTGGAGGAGCGTATATGGGTTCTAGTCACAAGTCGCAATAGAAGTACATTGTATATTAGCTCTCTCCACAGACCTACTTCTGTACGTCCGGAAGCGCTGCGACCACAATACGCTAGACACCGAGAGTTCCGCGAACGAGAGCACCACGGAAGACATCCCGGTAGACGTTTCCAGGCAGAGAAAGATCCTTAGGCTCACAGAGCGGGGAGTACTTGCCCGTGCCAGAGAGCTGAATGACAGCAGCCCGAGAGCCGAGCCGAACCTGCACAGCAGAAAGCCCTGCAGAGTTTGTCGACGAGGGATCGTTTGTGTGCGTGGATGGGAACGTTGCGTAGAAGGGGGATTGTGTTCGCGGATGGTGTGTTGTGTGTTGGGAAAAAAAAAAAAAAAAAAAAGGGAGGGCGACACCGAATTCGACCAGCTAACTAGTAGTCACAGTTAAAACCTGGCGTGTTGGCCGCTTGAAAAGATCCCCCCACTCAGCAAGCGCGGGGGAGAAGAAGGTGGCAGGGGGGCCTGTTTCTGGACGTCAAGTCGGCATTCAACAACGTAGGCAAGGCGCATCCGGGAAGGCGCATGGAGGCTCTCGAGATCGAGCCGGATCTTATCAGGTGGGCTGGCAGCTTCATGTCGGACCGCCAGGTGAAGCTCGTCCTCGATGGAGAGGTATGAGGTGAGGCAAACCCAGTGGATACTGGCATATCACAGGGATCCCCAGCGGCGTTGGTCTTTTTCATCACGTACCTGTCAGGCATCTTTGACTACGGAAAGACAGAGGCAGCGATTTTCCGCAGAAAGAAGACGCCCCACGCGGTGAAGGTTGGCACCAGCACCATCCCATTCAACAAGGAGGCGACGCACTGGCTCAGCGTCTGGATAGACTCACAGCTGACGCTCGGGAGCCATCACGCCATTCGGCTGAAAAACGGGAGAAATGCGATGGCCCAGCTCCGCCGGCTCACAAGGCAGATGGGCCTTTCGCCAGCCAACTGCAGGAAGGAGATGACGGCTTGCATCCAGTCAATCGCCATGTTTGGATCGGAACTATGGTGGAAGGGCGACTTAACCCGGGCGGCCGGCCTGGAATGGAGTCAGGACTCAGGCCAGCGGCAGCCCAGCTGGAGAACAGACAGCGACGGTTCGTGCTACGACTACTTGGCCTGCCATAGGGTGACTAGGCTAGGGAGACGTCGGCGCCCTAGAATAGTGATCGGACGAAGACTCACGAATCTTCTTGCATACTCGGGCAGGATGGAGAACACGGTCTTGCTAGAGGAATCAGAGGCCCTCGACGCGGAACTGCTGCAGGAGGAGGAGGCTGAAGCCACGGCCCGGACTCACCATGTTCATGGATGGGTCACGGCTGGGCGATGGAACTACCGGGTGCTCAGCGGTATGGAAGAACGGGCAATCCTGGGCGGGTATCAAGACCACATGGGCTACAACCAGGAAGACTATGGCGCGGAGTGCGCCGCCCCCGCCAGAGCACTGGAGACTGTAGTGAGAAGACAGACGACACCAGAGCGGAGCACAACCTTCACCGATGCGCAGGCCGCCATCAGGCGAATGGCCTCGGAGGAGCCTGACCCCAGTCAGATGTACGCGCGGTCCAAGCGAGAAAGCATATCGCAGTGCTGCGCAGGGCTAGGCCAGACATCATCATCGAGATCAGACAAAGGGGCCTCAGGAAATGAGAAGGCCGACGAGTGGGCTAAGCTTGCAGCGGAGGAGCCAGATGCCCGCGGGGCGGAGGCGCACGTGATGCCACTTCTCATGTCTCTCGCACACCTCAATCGGGAAATTTCGGAGAAAAAGTGGGCCGAGGTGAAGCAGTGGGCGAGGCAGGACCTCCAGGAAGAAGTACAAGATGTCGAGCAGGCAGAAGCCGGATGGCACAGCTGCAGGTAGCTCTAAGAGGCTTGCCCCAAGATTCTACCAGCTGAGGACAGGTCACTGCCTCACCGGGCAGTATCTCCACTGGACGAAGAGTCGGCCCACCGCTCTGTTCTGGGGGTGCCGGTACCAGAAGCAGAGTACACGGGATCACCTCTTTAAGGTGTGCCCCAAGTGGAAAGCCCAGCAGAAGATCCCGTGGGTAGAGGTGTGGGAGGAAAGTGGGAGGGGAAAGAGCCGGTGCAAGATCCAGGGCCTCCTTGCCGATGGGAGGTAGCCAGGCGGTACTAGACTTCCTCTCCACCACGGATGTGGGAAGGCTGGTCCCGGCTGAGGAAGGCGCAGGGAGCGAGGTGTCTGAGTGGGAGCTCCAGGAGTGCAGGGTGCGGGAAGAGGAGAGGAGGGCGGACGCGGAGGGTTTGGGGGCCGCGGAGGAGCTGGGCACCAGGGAGGAACTGCCGCTGTTCCTACCCACGCCCTCCTTCATGGCATCCGCAGACGAGGGCTAGAGGGCGGTCTGGCTTTCTTTTGTTCGGGCTCTTGTTCGGGCTCTTTTCCTTTGTGATTTCTTTGGTGCGCATCACATCTTCTTGTGCCAGGCCGGGGCGGAGGGCAGAGGGCTTGCAACGTGCCGCCCTCGCGCGGACAGCGGACGGGAAACCCGGACAAAAGTGCGCCGCCATAGTCTAGATAGGCTGTATGCGAGTATCTATGAATAAACAAAAAAAAAATAGCCGTAGATACTTCTAAGTTACATACTGCCAAGGCAGCTTGACGTCAACGTTCCGATATCAACGGAAGTTGCCCACAATGACGAACAGAGTAGAGGAGCAGCAGTGCCCCACAAATTCCCGCTTTTCGCCGCTAGATATCTCCAAGTCGGTGACAGCTATCCAGTGTCCCGATTATAAGTACACACGGTGCAGCATCTCCCGCGCCAAGTCGTTATGCCAATTTAGCCCTGCCAAGTAGAATCTGGCACGCAGCTTGATCGCGAGTGAGCGCACATTGTCCGCCCAGCCAGCAATTGCGGGGATCTCTGTGCAGGCTCGCCGCGTGTGGATACTTACAGCACTAGGACGGTTGGACCTCCTCCCAGAGCCAAGAGAGCCAAGTTATCGTCGTCGTCATTTGCCAACCCTCTCACTATGAGGCAGTGAGGCCTAGCTAGGTAGCAACCAACGCGGGGGTCCGGTCTCTCTTCACTGGGCGGATACATTATGTAGGTAGCTGCCAGAAGTGGAGCCACCCCACTACCGCATATAAAGCTCACTTTCTTCCAGCCATTGTTCCCGTCCTCACCACTCCTTTATACACTACAACACAACACAACTTTACCCAAACCACCATCACCACAACACACTTACACACATCATGGCCTTCCATCTCACCTCCGAAGATATCTTCATCGAAGAGGGCCACTTCCTCGTGGGTCGCCTTTGCAACGACGGAGGCGAGTATGTTGAGTCTCGGCTCGATCTTGACTCCTGCCTCGGAAACGACGGCGGCCGCTTCCAGTGGGACGGCGAAGGTACCTATCTATTTGCTAGTTGCATCCTCACCACTCATTCCTCCCAGCCCCGCCCCTCGCCCCTACATACTCACCGGCATGCATAGGATTCTCCCAGTCCGCCCAAAACGTGCACTACGCCGTTGAAGGGGACGGACAAGTCCCCGTCCTCCGCGCCGATCTCGTGGGCGGCGACGGCGAATTGTGTGGCGCGGACGTCAACCTCGCTGAACGCATCCAGAACCAAAACGGGAATTTCGTTTTCGGTATTTTTATCGTCTGCATCCACAGCTGGTGTCGCTGCTAATCGTTCTGGTACATACAGTATAAATACGAAACGGATTGATGGAGGGAGGATGAGGTCTGAGTTTGTAAGGAAAGGGTCTGATCCTTCTTTTTTTTTTCCCCGGTGCTGGGGGATGGTTGTAGGTTCCGAATAAAACTCGAGTTTTCATGGATTATGGGCTTTTTCCTTGAGCCTGGTCGACAATGATCTCGCCGTCCAGTAGTGATTCCTCCTACGACTCCTTTCCTCTTCCTCACATGTGGCCTCAGCTTGTGGTCGAGCAATTGGCCATTACGTAGTAACTAAGTCGTCGAACCTTGCTTCACATGCCTGGGCCCCGAAACTGCACTGCTGTGACGGCCAGCCGCCTTTTTCCGTACACGATAGACTTTCGGTAAACCGCATGTAAATATGAGAAGCTTCCCGATATTCCAGTCGAGAAATAATTATATATGGAGCTAAAGAAAACTCTGAAGAGGATCGATTCATTCGGTTTATTATTCTCTTGATGTGAATATTTGTCATCATACGGATGAAGTCAAGTCAGCGGATGTCTCACTTCTCCCTCGCTAGCCACAAATGGACAAGGCTCGTTTGCCTAGATTACTTTCCGCCTCCCTCACAACCCACCACAAGTGCCACAACCACAACCACACAACCATCCGCCCCCGCGCTCCCCCAATTGGGCTTTCCAATCTCCGCACACCCGCAAAGCATACGAAATGGACCTCCTCGCCAGCATCCGCAAAGGCGACACGTCGCGCGGCGGGCGCGCTGAATTCAGCTGGGAACTGGTGAAGGATGACAAAGACCGCGAGAACTACCTCGGCCACTCAATCAAGGCACCGGTCGGCCGCTGGCAGAATGGGAAGGATCTCACTTGGTACGCGAAGACGGGGCAAGAGGGGGGGATGTGCGAACAGGATAGAATTAGGGAGGAGCGTAAGGGCGTCAAGAGGGCTGAGGAGGAGGCGCTCGCGGCGGCCCTGGGAATTGCCCTGCCGCCGAGGGAGGAGGACGGCGGGGGCGAAGAGGAGGAGGGAGAAAAGGATGGGTTGCAGCCGCAGGACGTGGGATCGGCTAAGGGAATTGGATTTGGCAGGGACGATGGCGACCGGAAGGATAGAGCGAGACAAAAGGAGAGGCGCAGGAGGAGCCGCTCGAGGAGTCGGAATAGGGAGCGGAGACATCGCCATCGCGACCGTAGCAGGCGGGAGGAGAGGGAGCGCGGGGATAGCCGTCGAGACGATAGGGATAGGGGCCGTCATTACTGGGATGAGAAGGATAGGCATCACCGCGACGAGAAGGACAGACGCCACCGAAACGAGGAGGATAGCCATCAACGCGGCGGGAAGGATAGACGTCACCGAAGCGAGGCGGATAGTCATCATCGCGGCGAGAAGGATAGACGCCACCTAGTGGAGAAGGATAGATATCATCGCAGCGAGAAGGATCGGCACGCAAGACACAGAAGCAGGAGCAAGAGTCCTCGAAGTTATAGGGATAGAGACGGGGACTCCAGGAGGAGAGACTGACGGAGGATGTTTTCTGAATGTTTTTCTGTACCATTACGTTTGCGCTGCGATTGTTCATGTTAAATTTTGGAGGTTGAAATCAAGCTTGCTATTTGGCCAGTGCTTGTTTTATGCACGGTAACGCGACCTGTTCGGCATACCTCCTGTACCCATTGACTCATTGTTAGTGGGTGAAACCCTATTTCAAACCCGTGCCTTCAATTCGAATCTTCACATTAGTTACAAGGCCAGTTAGCGCCCTTGTGGCTCATGCACCAAGCAAGGTCTCGCGTATCTATGTACCATCCCACTTACTCTCTCCCCACTCTCAACCACCATCCCCTTCATCCCCTCCCAAACACACCTCAATCATCACAAATATACAACATGTCGTACTTCTCAAACATCCTTACGGCGACCAAAACGCGCTACGCCTTTCTCCGCCAGGGCGATGAAGCCGACGGCGACACGGAAGACGACTCGCACATCTCGCGTGTGCTCCGCAATTACTGCCAAGAGCAACAACGAGCGTACCCTGACTGGCTCGGCCCGCCGCCCAACCAGCGCTCCCAATCACCCGTCACTTCCCTCCGCAATACCTACGGTCGCCGTCCCGCGCAGAATGCTGCCCCACAGCACCCCGCAGGCACGAGTCTCAGCGACATCTTCGACGCGCCGGTCGAACAGCGCCCGCAGATCGGCCGGAACGTGAGCTCCGGATCGTCCCGTGTGCAGCCGCAAATGTTTCCCGACGAGCAACACCATCCACAACAAGGCGGTGCACCGCAGAGCGGGAATCTTACAGCTCAGCAGAGGATCAAGGAGAGGCTGTGGGGTAGCCGGGGGACTGCTAGTCCTAGCCCCCCGCCGATACAACAGCATCAGCCGCCGCCAAGGCAGGGAGGAAGGGTCGAGATGCCGATGCCGAGTGGCGGACAACCGTATATGGCCGCGGGAATGCCTTGGGATGATGGTCACGGCGGCGGATTTGATGCCCCGGCTTCGCACGGGCACTATGGTGGCGGAAGTGCGTCAGGTGGAAATATACGACGTGGTGCTTCGGCGGGAAGGCCTGGGCTGCCGAATGGAGCAAGAGATGGAGGACAGCCCTACCGGTAGTGGGAGGATGGAGCACTTCAAGGCATAGGAAGGGCGGTGCTGTTTTATGCGCGCGTCGATTAGTGCTGTTGGTCGGCGCGGGGGCTTGCTTTGGTTGGCTCGTTGCGTTTTTTTTTCGCGTGAGACATACTGTTTTGTTGGCGTCTATATTCATCGTTCTTGGACTCGAATTGAGGAGGAACACTATTGACATCTTTTTTTTTGCCGTCTGCCTGTTGATGCGAGTCTGAACCGAATGTCCACCACTCCAGCTCTGCTGTTACTGTCTCGTCGCCCCGCTTCGACCCGCCGCCCCCAGTGTTTTGATCATACCATGAAATATCACTCGAACTGTACCACACAGGGTAATCCGTTCATCTTGCAACCCGGGACTCCACATTCCTGCCCAAACAATGCCCTGACTCCACAAGGTCACCGAAGATCACACACCGCATTCTCTACGCGCCACCACTCCTTTACACTCCCGCGCTTTCTTTTTAGGCATACGCAGCTACAGCCTTCATTCTTAAAGCACTTTTTCACAACATCCATACCACCCTGATCCCACCCGTCCCCCCGCGCGATCGTCAATCTGCAATTACCAACCTCCGAACCGTCCGGGGCCTCCGGGGCTGGCGATCCACCCATAAAGGGACGGAGGCGAAGGTCATCGTCAGTGCGACTGACCGAGAACCCGTTGTTTCTCCCGCACCCGGACCGCAGCAAGCCTATGGCGCAGGACTCGCGCAATGTCGAAAACCAAGCTCCGCCGCCGACGTCGCTGCCGCCCACCCCAAATCCTCCCCCCTCTCCCCAGCAGCAGCAGCACCAACAACAGGTGAGGGTCGATGCTAGTAGGGTTAGGGAGGAGCAGCCGCTACCGCAGCAGCAGCAGTTGCAGCAGGCGGGTGTCGGCCCTGGTGCTGGTGGCCAGCAAAATGACGGTGGTGGGGAGGGTGCGCAGCAGGGGCCTGGTGGCGGGCAAGGTGTCGCCCAGGATAGCTTGAGTATGATGCAACTTAAAAAGCTCGTTGGCGAAGGGGGGAGATACGTGGTGAGTCTTTGTGGGTATTTTCCTTCATGGCAGGGCATGTGGGTGGAGCCGTTCGTTTGTTGCGAAGGGAGGAGACACAGGGACTGACGGGAATTGTAGCAACCGGAATATGCGTTTGAATACTCCACTACCGACACCCTCAACACAGAACTGAGCGAATGGTTCTCATACTCTACTGCGGACCTGTCGCTGTTGATCGTCGGCGCGAAACAGTCGTTTCAGTCAACGTATACGAAGATGTCGCTGTCGCCACATCAGACCGCGCCGCCCCCGGGGAAGATATCGCGATGGGTGGCGAGCAAAGACGTCAAACGCCGACGGTACATAGCTCGATGCACGGATTTACTTGATCAGGTCGATCAAGAGGAGAGAGTGAAGGGACTGGAGGGCTTGAGTTTTGTTGCGCAAGGTGTCTACGGCGAGGTCCACGATCAGGAAGAGCAGACGATGTGGATCAAACGCAACAACAAATTGCTACGGAAGGCAGGGGTCACAGACGGCGTTTTTGGGTGTCTGCGGAAGTCGCTTGGACGGGAGTGGGAGTTTGCGCAGCAGGCTTCTGCTGCATCGAATGGCCACCAGAATGGGATAAATCCGGACGAGTTACTCAGTCAGAAAGCGTGGAACCGGAGAGAGCTTAAACAGGCTCTTACGGTGCTCTATTTTCTGATCGAGGTGACAAGGATGGTCAGCGAGGAGGAGACAGATGAGAAGGATATTGGCCTCGACGAGGAGCTGGAATCGTTTAGAGATGAGATTGCGCAACTGCCGGGAGAAGGGGGGTTACTCGGGTATTTGGCCACGAATATCGCCCGGGTTAGGTGGGAGGACAATGTCGACATTCCTCTGACGCAACTGTTAATCCTGACGTGGAAGACGACATTGCTGCTCTTTGGATCACCGGATAAGCACCTTGCCAAAGTCAAGGAATTCTCCAGAGTCTCCGAAGGACTGTCCGCGGAGGTTGATAAAAATCTAATTACCGCCAACCCGCTCGATTACTTCCTCTTTCGACAGGAACTAATCGCCAAGTATCCCGCGTACAATCCGCCAAAGTCTCTGTTCCCCTTCGAGAGTAATACTTATCTTCCATCTCTTGTGATGCAAGAAAGTTCCCTGCGACCTGGCGGAAATACGGACGTCCTCCTGGGTGGAAAGGGCGGCGGCGAGAACCTCGCTAGCATCCTAGATAAAGCCGTACACATCGCGACACCAGTGCCATCTCCACCACCGAGTCCTATCGCTATCGGAAAGGGACAGAAGAAACAGAATTACCAGACCAATCAGAGTTTCCCGTTCATATATCCGCCAGCGGATGACGATTCCGGTGGTGTACCAAGCAGCATCAAGGAAGCCGGAGACCTGTTTTCTGGTAGAACACGAATTAGTCTGGCTATGCGACAACTATGGAAGGAGAAGGAGGCGTTTGAGAAGTATGGACGCGGGTGGCAGGCCGACGAGCAGCTTGATTTGAAGAAGCAGAAGTGGGAGTTGGCCGATAGAATTCCCAGATGGGAGGAGAAAAGGCTAGCGGCAGTGGATGATGTCTATGTTTGTCTCCGAGGAGAAGATGGGTCGTTCAATGCTGACGGGGTTGAAAACAGCAAGCTATTCTCCCGCAGATGCAGTCGCTGGTGATTGTCCTGTTCAAGGTGATATTGCAAAGTATCACCGCGCCGCCTACAGCTCCACCGCCTCCTCCACCGCCACCGCAGAACACATTCGCAGATGAAGAGGGCAGAGGTTAATCCATTCACGGTCCGTGGTGCCGTCGCAAGCTAATGGGTGGTCGCTACAGCTCCCGTCAGTGGTGGTAAAGCGATCGTCGATCCGGCTACCGGCGACGCTAGTTTTGCACCATCACTATCATTGCGCACTATCTTTGGTAAGCGAAAGGACGGTAGCATCAACGGAAAAACGTTGACTCCGATCGGCGAAGACGCACCTGATCCGGCGGAATGGGAAAGGCAGCGGGAAAAGGAGCAGGCAGAGCGCGAGACGGCCGAAAGGAAGCAGTGGGAAGAACTGGACACCATCCGTACGCGAGAAATCACCTCAAAGGCGGTAACAGCACTTTTCCTGGTCCTACTCAAGTGGTTCCGAGTCTCCCGTGTGCCCCCCCGTTCGTTTTAAGTTACGGTAACAATGACTGACTCGCTTCCAGATGTCTTGAAGTTCGAGTACTTCACTCAACTCCTCTGGGATTCCAACTACATCCCTCTCGTTCTGAAGCTGCTCAACCAGCAAGACGTGGCTGCCTCACTTACCGCCAAAACCGACCGCCCAGAGCGCGCCTACTTTCGCATCTGTAACCTTCATTCGCTCTCCCCACAACCTCTTGCCTCTTCCACCGAATCCTCCAGCCCCGATGACGCCTGCCCCCCGCCGATCCGCTTCTCTCGTCCCGATCAGCAGCCTCCGCCGCCCACATCACCGCCACCCTCCACCGAACTACCCCTCACCATAACCGACTTCAGCTGGCGCAACTTTTTCACAAGCATCAACATCATGCGCGTGCTGCAGAAGGTGGTCAAGGGCAAGTCGCACCGCAACCTAGCACTTGTGCAGTTCCGCTCGTCAGTCATTCTACGTAAGCCGTTGAAATGCCAGCAGAGGGAGCTGCGATTGTATACGCTCAAGGTCTTCAAGGGACAGGTTCCGTACTGCGGCAGAAAGTGGAGACAGAGCAACATGCGCGTTATCACGAGTATCTACCTTCACTGCCGCCCGGAGTTGCGGGATGACTGGCTGGCGGGTGGTGATGTGGACGCGGATGTGGAGGAGGCCGTCCCGCAGGAGGAGGCGCTGCGCGCGCTGACACTTTTCTACAACATCCGCCATTACCCGAGAAGCATGGGCGCCGATGTGGGCCTGCTCGAGGAAGAACGAGACTTTTTCCGCAGAGAACTGGTGAGGATGGAAGAGATGGACGAAGGGGAGGAAAAGTGGGGAGGGGAGGTGGGATGGAGCTAGTAAAGCTTATGAGCGGGAGTGGATGATGTAATGAGGAATTCTTTCTTTTTTTCTTTAAGCTGGGTTGAAAGTGCGAAAGGGACTACATAGCTACATATTTCGGTGAGTTCATACTTATACATACTTATATACCTGGCAGAATCGTTCTGCGAGAATTTTTCCTTTTTTCCTCTTTTTCTTTTGCAGATGTGAACTGCGGGGATAATATTCTTTTGCTTCTATAGACACGGGTAATAATGAACACATGAGATGGCTGTCTGGGACCAATGGACCAACTCTGCCGAGAAGTTATAACGATATATAACGATAGAGAGCGAAAACCATAGACCAAATAATCCCGGCCTCTGAACAAAAGGTCAATGGACGAGTGAGTGTCAATGACTCTGCAAGATCTTAATCTAGGAACTTACTTACGAGGATAGATAGGTAAATACCTGATACAGTACCTCTGTATCAAACGGGATCACCCCATATATGCAGTGCGGGCAAACAGCTCGTTCGAGTCCTATTAGTAAAGACCGCGCGGAAGAGTGCGGAGTTGCTTGGCCCTTCCAAGGAATCTCGAGCATTGATGGGAGGGAGAGGGAGAAAGGGATGTACTGAGTTACACACGCACACATTCAGCCGAGGTTCCTGCATATCTGCACGCCGTTCGCAATCAGGCACTCCGACATTGCCCTCGCAGGACCAAGGGCCAAAGTCCTAAGACCTCTATTTAGAGAAAAGGTTCTAGAGAAAGGTTCTATATATGTACCACGAACGACAGGGAGGGTACAAGTTTCACCGCACAGTCCCCCATCACGGCTTTTGTTGTGGAGTGCGGGCACAGAATTATTGAGGGGAGAGCGGGCACAGTATTAGCAGGGAGCTGGTGCAGAATGAATAGGGAGAGTGGGTATGCATAGATTTAAAAGGGAGAGAGCGGGTATAAATTTAATATGGAGAGAGCAGGAACAGAATTAATAGGGGCGCAGAACCAATACGAAGAGCGGGTATGAATTTACAGGTAGAATATAGATGTTGTACATAGTATCGCGGGGCTGCGGTGATAAGTGTCACGGTCAGCCCTACGCACCCAAAGGAAGAAATAGTTACATAGATTGTAAGTACTCGTTGTTAGACATCTCTTGACATCTACCATTTGCAATTCGTTTTCCCCACTATCATAATGCACCGAGGAATATGGAAACCATTAATAGCAGCGGTTCAGTTCCTCCATTTTTCGCGTGAATTCCTCTACGATTCCACGGTAGCAACGGTGTATTTACTCTTGCTTTCTTGTCGGTGACACTATAATTACGCTCTGCTTTCTCTTGCGACGATACTGTAGATATTTCCTTACTCCCCTACTGCCGCGCCGCTGTAACTAAATATCTTATTACTACCTGTGTTACAGCGGGGACAGGAGTTTATTTCCTTACTTAGTTTCTTCTTTGTTTTGGCGGCGACACCAATTTGATTTTGCGCCCGAATCTATGCCCGCTCTCCCTTTAATCTAATTCTATGCCCACACGCCACAACGAAAGCGGCGATGAAGAATTGTGTGGTGAAACTTGTACCTCGTCAATCGTATATTAAACCTTAACCCTGTCCCTCGTGGTATATGTAAACTTTTCTCCTCTATTTCCGACCAGGCCGCCGACCTGAATCGAGAAGCTCAAGGTCAAATCGAGGGTCGGAAATTACAGGTTATGCCCAGTGCAGGATGGTGGGCTGCAGAGCTTCTTGCGCTGTGCGGTTGCAACCTCCCTCTTTGTATCTGTGTATGTACTTATATAGGTACTCAGAGTGTTGGGGAGAGCTGGGTGGGGTGCCGTTTTTCGCTGTGACAACGGTCACTGTTCCCCAGCGACGTCACATGCCTGCGGGCTTACGGAACAAACACCTGCTGTCTCGCTTCATGGGTGGCAGGAGAGTAGCAGAACTCAATGTATCTACATAAGCTTCTCTGCGTCGGCCGACTGCAGATGTGGTGCGCCTCAACCAACTGCACCCCGCATGGTCGTCCGTCGTCCACTTTCGCTCATGCGTTGCGCCGAGCGGCTGCGGCTGGATGCAGTCTAGCGTTGATGTTGTACTACACCAATCATGGCCAAGTGCGACGACCAGGTAACTGCGCCCAATCTAGACATCCAGTATGCCCCGGGCTGGACGGAGTCACGGAACGAGATTGAAGGAGCAAGTGGATAGTAGAGTAATACGCTGTGCTGTGCGAGTGTGCCCCTTCCTTCCTCCACCCACCCAACCCCAACCCACGACAGCAGCGCAGAGTGGACGACATCATGGATGACCGGGAGGCAGCGGCGCGGTGCGACTACGATGCGCGGCGAGAACGACGGCTGGAGCAGGAGGAGCGGGAAAGGAAGAGCAGGGAGGAGCGGTATACGGACGACCTCGCCCTGCAGGAAACCCGGAGATTGGTGCCGCGGAGCGACGACGAGGACGCGGAGACGGACGGCGAGGGATCCGACGGCGAGGGCGACGGTTACAGCGATGCCGGAAGTGATGCCAGCAGTGTCTTCGTCTTTAAAAGACCCGGCGGTGCCCCCCGCAATTGGGCCTTCAGCGTTGTCGACGTTATCCCGCCGCGACGGAGAGTCTTCACGATGATCGGACTCACTGCCGCTGCGCTACTGGCCTACTCGCTCTTTGCGTCCTCGGCCCCGCTCGAACCCAGACAGCAGGGCATCGCTGCCACGAGTCCGCCTTGGTATCCGACACGTTGGTGCATCCCATCCATCTTACTTCCCCCCCGAGAACGCCCGTGACTGACCCCTTTCCCCGAAAAACAGCACCAGGAGGTACCGTCAAATCATGGGAGGAAGCATACCGCAAGGCGGCGGGATTGGTGTCGCAGATGACATTGACCGAGAAGGGTACGTCCCTACCTACACATACATACATACAGTCCGATTATCACCAGGTCCTGACCGAGCGTGCAAGTGAACGTCACCACCGGAACGGGATGGCAGATGGGTCCCTGCGTGGGCAATACTGGAGCGGTGCCACGATTGGGCTTCCCGTCGATCTGTCTCCAGGATGGCCCCTTGGGCGTCAGGTTCGGCGATAAGGTCACTTCGTTCCCTGCTGGGATCACAACTGGCGGTATGGCTCGACGGATACGTGGATATGCTTGAGAACGGAGGACTGATGGAACGTAGGAACTTGGGATAGGGATTTGATCAGACAGCGCGGAGAGGCCATCGCGGCAGAGTTTAGGGGGAAGGGTGTTAATGTCGCGTTGGGCCCGGCGTTTGGTATGCTGTGCCCCCGCCGCTTCAGGCCAGGGACGGGTGGTGTGGACTGACATTCCTCAGGCCCTTTGGGAAAACACCCCGCCGGTGGGAGAAACTGGGAAGGCTTCGGTTCGGACCCGTACCTCCAAGGTGCCGCGTCCTACGAAACCATCGCCGGCATACAATCGCAGGGCGTCATAGCTACAGCGAAACACTTCATCGCCAATGAACAGGAGCACTTCCGGCAGGGCCCCGGCGCCATCTCGTCGAATCTGGACGATCGCACCCTCCATGAGATGTATCTCTGGCCCTTCCAGGACAGCGTCAAGGCCGGCCTCGGCGCAGTCATGTGTTCGTACAACCGTGTCAATAATTCCGCCGCATGCCAGAACTCGTGGCTGCAGAACAACGTCTTGAAGGATCAGCTGGGGTTCCAGGGCTTCATCATGAGCGATTGGCTGGCGCAGATGAGTGGAGTGGGCTCGGTGTTGGCTGGGTTGGACATGTCTATGCCTGGTGGGCTTCTATGGATTGCGGACGACGGCTAGATCTTTGCTGACCAACCCGCTCTTCCAGGCGACGGTTATGTCTGGGATGACAGAGTTCCCATGCTCGGTCCTCGTCTCACGGAGGCAGTGCTGAACTCCTCCGTGCCGATTGAGCGATTGGATGACATGGTCACACGCATTGGTACGTACCTCCTAGACGTGGGGGGAGTGTCTATCGCAGCGATGCTGACGAAGGTAGTGGCCGCATGGTACCAGCTTGGCCAGGACTCCGACTACCCGGAGCCCAATTTCAGCTCATGGTCACAGAACGACACCGGCAATATCTACTGGGGTTCCTACGAAGCACCGGTTGGTTTGATCAACCAGCACGTTGACGTGATGGCGGATCATCCGGCTCTGGCCCGAAAGATTGCCGCCGAGGCGATTGCACTCCTCAAGAACGAGGGACAGGCATTGCCGCTCAAGAAGCCGATGAAGATCGGTGTCTACGGCGAAGATGCTGCTCTTCCAGCGGGCGGACCCAACACCTGTGTCGACCGAGGCTGCAATGTGGGAACTCTAGCCGTTGGCTGGGGAAGTGGAACCACCGAATTCGAGTACCTCGTCGATCCCCTCTCCGCCATTACCGAGAAGGCGAAGTCGTACGGCGGAGTGGTTACCGCCATCACCCAGAACAACCTGACGTCCCAGATCGCCGCATCCGCGGCCAAGCAGGACATCTGCCTCGTCTTCGTCAACGCGGATTCCGGCGAAGGTTACCTCACATGGGAAGGCATGGCCGGCGATCGCAACGACCTCGAAACACAGAAGGGTGGTGACGACCTCGTCCTCGCCGTCGCTAACGCGTGCAAGAAGACGGTCGTAGTCGTGCACAGCGTCGGCCCCATCATCCTGGAGAAGTGGGTGACCAAGCGCCAAGTTCGCTCAATCGTCTGGGCTCACCTCCCCGGAATGGAGAGCGGCAACTCCCTCGTTGACGTCCTCTGGGGCGCCGTCAACCCCTCCGGCAAGCTCCCCTACACCATCGGCAAGTCACTCGCCGATTACGGCGCGGCCGCAGGAATAGTCTACACAGAAAACGCCGTCCCGCCACAGTCCGACTTCACCGACGGCATCTTCATCGACTACCGCCACTTTGACCAGCAGAAGATCACCCCGCGCTTCGAGTTCGGCTTCGGTCTCTCGTACACCACCTTCTCGTACTCCCACCTTACGAAGACCAAGAAGGGCAAGATCACGGCGCTCCCCGCCGTGCGCCCACAGCCCACGGCGAAGCCACCGGTCTACAGCCGGACCATCCTCAACCAAACTTTGGCCCTTTACCCGGAGGGCTTCACAAAAATCAAGCGATTCATTTACCCTTATCTGGAAGAAACCAACGTGACAGTCGGCGACTACCCTTACCCGGAGGGTTACAGCACCGTACAGACTCCCAGCCAGGCCGGCGGTGGCGAAGGAGGAAACCCGGCGCTCTGGGAGGTCCTTGTCGAAGTCTCGGTCACGGTCAAGAACACCGGAAAAGTGGCCGGCGCAGAGGTCGCACAGCTGTATCTCGAGTTCCCGCAGAGCGGACCGATACCCTTCCCACCGAAAACACTCCGCGGCTTTGAGAAGGTCTTCCTCCGGCCGGGACAGAGCAAAAAAGTCACTTTCGAGCTCACGAGGAGGGATATGAGCTACTGGGATGTCGTCCGGCAGAACTGGGTCATTCCCACGCCCGGCATCGGCATCAATGTCGGCACTAGCAGCAGGAAGATTAAGGCGAAGGGGTACATCAGTACCAGCTAGTTGGGCATGGTGGGTAGAGGACAGTCATATCTACGTACATAATGGAAATTTTGGCGATTCCGGCATGGAATGGTGATTTACTGCGAAGCAATCAGTTTCTCGGTTTTGCGCGGTGGCGGCTCGTTGCGTCGAGAATGTGGTGGCACATGGTTGTCGTAGTATCGTGAAGCAGTCACCGGCCAGTCCCCTCGACAGGTAAGACTCGGCAGCAATGAAGTCAAGCGGATATGCCGGCGACGACCTCTTCGAGACCGACGTCCGCACGCACCGCAGGCCCACCCCAGCACGACCGACGGGATGCACCACCGCCTGCCGGTCTCTGTCGGCGCTACTAGTGCCGCTGTCGTCCTGTGCCGATTCTGTGGCATGCGTTTCAAAGCGGCTCTGTATGTAATGTGGGGGGCGAAGCGGGGCGATGAGACGATAATAGCAGGGTTTAGGTTAGCATCGCGAAAGCCACCACTACCTTGTTCCGAATCCAACGATCGACTACGGGGATATATCTGGTACCCGATCGATGAGGCTGAAAGGGTTGACGTTGCCGAAAGCACCGGAAGGGTGGGGGGCCATTTCAATCAGAGCCAGCGGCTGCGACAATCGCTGGGCCTGTTTCTTGGCGGAGAATCCAAGACAGAGCCCGTTTCCGTCCACTGCCCTTCCGGCTCGTTGTGGCTCTCGCTATGCACGCCGCCCTGGCCCGTCCCGGGAAAGATGGAAAGTTAGAAAGGTAAGACAAAGAAAAGCCGAATCAAGAGGCAGTTTCCTACTCCTCTTCTCTTTCATTCCGATTCCTCGCTCGGGGCGTCTCTCAGCCGACTTCGGGGCCAGTCTCCCCACATTAGTAGCGGCGAGGGTCTAAGATCGCCTGACTGCATCTCTCATCGGCGAAGAGGTCCCGGATTTCGAACCGGTCCTGATCTCTCCCTATCTCCCTCCGTACCTCCGCCCACAGGATTTTCTGCTGGCGTTTCCAGTACGGACAGCACTTGAAGAGATGCTCCCGTGTCTGTGTCCTGTGAGAACACCATCAGCACATAGCAGTGGGCAGCCTCTTCGTCCACACGAGGTATTGGCCATTGAAGGGGGCCGCAGGAGCTTCGGTTGCGCGGGCGAACTCGAAAGCTGCCACGATACGTCGCTCGGATGGGGCCGAGCACCGGAGACGGCGTCCGGAGATGACGGCTACCTGAGTCTCCGAGCACCGGCCCGGGAGTCTTCCGCCCTCCTCCTTAAGTGAGTCCCCTGAGGCCCGTTGTATATATAGAGAGAATTTCTACCTTCACTATAATCTTTAATCGAATCTACCATCTCAACCGAATACATCGTATACCTCTACACACATTAACAAAAGCCCAGTCCTGTAGGACGAGTGCGCAACCATGACCGCTCGCCGCCCAAGGAGAGCGAAACCCCATCGATCCGGCCCATTTTTTGCCCAACGAAAAATTCATCCCCACAGCAGGTTCTGCTGGCGAAGCGTCTATTCCCCGGAGCTTACCCTACCTGCTCCCCTCCGTCTCCTCCGCAAGCTCTACAGTACTTGGAAAACGTACATATCACGGATCGATGCGTGCGGAGGCAGGCGGGTGAGAAGACATGGAGTTGGCCTTGCTGGTACCGTGGTGTCCCGCGCCCGCAGGAGTGGTTATTTCTTTGGGCGCTTCTGGACCGGACAGGCGCGGAATGGAGGTACGTACTTCGATTACGAGCGATGTACCTACGGTCGCTGGCAGGTTGGCTGCGGATGGTGAGAACACTGCCGGTTTTGTCTGGAGGGAGGGAGCCAAATCGTATATACGAAGGCGAGGCCGAGAATTCAGTGGTCTAGATGAAGCATCCCCAGCAAGCCTCTTGCGCCACCGCACACTGTTCCTGCTGGCTATTGTCCGAGTGTCATGGTCCCTCACCCGTACCACATCGGCTGGTTCTCCCTCTTGTTCTCAGGGTTGCGGATTGAGTATAGCCAGGCGATCCTTGGCTTCCTCACCACCACAGATGTGGGGCGACGGATATCAGATACGGCTGAGGAGGATTCCCAGTGTGAGATGTCGGAGGGGGGACTTAGGGAACGGAAGGAGAAGGCGCAGGAGAGGGAGACAGCGCAGGAGTTGGGGGGTGAGCTTTTTGCAGGAGTTGGCGAGGTTGGGAGCACGGCTGGGAGTGAGGAAGTCCTCGGGACGGATTTTTTCAGGTAGACCAGGGCGGAGGTAGGGGAACCACAACGAGACGCCTTCGGGTTGGACAGTGGACCGGAGCTGGTTTGTAAACGCCATGATCTAGATAGGTCGCATGCGAATAATGAATAAATAAATAAAAAAGGGTTGCGGCTTGGAGACCAGGAGCAACCCCCACAGCGAACGCTTCAATACATACTAACTGCCGCAATCTATTCCGCCTGCCCCGGTTACCTCGACAAGTCAACCCATACCAGTTACCAGTAACCAATACTGCAGAGCAGAGCTGCTCTTTCAAGAATTCCGAACGAATGAGCAGCATACACAAACACCCATCCAGCTGCATAGTACAGGCGCGTCAAAGAAAGTAGTAAAGACAAAGATAAAGTTTTTAAGGACGTCCAAGCATACGAAAGGAACACCTTGAATCAATCGAAGGAAACCCTGTCACCACTAAAAGAACTACTCTCGGCTAGCCTTCGTCGACGCTATTCGTTCAGGACCTACGCAACCACCTGCTCCCGACCCCAGGAATCTGCAGCCCACCCAGCCACCGAACCCCAGCACGACGCCGCCGAAAACCGCCCCCGAGACTAGTAGGCAGGGGTAAAAGGGTTTCCACCATCCTGGCCGAAGTCCGAGTGTCAGGGTGGTCCTTCCCAAGCGTCTTCACACGGCCATTGAGGGCCCTTTGGTACCATTCGAGCGCCTTGGAGTGCTCTCCTCGTCGACCGATCGTATTGGCCATGTTGCTAACGGTGGTGAGAGTATTGGGGTGATCCTTGCCAAGGGCCTTCTCGTAACCACCAAGGGCCCTCTGGTACCATTCGAGTGCCTTGGAGTATTCGCCTTGGCTATCAAACACACCGGCCATGTTGTGAACGGTGCTGAGAGTGGATGGGTGATCCTTGCCAAGGGCCTTCTCGTAACCATCAAGGGCCCTCTGGTACCATTCGAGTGCCTTGGAGTACTCGCCTTGGCTATCAAACACACCGGCAATGTTGTGAACGGTGTTAAGAGTGGATGGGTGATCCTTGCCAAGAATCTTCTCGAAACCAACAAGGGCCCTCTGGTACCATTCGAGTGCCTTGGAGTCCTCGCCCTGGCTTTTGAACACCAGGGCCATGTTGTGAACGGTGTTGAGAGTGGATGGGTGATCCTTGCCAAGAATCTTCTCGCGGCCATCAAGGGCCCTCTGGTACCATTCGAGTGCCTTGGAGTACTCGCCTTGGCTACCAAACACACCGGCCATGTTGTGAACGGTGTTGAGAGTGGATGGGTGATCCTTGCCAAGGGCCTTCTCGTAACCATCAAGGGCCCTCTGGTGCCATTCGAGTGCCTTGGAGTGCTCGCCTTGACTATCGAACACCAAGGCCATGCCGTGAACGGTGTTGAGAGTGGATGGGTGACCCTTGCCAAGGGCCTTCTCGCAACCATCAAGGGCCCTATGGTACCATTCGAGTGCCTTGGAGTACTCGCCTTGGCTATCAAACACACCGGCCATGTTGTGAACGGTGTTGAGAGTGGATGGGTGATCCTTGCCAAGGGTCTTCTCGCGGCCATCAAGGGCCCTCTGGTACCATTCGAGTGCTTTTGAGTACTCGCCCTGGCTATTGAACACCAAGGCCATGTTGTGAACGGCGTTGAGAGTGGGTGGGTGATCCTTGCCAAGAATCTTCTCGCGGCCATCAAGGGCCCTCTGGTACCATTTGAGTGCCTTGGAGTACTCGCCTTGGCAATCAAACAAATTGGCCATGTTGTGAATGGTGTTGAGAGTGGATAAGTGATCCTCGCCAAGGGTCTTCTCGAATCCATCAAGAGCCATCTGATACCATTCCAGTGCCTTCAAGTACTCGCCTTGGGCGTTGAACACAATTCCTAGGCTGTGAGCGGTATTGAGAGTGTCTAGGTGGTCATCGCCTAGAAGTTTCTGCTGGCGTATGAACGACCACTGGTATAGATTCTCGGCTTGGGGGTAGAATCCGTGATCGGTATATATGTGACCGATCGCTAAATTTGAACGAAACACCACCTCAGATTGTTCGGAAAGCTTAGGAACCTCCATCACACTCATTCGAACTGTCTCTAAATGAGGCCATATCCTCTTTTCGAAAGCCCAATCGTTCATCGATTTGTCCTTCTGTTCTTTGGATATTCCGCTAACAAGAATGAGTGCCTCCTGAGATTTTCTTTGACCTGCCTGGGTGTCGAGCCGCTCACGGGCCCAAAAGTGCACGACCGGGTGTATCCAAAAGGCGTCTAGTGATGCCTTTCGCTTTGCCAGGGAAAACGAAAAGAGTTCCGCAAGCGCGACCGTAAGCCAGTCGACTCCTATGTCAAATCAGTTAAAAGAGGCCAAGACAGCAGAAGGATTTGGTCTTACCCTCTTCCACCCAATCAAACTTCAACATCCTCTCCTGGAGGAAAAGTTTATCTGGTATATCGGCATTCGCCAGAAACTCACACAGCAATAGGAGTTCTTGGGCTGGGCGCGAAAGACTAGCAAAAGAAACCTCCCACGTTGTAAAAACGTTTCGGTTCAGGTTTCCAGTCCTTTGATCTCATAACCACCCAGGACCTCCGCTTTTCGCAACCTTTCCGAATTCTCCGTCCAGTATGTTCAAGTAGTTCTGGAAGGATGTCTGCATATGTGAAATGAACGATCCGGCCTGAGTTAATGCCAGTGGCAGATATCCTAACTTCACAGCTATCTGTTTCGCAGCACGACGTTCTATTTGTCATATTAGCTTATACTCTTACCGATGGGACCTCTAGTACTCACCTTCTCCCTCGAGCAACTCTTTGCCAATACTCTTCGCTAACACCGCCATAGCTGTTTTCTCATCGATCTCCTCAATTGCTACCGTCGCGCCCAACGATCGAAGATTGCTCTTCCTGGACGTTATTATCACATTGCCGGCTTCACAAGTTGGAAGAAGGAGGTATATGTCAACTGCGTCAACGTCATCGTAATTATCGAATATGAGCAGCCATCCTTCGTTGTGTTTTGTAGCTAGCCAGCTCTTGACTGCTCCGGTCAATCGTGCCTCTGTGGTGCTATCAGACGAGATTTGCCCCTTCGTATTCAGAACGCCCCCCAATCCCAACATCAAAGCAATATCTTCGTATGAGTGTCGCTGCTTCGCATAGCTGTCAATGATGTGCTCGGCAGCTGCTCGAGCACTTCGAGATAAGGAGGCTGCGCTGGTGGCATCGACCCAGAATACCGCCGTGTATGAATCTGAGTATCGGAAGGAATATTCTAGGGCAATGGATGACTTGCCCATTCCTCCGAGCCCGTGAAGCACAACAACCTTGTCGGTCCGTAGTTGGACTTTACCATTGCACGAAGTGCCTCCTTTGAGAGTTGAGTAGATGGTAGAGATGATATCCTCCCGACCACTGAACATGCGGTTGCGAGCGAACGGAAGCTGCGCGGCTAATATGAAGTCGGGCGCGATAGTTTGGCCGATCCCTGATTTAGGTGTGTAAGCTTCTAAACAGCCTAGTCGGGGTAGGATATGGCAAACCTTTCGGAGGTGGCGTCTTAGACCTGACACCGACGGCGAGTAGTGCCCTGTTTAATATCTCGTTGTATTCTTTCAACTGGCCGATCAATCTTTCGAACTTATCCCTATCGACAAAAGCCCATCGCAGTTTCTTCAAAGTAGGCAGTGCCCTCTGCAAGCTTTCCGTGCTGTTTTTTAGCCGCTCCACCTCTTTCTCAAGTTCTGGTCTTATCTGATATAAACTCAACAGACTAGATTGTGTGAGAAGTTCGGCAACGTCCTGGTTGAGTTGGGGCTGGATTGGTTGCAGACTCTTCTGTGTGTGCCGGAGCGAGACCGAGAGTGATTGATATAGCGCCCGAGCGCCATCGCGTTTTCGTAGGTCGTAGTCACTGTCCGGCGCGCCGTACTTGGAGCTGTACTCGAGTAGTTCGGCTAAGACCGTCGAGATTCGTGCCAGCGCATATATAGCAAAACGTTGCTCATCGTCGCTTCGACTCCTATGATCCAGCGCCCAGGCTTCGGCCCACCTCTCCGGACAGAACTTTTCCGCCTTAAGCCGAAAATCAAGGTCCCCGTAGTCCCGACCGAACGACCGCGCCGTTGACAGCAGGTTGTAGCTTGTCAGAAGCTGGTTAGCGAGCCCGACAACGGCGATTCCGAGACCTTGAGCGGTCAACCATAATTAGCTCTTAGTTAACTTATGCCTTGCCGGCGTTGGAACGATTCACTAGTTACCGGCCGCTTCCATTACTAGGGTTGGTGTTGTTTGCTCGTATGTATGTAGGTAGCTAGATGGTAGTCCCGAGGACTGATGCAAACTTCTCGGCGTTGAGTAATGAGAAGCAACCGAAGAGCCCCAGACTCCCTGAGTACCTAGCAATGTCTTCATTTAATAGATCACGTGCGAGGTGCGGTTCTGCCTTACCACCAGCCGCATACACCCCAACCAATCGTTGAGGCCCTGTTCGGCTCGCCCGTATCTCTAATGCTATCACCGACGTCAGTTTGGAAATCCGCTGAGCGTTCGGCTCACCCGCAATGGCAAGCAATTTTTCTAGGGTGAGGAAACTAGGACTAGGCATCGTGAATGTTTATTGCACGGATTCAAGGGGATCTGGTGATGAACGCCAGCATAGCCTATTTTTTTTTGTTGTGGTGGTTCAGTTCCACCTTCAATACCTAACTCCGTTTCATGACAAAACCTCCGTCTCATACCTCTGTATTGACTGGCTACCGCTAACTATGTGGAAGACCTTCTATCCTCCAAAAATCACCAACGTATTCTCGATGCCTTCTTTCGCATGCCTCTTGCCACATTTCTCGCTCTTCGGGACTGGTGCATCGAACACGACTACCTCCGACTGACGCGGTACGTCAGCGGAAGGGCATCTTGCGATATTTCTCAAAATCTTCGGCGAGAGCGCGTTCAACCGTATGGCGCAAGAGCGATTTCAACGAAGCGGCGACACGATCAGCCGCGCCTTATAACAAAGTTCGCGACGCGATGGTAGAGCTTTACACTGCAATTGTCAAGCAGCCAGACGCCAGCCAGCCTATCTACTGCTGTGGGATGAGAGAAGGGAGCTGACCGGCAAAGGGTGAAGACACGTGGAAGTCGTTGAGTAGAGGTGGTGGTGTGTATCTCCGTCGTGTCGCGGCGTCTCTCAGTCTCTGTACCTCACCCCATCGGTATCAGGATTCGGCGGGAAGCATCCATCGTCCCCGCTCCGTCCGTGAGCGGACCGACTTGCCATACCCTGCCCCGCCATTACCTGGTGGACGCCGAGCAAACAATCCCCGCACGTACTACAACGGGCGGTTCGTACCCCTGAAGACGATGCCCTGGATCCCTTCTCCAACTTTCGCGGAGGCTACTTGCATTCAAGTGGGTAGCAGGTGTGAGCGGACCCATTCTGGCCCATCGGCCATTGTGGGCGGCACGGCCAATGATGGTCGCGGACAACGAAGAATACTCATCATCACAATTCGTCACTCGAACTTCGTATTGATAAGCCATTTTCTCAATTCATTTCGGCCAGTCCGCCTGCTAACAGACTTTCCCATCCACCGCGTATGGAGTGAAACGTAAATACATAAGGAAAGGGGAGAAATAGAAGCAGAAAAAAAAAAGGAGCAACAGGTATGTATGTATGTACAATCCCC
>Ga0307508_10000621_pt1 | contig 42590 bp, 53 predicted proteins | sample 9_EM_MG_FD_203089 | JGI IMG/M metagenome (GOLD analysis project Ga0307508, IMG submission 203089) | Populus trichocarpa ectomycorrhiza microbial communities from riparian zone in the Pacific Northwest, United States - 9_EM | ecosystem: Host-associated > Plants > Roots > Unclassified | place... | reverse complement strand
AGTTACCGCGGGCCGTCGGCGGACTGTGGGAGGTCGCGGCGGACGGTGAACAGGAAAGGACTGTATATAATATCGTCATGATCCAGTAGGGTCGCACACGATTAATGAATCATCATCATCATCATAATATCGTCATGACCCAGTAGGGTCGCACACGATTAATGAATCATCATCATCATCACTCGGACGCTGGGTACAGGGCAATACCTGAAGTGGACGAAGAGCTCGAACACGGCGGAGTGTGGGTGGTGCCGGTACAAGATGCAGACGAGGGAACACCTGTTCAAGAACTGTGACAGGTGGAGGCCGCAACAGAAGATAATGTGGGCGGAGATACGGAAAAGGACAGGAAGAGGAAAGAACCGGTTCACAATCAGGGAAATGTTTGCGGACAAGCGGTGCACTGGAGCGGTCCTGGACTTCTTGAGTACGACGAAGGTTGGGGCGAGGGTGGGGCCGCGGGAGCTGCCACCAGAACAAACAGGGAAGGAGGGGGGAGATATGCGGTCTCCTTAGGCGTGGTCCTTTCTTTTGTCACTCTTTCTTTCTCTTTATCTCTCTCTCTCTCTCTCTCTCTCTCTTTTTCTCTCTTCTTTTCGCGGGACAGGCCGGGCGGGGGCAGTGGGAGTCGCCGCGAGCCGCTGGCGGACTGTTCGAGGGCGCAGCGGACGGCGAACGGGAAAGGACTGTATATAATATCGTCATGATCCAGTAGGGTCGCACACGATTAATGAATCATCATCATCAACTCGGACGCTGGGTCGATACTGGCAGCGAGGTTCCGACGGTCGGGCGTAAGGGGAGTGCGGAGGGGCACCGGAAGGGGCAAGGGCCGCTTTAAGGTGAGGGACCTCATCGTGAACGAGAAGTGCCGCTGGGCGGTCCTGGGCTTCCTCTGTCAGGAGGAGGATACCGCGCCCGGCTGAGAATGGCTCCCAGAGCAAGACATCGGAGTGCGAACTCCGGGAGGGGAAATAAAGGCAATCTGGAGGCCGAGGAGGTGGGAGTTGAGGTTAGATAGGTCGCATACGATTAATGAATAAACCAAAAAAAAACCCCCGGTCGAGCGTGAGAACGGGTAGGTTATGTCACAAAAGGTTTTTCCTGGAGAGCTGCGACTCAAGTGCGTACAAGATCTTGGGGGTATTGCGGCGCCCTTCCTCCCCCCTCGAACGGGAAGCCCTCCGGTCAGGAAGTCTATATGGAGTATTCAAGCGATACGGATTAGAGGAAGGCAAAGACGTGCGCAGGGAGAGTGTGCTCGAGATTTGCGAGAGCGTGTTGTCGGTCCGTGCCCTAGTCCTTCCAGACTTCGGCCATGGCGGCTGCTCGTGGGTTCCTGAATTCCAGGAGTTCGCGAAGCACATAGTGGGAAGCGTTCGGGGCCTGAAGATTTTGGACTTCCCCTCCAGCAGGCAGAGTCCCAACCACCTTCTACTGCCCAGTGCTTCTCCCGGCTTCTCATGCTGATCCGGGTAGCTGGCCCGCTGCAATTCAGAGCCTGTTGCACCACGGATGGAGCAAGCTAGGTGATCGAAACGATGGACCGCATCAATTTGCATAACTTATAAGGGCATCGCCTCTGGAACGTTGGAGGGGGGATCGTCTTCTTTCTTGATTTCGCTTTTCTGTTCACCTCATTTACCCAGCGGTTTTTCCTGTTGCATACATACCGGTATGCTGGATTAAATTGGGTACATAATCTCACGAATCCGGCTTGCATTGCTTTTGTTTTTTTGTCTTTTTTGCCGTTGATAAGTTTCCAACAGAGTTTCCATTTTTCCACCCCGCGTTGACGGCGATATTCACCACTTCAATCTAACTAGGTGTCAGCACGCTGGAGGGGTAGAACATATATTCGACACCGCGCGGCATGCAACTCCCATGTCATCGGCAGACTTTGCGTGCGTCTATTACTTGACTATGATAGTAGTGGAGACGCACGCGCTGGTTCACTGTGTCACGGCGGGCCGCTCGATTGAGCGGGTATCAACGAACAAAGGTTTTTTTGTTTAATCATACTCGCATTCAGCCTATGTAGACTATGGCGGCGTACATTTTTGCCAGTTCCCGTCCGCTGTCCACCCGATGGTGGCACGCCGCAAGCTCCCCTTCGCTCCCCGCCCAGCCTGTCCCAATGTTGTAACACGCACTCAGGAAATACCAAAGGAGAGTACAAACTCCTCCTCCGCCCTCCCCTCCTCTCCTCTTCTCGCTCCCTGCGCTCCTGCTCAGACACCTCGCTCCCTGCGTCTTCCTCAGCCGGGTCCAGCCTTCCCACATCCGTAGTGGAGAGGAAGTCTAATGCCGCCTGGCTGCACCTCCCGTCAGCAAGGAGGTCCCGGAACTTGAACCGGCTCTTCCCCCTCCCGCTTTCCTCCTGCACCTCTTCCCACAGGATCTTCTGCTGGGCCTTCCGTTCTGGGCACACCTTGAAGAGGTGGTCCCGTGTCTGCGTCTGCGAGCTGTCGCGGCGGACGGCGAACGGGATAGGACTGTGCATAATATCGCCATGATCCAACAGGGTCGTATGCGGTCAATGGGTCGTCATCACCTTATAGCAAAAAATCGGGGATTATCGATGCCCGGAGTATAACTGGATACATGATTTAACTGGTGTTGCGGGAGTGCTAACAACCAAGCAATTGTAAAAAAAAAAAAAATTGGATCGATGTATTACATAATTCTCGGGGTGCCTTAGTGATATCGTAATTGAATGAATGCGCAGCTAAATTGCAGTAGGAGAGCACGTGGAGGATATTGCGCCGCGGCGTCATTGGAGACCGTTTAACTTCTCTCAGCAAGTACAGCTAAGGCGTCCTTCGAGGGCCGCTGCACTTGCTCCCCGGTTTCGTGGCGTCAAGAAATTCGTGCAAGACTTTACGACATCTATTGGGAGGTTGGGGCTTGCGGGGGTTCCCTCTAGCAAAGGTTATATAATCTGGTGCATACACCGCCTCACTACCTCTGATGATAATGTTGATGATGAAGCACGACTATCTTTTCGTACCCACTACCATCTAGATGAGAAAAAGAGCGTATTCTGGGGCCAACCCTGCTGGAGCGTCGACTGGCCGCCGAAGCCGAAAGACGGCCCGACATCGGAATATCTAGGTAGCGGACCGTGTATCCATATCGAAAGTATCCTGTGTATGGCAAGTTAGAAAACGAAAAGATCACTGGCCCCTTGTTCGTCGAGAATAGTATGGTTGTTTTTTTGCGGCGTTTATCTGGGACGTTATCTGCGTTGGGCCCGGACTGGAGGGCTAAGTGAGATCCTGCGATGCTGGGTAACTGGAGTGAAGTATCTCCGGTATAAAGCGCCGTCTTGCCTTCGCCCTCGGACTGCAGCATGGCGGCGCCTTGAAGGAGAAAACACTCGGGGTGTATTAGAGAAGATCGAAAGTCCCAATGACGCCGTTGCTCCTCCAGTACTAAATTCCACATCCTGTCGTGCACTGACTGGCAATTGAATTCTCATGCTCTCTGGGACCTCAATACATAGAACAGCGGTTACGAGCAGAGAAACGTTCCCAAGCGGTACTCTCGTTGCTCTATACATTCATGTCAGATCATTCTCAATCGTAAGGCTATCGCCCAGTATGAAACACCAATATATTATAATGTAGAGTGTCAAGGTGGTATCTATGATTTTATGCCCCATCCACGAACAATCCTGCTGATAGCCGCCCCTATTCATCACCGAAAACCTCGCCCTGTCCCTTCTTTTCAACCTCGGGGATCCTTTCACTACCGTCCTTCACCTCCTTGGTCTTGAGTCCGATAGGCTGCTTCAAGGGCGGCAACGCGCTGCGACATGCCTCACGGCTCTGCTGAACACACAGAGCGTCCATGATGACGAGCGCAGCCATCGCCTCCACTATCGGCACGGCTCGGGGAACAACGCACGGGTCGTGACGGCCCTTCGCTTCGAGGGTACCGGCTTCACCACTGTACTTCGTCGTCTGCTGGGCCTGGCCGATAGTGGCTGGGCTCTTGAACGCAACACGGAAGTAGATGTCCTGGCCGTTCGAGATACCACCCTGGATCCCACCAGAGTAATTCGTCGCGGTAGCGAGAGAGGCAGGGTTGGAAGGGTGGGGAACGAACTTGTCGTTGTGGATCGAGCCGGGGATCTCGGTGCCGCTGAAGCCGGAGCCGATCTCGAAGCCCTTGGTAGCGGGGATGGAAAGCATAGCGTGTGCAAGCTTGGCCTCAAGCTTGTCGAAGCAGGGCTCGCCGAGGCCAACGGGGACGTTGCGAATCACGCAGGTTACCGTGCCACCGATGCTGTCTTTCTTGTCGCGGTAGTCGGCGATCAGGCTCGCCATTTCATCATTGGTAGCGGTGTCGGGACAGCGCACTGGAAGGAAGGAGTCGACTTTTGCACGGGAGATGGTTGAAAGGAAGGCGTGGTAGTCCGGTGAGTCGGGGCACAGGGAGAGAGGGAGGTGAATAGGTCCAACGCTCGAAACGAAGGCGGTGATGGAGGTGTTGTGAGTGAGCGAAAGGTACTTCTCCGCGATACCGGCAGCCGCGACACGGCCTGTCCACTGGTCAGCTGTCATTCTTTCGGTGCTATTTGCTACCGAGGGGAACGAACCGATAGTCTCTCTCGCCGAACTCCGTCCCCCACCTGAGCTCGCCTTGATACCGTACTTCTGCAGGTAGGTAAAATCGGCGTGGGATGGACGCGGGTACAGGTCCATCTCGGAGTAATCATGCGGTCGTTGGTCTTGGTTCTGCACAATCATGGCGATGGGAGTTCCCAGGGTGTAGCCGAACTCGGTACCGCTGTGGATCTGCACCTGGTCCTTCTCGTCGCGGGGAGTTGTGAGCGCACTCTGTCCGGGACGGCGACGCGACAGCTGCGGTTGGATGTCGGCTTCCGTCAGAGAAAGTCCGGGCGGGACACCGTCGACGATACATCCCACCGAGCGACAATGTGATTCACCGTAGCTGGAAAAGCGTCAGTGCGCGTGGGAAAGAGATGGATTGGAACACGAACGTGGTGACACGGAACGAGGTGCCGAAGGTAGACATGTTTGTTTGATGGTGGTTAGAAGTGGATCTGGCGGTGGAGGGAAGGATGTGGATGAATGTTGCGAGAGCGATATGGGGGTGGTTTTATGAGTCAGGTGTGGTATCGGTGGGGTTTGGTGGGGTTTTTATTGCCCCGCGTTCCTGCTCATCCGCCCGTCTCGTCTCGCCCGCAGCACATAAATATCGACCGACAAGTCTTACAAAGCCAATTGACTCGCGACAACAGCCATCATACTCTGCTACTCGACCGCAATGATGTCTCTCTTCGGAGAAATTCCGCAATTATGCCGGATATCTTTGTGTTCTCTGCCGTTCTTTGTCGCCTGATTCCTCGATCGATCGCGAATAATTATCCGCTAACTACCAGTTCCACTCTAATCCTCATGTGCGCCCTACACACATGGTCTAATCCCCCCCTCCCACACCTTCAATCGCGAAACAACCCCCCCATCCACCAACACTTCCAATCCCCAACAACACCATTGGCCACTGGCCACGATGTCCCCCTCACGAGGCCTGCTGCGTACCACGCACACTTTCAACGCCCTTCTAAGCGCGCCAATCAGCACTCAGATCTACCTCTCCGCCTCACAGAACCCATACCTAAACCTCGCGCTCGAGAACCATCTCTTCACCTCGCAGTCAGCGAATATACGTACACTGCTGCTCTACACTAACACGCCTGCGCTTATCCTCGGCCGAAACCAGAACCCGTGGGTAGAAACCAACCACCCGGTCGTCCTGCGCACACCGGATGTGAGCTTACTCCGCCGGTACAGCGGCGGCGGCGCCGTGTTCCACGATCAGGGGAATGTGAACTACTCTGTCACCGTGCCGACGGCCGAGTTCAGCAGGGACACGCATGCGAAGCTTATGGTGCGCGTATTACGTCGGCTGGGAGTCCCCCTAGCCGCGGTCAACGCGAGACACGATATCGTTGTGCTACCGGAGAGCAAGGGGAGGAAGAGGCTGCAGGAGAAGGTCGATAGCGACGTCAAGGGGAGCAGGAAGGTTTCCGGATCGGCGTATAAGCTTACGAGGTTTCGGAGCTATCATCATGGCACCATGTTGCTCTCGACGGATTTGGAGAGGGTGAAGGGATTGCTGAATAGTCCGGCTAGGGACGTGATTGTGGCGAGAGGTGTGGCAAGTGTGCCCAGTCCCATCACCAATACTGGTGTCGAGGCCAGCGAGTTTGTGGCTACTGCGGTGGGGGAGTTTGCAGAACTTTATGGGAATGCTGGGATTGCAGCGGTTGAGGAGTACGAAGCGATGGAAATAGAGGCGGTAAGGAAGACGATGAAGAAGTTGAAAAGCGAGGAATGGGTTTATGGGCAGACACCGAAATTTACGATGCGCTTGCCCAAGGGGGAGGTTGTTGCGGATAAGGGCGTTGTTGAGGAAGTTAATGGGGTTGATGGGTCTGGGATTGTGGGAGCAAGATTTGGGGGAGAGGTTGTGAGTGCGCTGCTGGCTAGAGGTGGCATGGAGGAGGAGAAGGCGAGGTGGTGGGCTGATGAGATGATTGGTGGCAGGTCGTGGGGCACTGGTGCGGGCATAGACTAGATATCAATTACGAGAGTGCAAGACACACACCACTCCTCCAATTCATCGCGTCCATCTTATACACTACTCACAGTCCGTCGGATCCCAATCTGAACTCATCAGCCCTATTCACCCTGCTGATCAGAAAAGCGCTTACCAGTGACCAATTTCTCGTGGCATGCCGCCAGCCTATCCATATCCTCCTGTGCAATCTCAAACCCGGCGACCTCACAATTCTCCTTGATCCTCTCCTTCTTGCTACTCTTGGGCAATACCACAAACCCGTTCTGCAGGCCCCATCTCACGAACAGCTGTGCTGGCGTGCATCCATACTGCTTGCTCAACTCGACAATCACGGGATGCTTCATCCTAAGGCCTCTCACGAGCGGCGCATAGGCTTGCACCACTATCCCCCGGGCCTGGCAGTACTCGACGATCTCCCGCTGGGTGTTGAACGGGTGCACTTCGACCTGGTTGACGACAGGCTTGACACTGAGGTCCGGCGCCGCAAGAAGTTCTTGCAACTATTCCCGTGATCATTAGCTGGGCTTCCAATCCCATCCTTACTGAAACAAAAGCAAATAAGAGGTACCCACGTGTCGCACCCCAAAATTCGAGACACCGGCGCTCCTAACGATGCCCTCCTCTACGGCTTCCTCAACAGCGCGCCAGCACTCTCTCCTAGCATCCTTTCCTCCGTATGGTGCGTGGAGCAGGTAGAGGTCGATGTATCCGAGACCGCACTGGTGCAGGCTTCTCTTGATCTTCTTGCGCGTATGCACGTAGCCTCCGTTCTTGCGCAGCTTCGTCGTGAAGAATATCTCGCCGCGGGAGTGCTCTGGGTGTGAGTCCAGGAACGATCGAATACCCGCACCGCACTCGGCTTCATTCTCGTACCATTCCGCCGAGTCGATCCCACGGTAGCCCAACTCGAGCGCCTCCGCCACCGCGGATACGCAGTCGGAGCCCTCAGACTCGTACACTCCCAGGTGGATCAGTGGGATCGGGAGCCCGTTGGACATCTGGACGTCGTAAATTGATGAGCAGAAATTCCAGGAAGAGGGGATATACAGCGGTAGTGCTATCTACGGAGAAGTTTGTGGACGGCATGTTGTTTGTGGATGTTTGGATGATAGAAGGACTGGTGTAGAAGATATCGGAAGCTATGGATCGAGGACAATCATAAAGCTGCACGACATACGTCATAATTTCGAAAGTTGTATCTACATAGATATGGTGCCACTTGGTCGGGTGTGGTCTTGGCAAAACTGCAGATTGTCAATTCTGGTGACAAATCCCGAGTGCACGGCTATGACCCTGCCAAACAACCCCCGCATACCCGTCCAAACCCATCAGATACCGTCTTGATGTCGGAACCTCTACCTATCCTGCTACAACTCTACCAGTTTTATGGCTATTCTTGATTTCCTGAAATCGCCTCGTTGTATTTCGTTATAACGGTAGTGGGCCGCTCCCGATTCGAAGGCATTCGGATTGCGTCCACTGTCAGTTCCACCATAATTCTAACAGTTTTACAGCTATTGACTTGATTTTTAGGTTTGCTGTGTTTGCCTTATCGAGCCCAATCCGTTGAGCACCAAAAGGTGGATTATGGCCTATGGCCTGACTACAGAAAAGTGTGAATACACGGAGAAGCAGTACAAGTCGCATATCTAGGGGGGGTTTCACACTGAGAGATCGCATGAGAGTAATAATGGATAAAAAAAAAAGAGCGATGACAGGGATGTTTTCATAGTATCGTATGTAAGGAGTCATAGATACGTAGTTTGACATTTGGGTGGCAGAATAGAGGTGAGGGGGGAGGATATGAAAAACCGCTTCATGCTAACCCGTCTAAGTGGCCGGCAACTACTTGGGGCCTGTTCGGTTGCCAGCTGCATTTTGGATCTAGTTATGTATGTACCACACAAAATTTAGATGCAGCTTGAAACCTTGGGTTCCCAGGCGATTGGTGAGCGTTGGGCACACCACCTCGAGTTAGCGATTTTGAGAAGCTGCCACAATATCTAGAAGATGGGGTGGTTTTCGATAAGACGACAGCGACCACTGAAATGCCCAAGCATCACAGTGATCGGAATCTGCGACCGTTGCGGCGATCGTGGAGCGCATCAGACCACCGAGGTAGGCAGTTCATGGGAACGTCGGGACGCCCCCCACAGCGTCCAGTACCATTTCTTTTGCGATCTAGAACTGACGATAAATCTCTGACGTATCTACCTGTCCATAACGCGGGAAAGCAGAGTCGAGGGTTCGAATTACTCGTACTATACAGGGCTATCAACGATTGAACGCTTTAGTAAACCAATTGGTTTTAGACAAGATCAACGCTAGCACAAATGCAATTGACCGGAAGGGTGACTGCCACCATGTTGGCTAGCGTGCAGTTGAGCCGCACAGTGAATATCATATATACCACCAGGTGACTGTATTCGCACAGCTCCTGTCGGGCCGAAGTAGATAAGTAGCTGGTGGTAGTGGCAGCTGGGCGATGGTGTTGTGTTGGTGTTGGTTCATGACGCTAACGCAGGCCCTAATTTGGGGCGTTCAAATCTGCGCTTTCACAACCTCTTCCCCGTAGCCTCAGATAGATAATCCTGGGCGATCAATCGCCAAGTATCTAACTACCCTGTGCGAGTACGCGATTTTCCCATGGAGACTCGTGACATGACACCGACAACCTTCTTGAATGGGCGTGAATCTAATTCTGTAATCCACCTTATGCCTTTCACGTCAATCAAGGTTAGCGCTAACTCGACCTTCGACTGCCAGAGTTGGTGGGGAGAAGTCAGTTGGCTGCCAGTTGGCGCCTAACCCGATGTGTCAGCCAACCAGCATTTAATTCCACCACACCATTTCCCGCCAACTCCAACTCCAACGAACCTTGAGGACCCTATTGGCTGGAACCCTCCTCAGTATCCTTTCAGCTGCAACTCCGTGCCAAATAAATAAGACATCGAACTCCTCCATCCCTCAGGTCGCCTTCTCATCTCTCATTCTGCCTTTCTTCCACCACTCTGTCGTATCGTACACATCGCAATGGTTTTCGCCGCCCTCCGTGACATCCTCAGCGATGAGGAATTCTCCATTCACCGAGAGCCCTCCATCATCATCTTCGGCACCTGCGACACCAAACTCGCACCGCTCCTGCAACTGCGCAGTCTCCTCTCCGCAAACCATCGTGTCCTCCTCGCCGACGTGGGCCGCACCCCCACCATCCACGCCTCAATCGACGTCCCGCACTCGAGCATCATTCCCGCAGATACCGATCTCACCAGCCTGTCCCGAAATGACCTGGTCGCCACCATGTCCTCCCACTTCACCACGCGCCTTACTCAACTGTACACTGCGGGTGCTATCAACGCCGCCATCTCCCTTGGTGGCAGCTCCGGCACTGCCCTCGCCGCAGCAGCCATGCGCGCTGCCCTGCCAATCGGCTTCCCGAAGCTCATTGTGACCACTATGGCGTCGGGCGATGTCTCTCCGTACGTTGGGGATAGCGATATAACTCTCATGCCTTCTATCGTTGATATCGCCGGGGAAAACCACATCCTCACTCAGATACTCAACAACGCTGCCGGGTGCATCGGCGGAATGACTGCAGCGACTGTAGCTCAAGGTGTCCCCCGCACGGAGAAAAAGGTGGTGGCGATAAGTATGTTTGGCGTTACCACGCCGTCCGTCAGCGCCGCACAGCAATTGCTCGAGGAGGAGGGGTATGAGGTTTTGATTCTGCACGCCACTGGATCCGGCGGGAGGGTGTTGGAACGATTAATCCGCGAGGGGCGAGTTCACGGTGTATTGGATATCACCACAACGGAGATAACGGACCTCCTCTGTGGTGGAGTTCTCTCGGCTGGACCGGACCGGCTCACTGCCGCGGCGAGAGAGGGCGTGCCTCAGATTGTTAGTGTTGGTGCAACAGACTGTATCAATTTTGGTCCAAGGGCGACGCTGCCGGAGCGGTATCGAGATAGGACGGTGCTGGAACATAATCCTACCGTGACGCTCGTGAGGAGTAGTGTTGAGGAGTGCAAGCGGATCGGAAAACATATCGGCGACACGCTGAGGATGTGCGTTGCCGGGAAGGGGGAAACGGAGGTGTGGTGTCCAGGTCGAGGAGTGAGTACCATCTCGGAGGAGGGAGGGCCGTTCTGCGATTTTGAGGCGGACAAGGCCCTGGCCGAGGAGCTGCAAAAGAGTCTGGGCAGTATTCCTTTCAGGAATTTCCCTGAAGTTGCATTGAATGATGGGAAGTGGGCACGAGAGATGGCGATGAGGTTGATTGACATGATGGGAGGCAATCCGAGTATATAGGTCCGAGCACAGATGGGAGAGCTAGTGTTACAAAGAGCAAAGAATAATTGATTCGGCCGCGACTTCAACTCGGGTGGGCGCAGAATGCTGGTGGAAGCGTCCATGAGATACTCCTACACTTCTGGATCGAGTGACATACCGCCATTGTCAGTGAATCTGCGATAACGCAAACAAGAGTGACTACTAAGGGCCCGTTCGTTTGGCACCTGGATTTTCAAACCTTAGGTTTCCGACGAGTTGACGGTTGCCAAAGCTGCAGGTGCAAACTCTCATCTCCCAACTGGCGCTTTACAGCGGCGACGTGGCCCTTCCTGTTTATCCGCAGACCCAGCGCACTCCTCCTCCTATCCACAGACGCTGGCTACACAGCGGGCGACTCGCCCAGTGCCAAAATGTTTCGCGTGGCATGCGTAGGAAATCAATAGTGCATCGGCTTTTCATGCTCTCCAGAAAATGATCAACATTTTTTTTTCCCCACTCATCGCCGATGTGTGGTATGATGTAGGGCGTTTTGTCGTGCAGGGTGTTCTGATAGGAGATTAGAGCACCAACGGCAAGGAGCCTTGCTGGGCTAAGGAACAGCGGAGGGTGGGGGTGGACATCGTAGGCGTGATGGTGGGGTTGACTAGGGGGGCCGCGCTGGTACTTATGTGCCGGCAGTTGTTAGCAGAGTTTATCTGTATCTAGAATTCGCGAAACCTGGTTGGCAAATCTGTGGGGGCGGTGGTCGTGTTCCCATCTTCAGCTGCCTCCACAACTGGTCCCTCAGAGTTGAGTGCGAGTTATGACCTTTTAATTGGCTGCCGAGTCTCACATTAACTCACGCTAATTCTCGACCAACTCCAACTCCAACTAACCTTGAGGACCCCTAATGGCGGGGCGACGTACTCTAGTTAGAGCTGAGCTGTCGTGAGACCCTGGGCTTGAGCTGTACATATAGTTACTATGATATGTAGTGCGTTTAGGTGCAGGCTTCTCCGCGGACTAGGCCAGCAAGTCAGGGAGGTGTGGATACTGCAGATGGCACTCCAGATTTCACTTCAGCCTCCACGTAGATCCACAGACCTAGGTAAGAAGCACCCACAACCCATCTCAAACCCCGCACAGTATCAACCAATTCAACCAACCTCAGCCAGCCCTCGTGATGCCTCGCCCGACCAACCGCGCTGAAGCGCTTGCACGGCTGCACGCCACCATCTCCAGTGATAAAGCCATTCTCGGTGCTGGTGCCGGAATCGGTCTCACCGCCAAATGTCTGGAAGCCGCCGGGACGGATTTGATCATCATCTACAACTCCGGCCGTTTCCGCATGGCCGGGCGCGGATCGCTCGCCGGCCTTCTCCCCTACGGTGACGCGAATGCCATCCTCGTCAGCATGGCTTCCGAAGTCCTCCCGATCGTCTCGAACACGCCGGTCCTAGCAGGCGTCTGCGGGACGGATCCGTTCAGGGACATCCCAACCTTCCTGAGACAACTGAAGGAAATGGGGTTCTGTGGGGTGCAGAATTTTCCGACGGTCGGACTGTTTGATGGGCGCTTCCGGCAGAACCTTGAAGAGACGGGAATGGGCTTTGATTGCGAAGTCGAGATGATCGCCGAAGCCCGTCGCCAGGGCATGTTGACCGCGCCATATGTGTTTACGCCTGAGGAAGCGGTGAAGATGGCGAAGGCAGGCGCGGATATCATCGTCATTCATCTGGGGCTCACAGCGGGGGGGAAGATTGGTGCGGTTTCGACTACGGGATTGGAAGAGTCCGTGGCCGTGGTGCAGGAGATGGCGGATGCTGCGAAGTCGGTCGCGAGGGAGGGGCAGGATGGCGTCATTGTGTTGGTTCACGGAGGGCCGGTTGTTGAAACTGAAGATGCTGAGTTTGTGCTGAGCAGGACAACTGGCGTGAAAGGGTTCTTTGGCGCGAGCAGCTTGGAGAGGTTGCCAGTTGAGACGGCAGTGGAGCAGACGGCAAGGTGTTTTAAGGCCCTTGAGATTAAGCAGTAGATATGGAAACAAGTGGTCGGGCCGTGGTGCTATTCCTGCTGATGATGATCCCGTTTAGGGACAATTGTAAATCATCCGCAGAGTGTCTTGCCATCCAATTATAAATGACAACTCCATTCAGCAATCTTGAACCCGCTTCAGTGCTCGCCGCCAGGAACCCCGCAATCGGGTCAAGTGATAACGCGTAGTCACGTGCCATTGTATCACCCGCCCTGTCCTGTGACACATCCGCTGAGAAGGGAGCTTTCGCTCACTGGAGTCCAAAACAGCGAAATGCAATGTCCACCTCGGCCACTCCTCCACTGATTGTCTCTCTCCCAGCCTCTATAATTTCCCGGCTCCGGAGCACAGTCACACTCCCTTCCCTCCCCGCCGCGATCTCAGAGGTCATTCAGAACGCGCTCGATGCCAATGCCACCGAATTGTCATTGACCCTCAACCCTACTCGTCCATCGTTTGCACTAAGCGACAACGGCCATGGCATCCACCCAGACCATATCTCGTCTCTCGGCACGCCTTACACTACGTCGAAGCATCCCGCTCACGAGCGATTCTTTGGTTCGCGCGGCGAGACGCTGGCGGCGCTTGCGCAACACTCGGTTTTGTCCGTGACGTCACGGGCAGCTGGGTGGCGGTCGACCACACAGGTCAGGTGGAGCTATGGCAAGAAGGTTTTCGAAGGGATGGCGCCTGAGTATTCGACGCTCAAGGAGCACGGGACTACGGTCAGAGTTGAGGGGCTGTGGGGAGATATGCCGGTGCGCTTGAAGGCTAGGGAAGGGAAGGATGTGGAGCGGGAATGGGACGATGTGCTGAAGGTTATTTGTGCACTGTTAGTAAGCGGTCGGGGAAAGGGGGTGGGCGTGGTGGCGAGGAATGAGAGGGGTGCAAGGCGGCTTACGGTGATGCGGGGGGGCGGGGCTCGTGTTGGGCCATGGGATCTCGCGGTGCTGCGGCAGGTATTTGGCGGCGAAGTCGTCGGCCCCCTCGGGATGTGGGAAAACGTCAAGGCCCGCCAGGATGGAGTTAGGATTGAGGGGTGGATCTGCAGTAGGGGATACGGCTCGAAGGTGGTGCAGTTTCTTTCGGTCAATGGGTTCCCGTTGGTGACTGGCGAGACGGAGTTGCATAGAGAGATCAATCGGGTCTTTGCTAGCTCTGGGTTCGGTATCGTCGAGGATATTGATGGAAAAGGCATACCAAGGCGCGGAGGGACACGAAAGGGCGTCGATCGACATGGGATGTTTGTGCTTCGGATTGAGTGCAGAGAGAGTAAAGTCTCCATTGGGGGAGAAGGGGGCACCGACGGCAAAGCTGGTGTTGAAGGCGAGGTAAGAGCTATCAGACGCCCATTGGAGGTTTGGCTGACACGACTAGAATCTGCGGTCCGTGATACAGCTTCTCCAGCGACTGGTTTGCGAGTTTCTTAAGACGCACTATTACAAGCCTTTATTAAAATGGGCAGCGAAAGACATACCAAGAGGATATCAATCTCCTTCAGAGTCGTCGTCGACGTCCAGCGGAGAGGCGTATCCGACTCTTACCACGCCCGAGTCCAGATGGAATGAACGAGCAACATCTGCCCCGAGGCCACTGAGGCAAATTTCAAACTGGAGCAGGGCAAAAGCAGCCGGGCCCGACACTAAGGAGACTGACGGCAAAAACACCACTCAATCTCCTAAGCAGTCATCTACGGTACCCGAAAAAGGACTCAGCGATAATAGAGAGATGTCGTGCGGAAAAACTCCTAGCGATATATTTACCCCTACACCCGAAGAGGTGATTGCCTGGACCGATCCAAGATCCGGAAGGACCTACAAAGTCGACACACGAACAGGGAATACCGCCCTCCGCATTTCCGTATCCACTGCAGGCGCGAAGCGGCCGTTTTCCTCCATGCTTCGAACTCCATCAGAGTCGCTCGCCGGAAAAAGGCCAAAATCATCCAGTCTTCAGCAGCCAAGTGAATTTATCCAAAAGATCCAGGCCAAACGGACTAACCTCGTCTTCCCTCTCAACGAAGCACCCATCCCCTCAATCTCTCTCGGATCCACCGTTCACGGCCACGGGTGTCACCATAGCACATCGGAGTCTTTCAACAGTACTACCTCCCTGCGCCTTGGAAAACTCACTAAGGACGGTCTCCGCGGGGCAACAGTTATCTCCCAGGTCGACCAAAAATACATCTTGATCAAAATGCACGGCACATCCACCTCCGTCACCCCAGAGATGCTGGTAATAATCGACCAACATGCTGCTGACGAGCGTATCCGGGTGGAATCACTCTTTCAGGAACTCTGCACCAGCGAACCCGAGCCTCCAGATCCAACACAGAGTACACACAAGCCCTTAACCTTCGCCATATCTCCTCGCGATGCCTCACTGCTCGGCCGCTTCCGCGCTGAATTCGCACGCTGGGGGATCGGCTATGCCGTCGAAGACGGCAGAGTAAACGTTCACACGCTCCCACGCGTTGCCCGTGACCGCTGCGATAACGAGCCAGTCCTCGCCATCGAGCTGTTACGGAAGCACTGCTATCATCTCGAGGGCCATCCTCCTCCCACCTCCCGGATCACCGCTGACGGCAAGGAATGGATACAAAACCTCTCACGCATTCCGGCGCCGCTTAAAGAGATGGTCAATTCTAGGGCATGCAGAGGCGCGATTATGTTCAACGACCCCCTAACGCTGGAAGAGTGCAAGGCGCTTGTTCAAAAACTGGCGGAGTGTAAATGGCCGTTCATGTGTGCCCATGGCAGGGTAAGCATGAGGCCCCTTCTGGAGCTTGGCGACGGCAGTGCGGAGAGGAAGGCCCTTTCAGAGGGTAAGGGAGGGTTTAAGGATGCATTTCAGAAGTGGAGAAGGGATGTGGCGGCGGAGGAGGACCAGTGAGCGCGACGCCGTGAGGATTGCTTTGCGAGGCGTTTCAACTTTGGCTATATCGTGGGGGTTCCTTTGGTTGATTATTTCTTCTGTGGTTGCTGTCCTATTCATGTCTGAAGAAAATACTGCCAGTGCGAAATAATAGGACATTTGCAGACTACAAGACTCCTCGTGAGCAGGGGGCTGCATGTTTAGGTACCCAGGTATCTGAGTAACTTGTGGGAGATTTGCATATCTACTATAATCGGCTGGTTTTTGATTAGAAGCCCACGCCCGCCTTGCTTCCTGCGAGAAGACTCCTCTATTCCGCGGGGCGGGCGCGCGATCACGGTTCATACAAGACCGCGAGAACGTCGGGCGTTCATATAAGTAGAGCTATACCATTCTAGTTCGCCCCTGAATCATGGGATTTTAATTCAATTCAAAGGATGGAGTCGTCATCCCGAGTGATAAATGCTGACTCACATCAGTACTACTTATTAGTTGCTATTTACTCAGTTGCTTCCGCTATATTTATGTAGTTTTACACCTATATATAAGCAACCCGGACTCCCTTGGAAGGCCCTCCCATCCCCCGGCTTGCACAACTCTTCCGCTCCTTACATCCCACCCTTTATCAACCATCCAAACCACCCCCGAAATCAAACACGGAGCTCATCATCAAATAGCCCAGAATACACAATGGGTACCGACGACATCGCCTCCAAGGCTACTAGCCTCGATGAGAAGATCAAGGTGGGCAATTTCGAAATTTCACGCATTGAGGTATGGCTTCCGCCCACCAATCTTCCCCTATTTCCCTCCCTCACGGCCTAACCTTCCCATCCCTCAAATAGCCCGAACTCGCCATGCTGAAGGCTCGCGTTCACGAGCTGGCCAACAAACTGAAGTTGAAGGATGTTGAGCTGGCTATTAAGGAGGAAGATCTTAGCATTCAGTTAAAGGACCCTCGCGCCACAGAGGAGGAGCTCCAGTCGCTGGCCAACGAGATCGCCCTCAAGACTCAGGAATTCGACGCCACTCTCGAAGAGTCCACCCAGGTGGGCATTATGCTCGAGGCCGCCAAGCTTGAGCTTAGGCAGCTTGTTGCTGGGGTCAAGCACTCAGAGGCATTGAAAAACGGTGAGGAGGGAAATGATTAGGGATTGTGAATGTATCGATGCTTCATAGCATCTTCTGTGCCCACTTTTATGTCCGCTAGAATTGGGAAAGGGGAAGGTTGACTATAACTTGGCACAATTTCTTCGTTCTCAGTGATAGCTTCAAACAAACAGCGTGATTAGAGTGAAATAACAGGCTCCCAAATATTGGAACACCTACAGAGAGCACAAATCAAACATTTTCGAGTATTTCCAGAGACAGTATTCGAATTCAGAGTTGTTCCTTCTACCATACCCCCTTGTCTCTTTACCTCTGGGAATCCTGAGCCTCCCTGAACCCTAGCAACCAACCGATCAACCTTCTCACCGCGTATCCCCCCTCCCGCCTAAATCTACCTCAGAGACCACAGCGTTGAACTTCCGAAGAGCCATGAAGTTGGTGCTGATTGGGATCAGATTCGAGCCAGGAGCATTCTCTTTCCATCAAGGGAACTGCAGCAGTTTCGAAAGCGATGACAGGTCTGCTGTTCAGTGACCAACCCAGCCGAAACTGGCTTAGAATGCGAGACAGAGCGTATTCGGTTAGCCCAACGGGGTACGGGAAGAGACTTTTTGATAGGAATCATCGCCGGTCATAGACGGCCACTCGTTATCACTCGAACATTTTTTGACACTCGCCCGTCCTTCCTCGCCCGTCCTTCCTCGCTTCCTCGATTAGTTGCCGTTGTTCCGGTTCTGGATTCAATCCAGAGACACGGCTGTTCATGCCAGACCACACATCGTCATCTATATTGGGAACTGGCTGTCACGTCGAGATCCGTCCGAGGCAGAGAATCACTGAGGGAGATGAGGACGTATAGGAGAAGCTTACGGCTGAACAGCGGAGGTTTATAACGTTGAAGGACACGGGTTTACTGATCAGTACAGCTCAAGATCACGGTCACCCACCAACGCCGAACGGAGGATCTTGAAACGAAGTGGAATGACGCCGCAGAATTGGGAGTTTGGGCCACTACAAGCATCGGGCGCAAAGACTACCAGTCTAGCACGAGTGAAAGCCGAACCTCAGTCCCAGCTCAGACCAGAAGACCAAGTCGAATCCCTTTGTATAGGAAAAGAGCCGGCCCACAGCCGAGTATTGGCGGAGATAGTACTCGAAACAAACTCCACAAACTCGCAAATACCTTGTCAAGAACCGCCTGCGGTTGAAGGCCCAGAAGAATATACTTGGCTGAAGTTGGAAGGAGTGACCATCGCGCCGCAAGGATCTCACCAAGATCTCGCCTCTATTTGCAGATGAGTGATGCAGCAGTGCAGCCGTATTACTCCCGCGTCAACAGACATAACCAGGAAGGTATCGCCGCAGGACGAGGAGCACCCGTCGAAGGAGGGCAACCGGGATGGGAAGCTGGAGTGGTCCGGGTCACACAGGTGGGGGATTCCTGGTCTAATTCGTGGAGGAAGTGGACGGGATTTTGAAGACGAGCTGGTAAATGTGGAAGAGAGGGAAAGGGGAGGTGGTGGAGGGGAAGAGGGCGACACATCTCGACGGTGGGGGACTTCCTATGAAGTCACATGTTTGGTAAGGTTGTTTTGTTGAATCATCAATCGCATGCGGCCTGCGCATCTGTGAATACCGTGACCCTCCCCGGGACGGTCTGTCTTCGCCCTGCCATTTCCAAGGCTCCCGCTTGCACATTCTGCATCATAGGCCTCCTGGTTGTAGCCCATGTGGGTCTTGATGCTCGCATACCGGCCTTTGCTCTTCCAGACTACCGTGTACCCCGCCGCCCCGCTGTTGAGCCTCGATCCATCCGTGAAGATGGCGAGCCCAGTCCTGTCTCGTTCCGCCTCCTCTTTCGCCTCTTTCTCGTTCCTCCACTATTGTAGCCGCACCCAACTTCCCTGGGGCGGGCAACAGGATACCCATTCTCCTCAGCAGGTCAGGTGATGATGATGATTCATTAATCGTGTGCGACCCTACTGGATCATGACGATATTATATACAGTCCTTTCCTGTTCACCGTCCGCCGTGACCTCCCACAGTCCGCCGACGGCCTGCGGTAACTCCCCCTGCCCCCGCCTGGCCTTCCCACTGAAACTGAAAGAAAAACACAACGCGCCCTTGCCCTACTTCCACCTTCTCACCCCTCGTGTCTCTCAGCCCACTCCTGCCACCGTCGTCTTCACTCTAGGTCCCACCCTACTTCCCACCTCTGTGGTCCGTAAGAAGTCCAGGATGGCGCTCGTGCACCGCTCATCTGCGAATAGGTCTCGGATCGCATGGCTGTCCTTCCCTTTCCCTGTCTCCTTCTGTATTTCCGCCCACAGGACCTTCTGCTGTCGCTTCCATTTCCTGCAGTGCTTGAACAAATGTTCCCTCGTCTGTGTCCGGTACTGGCACCACCCGCAGGCCGCACTGTCTGCGTTTCTCGTCCATTCCAGATATTGCCCAGTGCGGCAGTGCCCCGTTCGGAGTTGGTGAAAGCGTCCCGCCAGGTGCTTTGGCGCTTGCTCCACCATCCAGTTCGGCCGTTGGTCTCTTGCCAGCTTATACTTCCTTCTCCTGACCCGCTCTTCCGTCCAGCTCCTTGCTTCTCCCCACTTCTTCTCTGCTATTTCCCTCCTCAGATTGGCCAGGGACCTGAGTGGGGGCATCCTCCTTACCCCGTACTGGTCCCCATACCTCAGCCACTCCACTTCCCAGGCATCCGGCTCCTCTGCTGCTTGCTTTGCCCACTCATCCGCTTTCTCATTTCCCTCCACTCCTTCGTGGGCCGGGCACTATCTGATTTCAATGCGCACCTCAGGCCTCGTCTGCTTTAGGGCAGCTACCCACTTCCTGGCCAGCACTGCGTACTTCTGCTCTGGCCCCGGTTCCTCGGCCACTATTTTTCTCATTGCCGCCTGTGCGTCTGTGTAGATGGTGACTGCTTCTGGGGCTACTCTCCGTCTTGCCACCAGCTCCAATGCGTGTGCCAGGGCTGCACATTCTGTGTCGAAGGCCTCTTGGTTGTAACCTAGGTGGGTCTTGACCCCCACCCACTTGCTTCTGTTCTTCCATGTCACTGCGTACCCGGTCGCTCCGTTGCTGGCTCTTGACCCATCCGTAAAGATAGTTAGTCCTGCCCTTTCCCTTCCTGCTGTCCGCTTCACCTCCTCTCTCACCTCCACTATCGTTTCTAAGTCGAGCCTCTTCGCTGCAAGTGGCAATGTTATCGTCTCCTCCATTCGGCCCAAATAGCCTAGGGCCTCCTCAAGTCTTCTTTCAATGCCCGAGGGGGCCCCTACTATTTTCCTTGCCTCGTCGCCCCATGGTAACGCCAAGAGTTGTGCGCCGAACCGTCTCTGCCTGTTGTTGAGTTGCGCTACTGCTGGCCTTAAGCCCGCCTCATTGCCGAGTGCTGCTTGGTTCGTCATTCGAAAACAGCCAGTAACTGCTCGTGCCTCCAGGTTGACCAGTTTCTGGAGCTCTGCTGCTCCTCCCGCCATGCCCTGCTTTCCCTCTCCCTTCCACCACAGCTCGCTTCCATACATAGCCACTGACTGCACACACGCTGTCATAACCTTGGGGCAGTTCCCCGCTGTCAATCCCATCTGTTCCGTCAGTCTTTTCAGTCTTGCCCACGCCTTTCTTCCCTTCTTCAACATGACTTTCTGGTAGTCCCTGAGCGTAAGGTGCGAGTCCAACCACACCCCAAGCCACCTGGCGGTCTCTTTGTTAAAGGCGACCTCCGTGCCCCCTGTTCTAATCGTTGCCGTAGGTGCCTTCCTCCTGCGACTAAAGAGAATTGCCTCGCTTTTGTTATGGTCAAAGGTGACCCCATTTCTGTCTCCCCACCTGCATGCCACCTCCGCTACGTTCGAGAGTTTGTTGGCCACCTCTTCCTCAGTCTTTCCTTCCGCCCACCACGAAATATCGTCCGCGAAGCTTAACGCCCTGACCTCTTCGCACTCCCGCTCCACTTCTTCAAAGATGCCCGAGAGGTAGGTGATGAATAGAATTGGAGCTGCAGGAGAGCCTTGTGGGATGCCTGTTTCCACCTTGTGGGGCTCCCCCTCCGTCCCGTCGAGCACAAGTCTGACGTATCTGTCTTCTATGAAGCTCCCTGTCCATCACACTATATCTTCTTGCACTCCCAGTTCCCTCATCCTTCTCCTCAGAAGTCTGCTGTTCGTGTTGTTGAAGGCTGCCTGCACGTCCATAAGTAGCATTCCCACCAGCTTCTTGCATTCCCACACCCGCTCAGTATGGTTCATGAGCATCGCAACTGCATCAACCGTCGCCCTCCGCCTTCTGCACCCATATTGTCCCTCGTGCAGTCCCTTGCTCCTTTCCAGATGGTCCGCAATGAGATGTGCTGCCATCCTTTCAACGAGTTTACTGATCGTGTCCAGTAGCGAGATTACCCGGTAAGCCCTAACCTGCGAGTAGTCGGGCTTGTTCGCCTTGGGGATAACCACTCCTCGTGCCATTTTCCACAGTTCCGGGTGGTGTCCGACTCGGATGCAGGCCCTCACTAGCCCTGTGAAGATCTGCTGGTCCCACTCCCAGAAACCCTTTAGGATGTTGGCGCTGATGCGATATTCCCCTGGCGCTGTCGAGGAGGCTTTCTTCATCATTGCAGCCACCAGCCCCTCATTCACCAGTTGAAACCCTTCGCCCCCCTCCAATTCTTCACCCTCTCGCTGACCCTCCCCCCTTTGGTTTCTCGGTGGGAAGTGCACTGCCAGCAGCCCTTTCTCCCTTGCCTCATGCCCCTCTAGAGTTGGTCCGTCTCCATCCCTTAGTGCTTGCCCTGTTTTGTCCAGCCTATCTGCCGTATACCTCGTCGCCACCCACACCTCGATTCCTTTTGCTCCCTGTAGGAATTCGTTCCAGCACGTCCTCTTTGCCCTTCTGATTTCTCTTCTCTGATCCCATTTGGTCACCCTGACCGCTTCCCAATCTTTCCTGCGTCAAACTCTCCCGAGGGTTTTCCTCAGGTCCCGGAGCTCGTCCGTCCACCACCGCTTTGACCTGGAGCACCATCACTTCTGCACCGTGTGTCGGTCCAGGGTCTCCGTCATTGCTGCCCTCACTCTGTCCGCCATCCCACTGATCTGCTCCTTCGTGCTTTCATCGTCTAACCGCGTGTCTCCCATTAATTGCCGGAACGTGTCTTCTGCCCGCCTTGCCTTTTCCTCTGCCTTCTTTCTTTCCTCCTCTTCTTTTCCCCTTCCTTCCCAACCGGAGATGTCCCATCCTGTGACCGTCTTGCCTGGCTCGCCTCCTTCTTTTCCCCCCAAAACTTCCCACATAATGACCTCGTGGTCTGACCCTGTTGCCTCCTCCTGCAGCAGGCACCAGTTGAGCGCCACTGCCGGTGACGATAGGGTCAGATCAATAATCGATGTCTTCTCTGTTCCGGGCCCCGCACGCGTTCCTTCCTCTGAGTTCCAAATCACCAACTCGTGCTCCTCTACCAGCCCCTCCCAGAACTGCGCGTTGACCCTCTTCTTGGTACGCGGATTCCAGCGTTCGCTGTGCGCGTTCATGTCGCCTGCTATTACCACCCTTGGCGCCCTCATAATTGCCCCCCACTCAGCAGGTCAGGGGGGAAAACGTGACCGTCAGACTTCTACGCAGACGAGTGAGTCACCATGCATCTCGAAACCGGCTATTTACCGAGGGCGGTGAAATGTGTGGTTACTTAATTAATCATCGTCGCCCCACAGAGAATAGTGATAAAAGTGTACCAGCCGAACTCTTTATTGTGCCGACCCCGATTGTACTGCTACATAGGTAGAAGTCCATCTCTCTGTGTGCCTTTTCTGTACATGCTAAGGTGCATAACGGCTGTAGGAACAGCTTAGTGATTCACCAGCATTCACTTTGGTAGTCGCTCGCCGGTGCGGACAGTACGATGTACATCCGCTGCCGTGGCTGGCGGTATTGTCCAGTTGCACAGGAAAAGTCGCAGATCCTGTCCGAGCACAACTGCTACTGCACGTTCAAAGGTGTATCCACCGGTGTGGAGAGGTTCGCCGCCTCTTCACTGTACGCTCCTTTTGTCCTCCACATCCCCACCCTCTCCCTCCCGATCGGCCGTTTCAGACCGATGCTCGCTCGAGGCAGTTGTCCTGTCCTGTCCTGTCCGCTCCGTCTTCTCTTGTCTCTCTTTGCCTGCCGGCTCCCGCCCAGCGTGGCTGTGAGCGAGCACGTGCGTCTGTCAGCGAGCGCTCCGTTAGGACGTGCTTCTTTCCGCCCGATGCGCCTGTTGGCCCTCAACTCCGTCCGGGTGGCCTTCTCTGCGTCCGGTGGGCTTGCCTGCGCCTGTAGGCCGACATCTCCGTCCGGAGGCCTTCTCTCCTCTGTGATGCGTCTAGATATATCCGCTGCAGGTAGACAATTGAGCCTGCAGCGGGACCGTTGGCGAGTCTCCAAGCGATGGAGTCTACCAGCGGGAAACCAGAACGTGGATGGAACAAGCCCGAATTACGGAGACTGGTATTTACTGAGGCGCATATGTGGATCTGATGGTGGCGAGCGCGAGGAGAACCGTGGTTAAGCAGCTAAAAGAACGAGAGAGCGCACATGCGACAGAGTAAGACGAAGAAGGGAGAAAAGAGGAACAAAATAGTCTTCCCCCATACACGGCACGGCATCACCAGGCCGTCTACATTCCTCTCTACCTACCATCTCCCCACTTCCGACAGCGACCTTTCCCCACGCAGAGTAAAGCAAAGGATAAAGAGAGAGCAAAAAGAAACCCGTCTTCCCAGGACAACCCGCTAAGACAGCCGCCTTTCCTTCGGCCTACCGCGTTCCTGAGCACCGTTGGAGGCCGAGTCCTCGCAATCCGTGCTGAAACAGTTCGCCAGCTGCAAGCCCTCAACTTCCGACCAGGTTTTCGTGGCGAATGTCACGAACGGCTTGACCCAGTCGCATTTTTCGTGGTCCGCCAAGAAAACAGGCTTGATTTTCCGAAGCTCAGTAACGATGTTGGACAGCGGCTTGTTCCACGTGTCCTTCGAGTTGAGGTTGAACTCGGCGACTGCGAGAATGAGGCTCCCCAGCATGAGCGCTTTGCAGTGTTCGTGCGGCGGCACCGCCTGCGGATCCGAGTCTGGGTCGCTCAGCTCGGTTTGGAGTTCCTTGAGGAGCGACTGGAGGCCGTTCACTCGGTCGGCGCGCTCGCGCGTCAGCGTTTCTGTCGAGGCGTCAGTGGATGCTGAATCAGTGGGCGTCCCGACTGATGAGAGCTTACTGGTGATGCTCGAGGGGAGGTTGGCGGAGAGTCTTTCACTGCCCGGGCATAGCAATCCTCCTTCCCACAAGCAGCTGTATCTAATCACGCGTTCCGTAGCGACTGCGAAGAGGTTTTCGTCTCCGAAGACATACGCGATCAGCACGGAGCCCGCACAGTATCCTATGCTGGCCGCTTTCTCTATCAGGCCCAACGATTCCACAAGGCCATCCGCTAGCGCCTGTAACGGGCCGCACAGTCCGTAGGTGAGACAGACCTCAGCGATCTTGACAAACTGCGCATATTCGATATCCCCCCTCGGCAGGTCGTGGCGATGGTGCAACACCTTCAGCACTAGTCCGAGTGACTCCAAGTCATCCTCCACTTGCATGACGGCCACCCGGCGTCCGCGCACAACGGCCCACGGCAGAGAGCCGGCATCGAAGGGCGAACCGGGACCCAGAAGCTCGCGGAAGACCGCTGACGCCGTGCAAAGCACCTGGGAGCCCACGAGGTATCCAACCTTGTCTCCATCCTTGTTCGTCGTTTCGAGCATCAGGTCGCCTCTGCCGAGGATGATTTCCTCGAGGGTTTCGTAGGTGTCGGTGTCGATGATTTCAGGGGTGATTGGCGGCGTCGGGGCTGCTTCGGTCTCCAAAGCGTCCGCGTGGGCGCGAACGTGTGTTTCCAGTTTGGCCGGATCGAGGAAGGGCCTGTCGCAGAAGCTGCACCGATGGATCTTTCCGTCCCAGGCACCGAACCATTCGTCGTCGCCGTCCTGCACGGAAGACGTCTCCATCTGGCTGCTAGTCGAAGAGTCTCTGTGTTTTCCAGTGGTCTCCGGCGCGCGGATCTCCGGCGACATCTCTGCATTTTCTCCAAAATCAGCACGTTGAGTGCGGGCTCACAGGGCTCGGAAGAGCGTATCTCACCTGGACTACCACAGGCACTGCCATCACCACCAATCCTTCCGACGCTCTCCACCCTCTCGATCTGCTCCGCTTCGTCGATGCCGTGGCCGTTTAGCAGCGGGCTCGCGGACTCCATCGCAGAATCCGCCATTCGTTTCGACTCGGAGGACGCGGTGTTTGGAAAAGCGCAGATTCACCGACAAAGCTCGTCGGATGGAAGACACGGCCCGGGCGTGAGTGTGAACGTTCGGAGCTCGGCTGGGTATGCTGGGTTTCGAATGGCGGTGGACCATCGAAGAGGTGGGAATGTCGAGCGGGGTAAACATCTGTCGGACGCTGATTGGCCCGCGCGTACGGAGCCGCGGACATCAGTTAGTGGCAGGTATGTAGTTATACTCTACATATGGGGATAACCGCGCATGGCATAAGACAGTTGACTCCATGGAGCTACGGCACGGCCCGAGCCGCGGCCCTGCACGTCTACCGGGGACTGCACCGCTGTGGCTGGACATGGAGGCGGACGAGACACCCGGTGCGTTTGAGCGCGCAAATCTGATCAGCCGGGGGGGAGGGACGAGTATGTGCGGTAGCCATGCCGATTCTTGGTTGGTTTGGTTATATGTTTCCTTGCCTGGAGCGCGTACACCTGGCCGGGGGGGGCAGGCTCCTTCGAGGCCATCCGTCCGATACATAGTTAGTCGCCTGTGCGTCGGTGAAGTTCGTGGCCCGTTTTGGTTTCGTCTGTCTTCTCGATGCCCGTTTCCAGCGCCGCTGGCGAGAGCGGCGCACTCTGCATCGCAGGCCTCCTGGTTGCAGCCCATGTGGGTCTTGGTGCCCGCCGCAAGATTGCCCGTTCTTCCATGCCCACCGAGCATCCGGCGGCTCCACCGTCCAGTCGCGGCCCGTCCGTAAACACGGTCAGTCCGGGCCGCATCTTCTCCGCCTCTGTCCTGGCTTCGGTCTCCTCTTCCTGCAGCAGTACCGCGTCGAGGGGTCTCTGGTTCCTCTAGCAGAACAGCGCTCTCCGTCCTGCCCCGGGTATCTCAGGGCGTTCGTGATGGCTGTTGGGGCGCCCACCACCTCCTCCTCCCTTGTCTGGTCGCCGTGTGAGAGGCGGAGGCTTCTGTTCGCGCCGCTGTGTTTTTCCTTCCGGCGTGGATGAGAGCACGGGATAACTATCACTTGATTACTGTGTGTTCTTGGCTGGCGCAGCACCGCGGCTCCGTGTCGCATGTCGCCGCCTGCCGCCGCGTGCGGTAGTGGTGCTCGGAGGAGTGCGCTCCATTGTGCTCCACAACAATCTCCGCTCCCCGAGTGACATACCAAGACCGCGTTCAGCGAACGGGCTCGGCCACGCCGACGTCTCCCCTCCCATAAACTTTTGCCCACACCCCCAAAACGCCGCACTACTCGCACCACATCCGGCATATAACATCCAAGTGTGGGGAGGACCTTGGCGCCCTGGCCCCGGGCGGGCCACCTGCACCAAGCCGGACCCAAATGCGCTATGTATAGTTCCGGCTACTCAGCAGGGGGGAGCCGAGTATACGCGCAACCCTGGAGGAAATGGAGTAGAAAACTCTTTCCGAAAGACAACAACCCCCCGGCGGCAGTTTTTTCTTTTTTTTAAAAAAAAAAAAAAAAAGCCAGAGCCTCACGCGGGGGTCGAACCCGCAACCTTGAGATGGACGTACCGGAGCGATGTGTCCTTAAAAGTCTCACGCTCTAGCCATTGAGCTAGCGAGGCGGCTGCTGTCAACGAAGCCACTGCGTCGCTGAACACCTGTACATATGTACATACATAGGCCCCACGTCGGGAACGGGACGGAGCTGCGGAATCGAGCGCGGATAAACGTTCTCCCGCTGCCGGACGGGACGCAGATACATATATATCTAATTGGCTCTGGAATCGGTCGAGACCCCTAACACGGAGCCATCGCCACTGTAAAAATTTGGCTATTGCCTAAGTTAGTTATCTACCACCTCCCCGTCACCAGACTCACCACTGCCACCACCGTCCGTGCCAGCTCCAACGCCCCCCAGCTAACTAACTCCCAACACCTAGCTCCCGCGATTTCCGTTTCCCGAGTTCACGGAAACCTGCCCACGCCAACATCGACATACAAGCGCGCTATCCTTATCTCTCGCCACCGCGCCATCCTGTGGGCAAGCTATCCTTGGCTATGCACGCTACAAGCATACATACATGCCCTCCGGAGCAGATGGTCGAGGCGATCGAGATAAGAGGGCCGCCACCGCCACCGCCACCAGCACTAGCGGTGTGTAGTTGCGCATTTTTTCTCCGAGAGCCCCTCCCTCAGAGCTCCCCACTGTCGGTTCCATCCGGCCTGCCATTGCACCCATGGACGACAGAGTTGAAATTGCCAGATACATATTTGTTGGTAACGACGTTTTTTTCGTGCCACATGTAGAAGAGATTATACATTTCCTTGCCCTCGTGTCGCATCCTCCTTCTCATGCATCGCGTCATCCCGTTCAAACACCTGATATAAACACCCAGTAACCCCCGACCCAAAATTTCGTTCCCAGAGAAACCCCCCCGCGCGCAGACAAGACCGAAAAGGAAAAAAAAAAAGATGGAAAAAGAAAGAACCCCAGGACATGGCAGTACGAGAGAGGAGAAAAATGGAAAAGAATATGTACAAGTAAGATGCCAAGGGCGAGCCGTTTACCACCAGTCACCGTGGTCGTGCATGGCGCGGGCGACCTTGATGTAGCCGGCAATGTTGGCACCGGCGACGAGCGAGGGGAGCTCGCCCTCGGCGATGTCGTAGTACTCCTTGGCGGTGTTAAGGCAGTTCCAGAAGCAGCGCTCCATGATGCCGGCGAGCTCCTTGTCGACGCGCTCCGAGGTCCAGGACACGCGCTGCGAGTTCTGGGCCATCTCGAGTCCCGAGACAGCGACGCCTCCGCAGTTGGCGGCCTTGGCGGGGCCGTACCAGAGGCCCTCGGTCTTGCGCTCCTTGCGGTCGGCCTCGTAGACGTCGATGGCGCCCTGGGTGGAGCCCATGTTGGAGCCCTCTGCGAGGAAGCGCGCGCCGGAGGCGATCACGGCCTGGGCCTCCTCCTCGCTGACCTCGTTCTGGGTCGCGCACGGAAGGACGACGTCGACCTTGCCGACGTGGGTCCAGGGACGGGCGCCGGGAAGGTAGCGGAAGCGGGACTTGAGGTTGGAGTCCTCGGCCTCGTAGAGACCGGTCAGGTAGCCGCGCTCGAGCTTGACGTTGGCGATCAGCTCGATGTCGGCCTCGGTGAAGCCCTCCTCGCCGGTGGCGACCAGAGCACCCTTGGAGTCGGACAGCGAGATGACCCTCCCGCCGAGCTCGATGACCTTGAGGGCGGCATACTGGGCGACGTTGCCGGAACCGGAGATGGCGACCAGCTTACCAGCGAAGGACTCCTTGCCGCCGGAGGCGTACGAGATCATGTGTGCGACGTAGTAGACGAGACCGAACCCGGTGGCCTCGGGACGGATCAGGGATCCTCCCCAGCTGCCTCCCTTTCCGGTGATGACGCCCTCGAACTGGTTGCGGTAGGCCTTGTAGGCGCCGAACATGTAGCCGACCTCGCGGCCGCCGACACCGATGTCACCGGCGGGGACGTCGGTGAACTGGCCGATGTGCTTGGACAGCTCGCGCATGAAAGCGTAGCAGAAGCGGCGGATCTCGTTGTCGGACTTGCCCTTGGGGTCAAAGTCGGATCCTCCCTTGCCACCGCCCAAGCTCACTGTCTCGATATCAGCCAACCGCGCTCTCGCTGGGGGGAGGAAGAGGCAAATTCACATCCGGTCAAGGCGTTCTTGAAGGTCTGCTCGAAGCCGAGGAACTTGAGGATCGACAGGTTGACGGTGGGGTGGAAGCGGAGACCGCCCTTGTACGGGCCGAGGGCGGAGTTGAACTGGACACGGAAGCCACGGTTGACCCGCATCTCGCCCTTGTCGTTCTCCCAGACGACACGGAACTGGATCACGCGCTCCGGGATGGAGACGATGGAGAGGCACGCCTTCAGCTCGGGCGAGACCTGGAAGAGCTTGGAGGACTCGAGGGTGGAGGCGAGCTCTGCGGGAGCGACGTTAGCGGCTGTTGCTGCGGGACGCCGTCGTTGCGGAGGGGGAGGACCAACCATTGTAGGCCTGCTCGAACTCGGGCTCGGAGGCGATGTTGGACATGCTGAAGGAGTCTGTTGGAGGGTTGGGGAGAGTGTGGAGAGACGAAGGAAGGAGCGGTCGATTCGGTCGAGACTTCTGAGTTGTTGCAGGTGTAGGAATACTGTGAGTGGCGCCGCCCTTGACTGAAGGGAGCAGCCGCGAGGGGGGAAGGAGGGCTCTTAAAAGACGGTGGTGTCGAGCACCCCACGGAAAGAACTGCGGGGCAAGGGCGATTGCTGAAGCGAGAGCACGGCGGGCCCCCCTTGGAGCAGGAAGAGACGGCGGAGGGGGTTGATGGGGTGAGCGCACGCAGCTCTCGCCGTCGCAGCAACGCACGCCGCGAGACGCCAAGCGAGGGAGTTTCACCGCAGCGTGCGGGATGGCATCCCACCCCCACCGCTGGTGCCATGATCTCCGACCTGGCGGCTGGGCTCGCCACGCGTAATGGCCGGCGCACCGTCTCTGTCCGGCCCACGCATCCGGCGGCGCGGAGAGCGAGAGTATATAGCGGGGTTCGCTTCGTACGGATGTGACTATGTGCGCGGATATCCCCAGTCGCCCAGATAGATAGATATATCATACACCCCGATGCAGATATTTGTTTTTTTTTGCCAGTCGCTGTCGACCAATCCCCCCAATGAATGCACCTGCAGGGGACGCCAACGGTCAGCATCGCTACTGCCTCCGCGGCGGAGCCTCGAGAATGTTCCGGAGAGGAGGCGCGCAAAAAGAAAAGAAAGAAACAGAGAAAAAGAACGGCGGGGGTTTTCGGGCCGCGCTCTTCCCTTTCCCCTCGCGCTCTGCCATCCCGAGCCGAGCCGAGTCGAGCCGAGCCGGACGGAGGCACACAGGCCCGGCCGTCGTTGTGGGCTCTGCTGCAGATGTGCAGAGTAGATACTCGGCGGAGGATCAGAAACGTAAAATAAACCCCGAAGCGGCAAGACGGCGCTCGTGGGGACGTTACCGATCCGGCCGTGCATAGCGTGGGAGGAGCATTCGCGGGGTGGAGGAGGGGTAACATGGGAGAATGGCGAGAGAAGAAAAAAAAGGGCGATGCCAACAAACTGTCGACCGTAGGAATGTATGTACGAGTGGCACTGAGCGGGCCATTCAGTGGTCGCCGATAAGAAAACCGCCCCTCCCTCCGCAGCCGTGTCCGTCGTCCAGGAAACCTAATCGCCGCTGCGGGCACATACGATACGTGCAGTAAGCCGGGATTCTTGGGAGCGGCAATATCTCCGTCGACGTCACTGCTCTGTGTTTTGCTGCTCTCTGGTCGCCGTTCAATATTCTTCGTGTTTCGCCGTGAAGGAGAAACCCGGCGTGCAGAAAAGCTCGATGTGCCCCGAATCAGGCGCGAGAGCGGCTCTCACGTGCCAGTGCGAGTTCTCTGCCGCCTAGCGTTTATATCGACATGCAGCACAGCTCGACCGCCACATCCGCCCCCAATTCCGGCCCAATTCCAGTCCGGTCCAGCCCGGTTCCAGTCCGGTCCAGTTCTGCCCCCCGACGGGCACCGTCCGTGAACACCGTCCTCCGGATCCCCGCACCCCCATCTCCGAAGTCCCCATCGCCGACCAGCCCTCACACACATCCGGACTCACCAGCATACGCGGCGGAAAAGAGAGACACGTACATAGCGCGAATAGATTGCGTCCTTTGCGGGGATACCGCATCCTGACCGCCTGCCATTTGTCCCCAGGGTATATCTACATAGATCCGCACCACGCCCCCGGCGGCAAGATTTTATCCAGCATGCAGGCTCCCCCCCCCCATGTTTCTCTTTGTCAACGAAACCTCTTTCCAGCCTCGCCGAACACAGCACACACGCCACAGCATCCCCAGAACCCCCCCGTCCCCCGTCCCCCTCGCTCCAGACATATATATCTATGCCGCCACGGATCCGCACGCACAGGCACCGGCAACGCCTCCCGCACAACCGGCGCGCTGCTTCTCCGGAGCAGTGCTGAAAGGCGTAGCAGATGCGATGTATCCCCTAAACCAAGGGCCTTCGAGAACAGGATGGTATCTGGTTAGATTGGGGACCCCATCGTCTGTGTTCTCTCGTGTCATTGCGCGCTAAGGGGATGGATATTGCGTGCGCACCTCTCGCCACCCACGGAGCGAATGATGGCGCGGGCGGCGACCACGGAGGCGTCGCTTTGGGGGGGGGGCAGGTGTCGTATGAGGACCCGGAGATGGGCAGCGGCAGTGTGCGCGGGCGCGGCGGAGATACCGTCTTGTGGTGCAGGTAGGAACCGGAATCCGTCAGAATCGTCTTGGCGGGACTGAGTATCGCCGAAAGAGCTGTGAAATCCAAGGTTATCGGAAGGCGAGCGGCGGATGCGGATCTCGCTGTTCGAGTGAGTGTCCGTGAGTCGAGGCCGTGCCGAAGAAGCAGGCGGCGGACAGGCAGAGCCGGACCAACCGCCCTTCTAAGTCGACCTACGGGAACACGCTGCACCCCCCTGAGCGAGACCCGATGAGACCAGACGAGGCGAGATGGGCGGCAAGCTCGGGCGGGGCGGATAAGCCGGGCTGACAGGCCTGGTCCTTGTGTTTGGCATGTAGACCGGTGCTGGAGAGGATGAATCCGCAGCTCGGGACGCGGGAAAGAAGTGCTGCCCGAGCCTCGCTGTACGGCTGAAGCGGGATGTGCGAGACTGTACGCAGATGTGTGGCGGTCGGCGGGCTTCTTGCGGTAGCAAATCGTTCCCTCGATGAGGAGGGGGGGGGGCTCATCCCCCTTTTATGATGGCTTGCTGGCCTGCAGTGGTTATGTAAGCCTAGCAACACGACAACGGATACATATCTAGGTGCTGGTGCGGAGTCAACGTCACGCCCTGCGGACGGGGGATCACTGGGGTCCCTGGGTTCGCCCGATCGTTCCCGGCACGTGAGCGGACGCGTATTGGGGTCGCGATTGCGGTTCGCCGGAAAAGGGGCGATGCGATGCCAGTGGAACTCCGGTCCTCCGCATGGTGATAATAACAATAATAATGGTTCGTTGATCATAGAGGTGTTATACACAGTCCTTTCCCGTCTGCCGTCCGCAGCCCGCCGGCGGCCCGTAGCAACTCCCCCTGCCCCCGCCGCCCTTTCCCCAAGACATTGCAAAGAAAAGAGGGAAGGGATGTAATGACCGACAGCTTGCGTTTCGGCCAAGGAAAAAAGACTCTTCTCTCCGCCACCTACTCCTCGTCATCCTTCTCAACCTTCAGTACTTCTTGGCCCACGTCCACATTCTCATTTCTGCGGTTCTCACCCCCTTCCTCAGTACAGCCCTCGTCCAGTCTCGGCAGCGGCCACCCGCGGCCCCACCCTTCTCCCCACCTTCGTGGTGCGCAAGAAGTCCAGAATCGCAAACAGGTCTCGGATCTTAAAGCGGTTCTTCCCTCTCCCCATATCCCTCCCACTTCTTCTCTGTGATCTCCCTTCTGATGTTGACTAGCGATCTGGGTCGTGGCATTACCGGGAGCCGTCGAACCGTCCTGCCGCCCCCGAAGGACGGCATCGTATTGCCGACAAATGCCAGACGGCGAAAAGAGAACCCGATAACAAACAGCGTCGGTCGCAGGGTGAATGCCGACGCCGTTGGGAAGGAGACGGCGAACACCGCACTTCTCCGGCACTCCGACAGCCACGGCCGTACCGAACCGAACATCAGCGGGGGCGTTCACGGGTCGAGTCTGATGGATGCATTCGCAGCAAAGTGCGGTGTGATCTCTCCGGCGATACCGCCAGTAGTGAAAGGAGAATCAAAATAGATGGAGAGAAAAAAAAGGAGGTGTAAAATCGGCGCAGCTGGAATGGCGAACACTTCACTCTGCCCACTAGCTACCACCCTCCGTTTCCGAATCATGGCGGCGGTCTGCTGCAGTCTCTCATGTTGGCAATCCCCCCGCCAGGAACAAACCGCGCACCCCGACTCGGGAAGCACAATGATCAGCAACGACAGGAAGCGTCGAAACAACGGACGGAAAGACTTTCACATGACTCAGCAGAGCGAGTGAGATACAGCAAAAGGGCGAGGCGAGTGACGCTCGGTGACGGCGACGAAGAGCCTTCCGCACCGCAATCAACCTCAGCCTTCGCCCCTCCTTGCGGTAGAGTTTTTTCCAGCGTCGCCCCCTCCCCCCCCCCCCGTATCTCCACATTCCAGCTGTTCCATAGCGCATCACACGATGTCTCCCCTCCTCCACCACCAACTTCTTCTTTTCGGACTGGCGGCGGTGCTGGCCGACGGCGGAACCGCGGCCGCTCGTGTTCGACGCCGCCACGGCACGCTTCGGCGTCGAGCGGGGCCGGTGTGTCGCCTTCTACCCGCCACCGCCGCCGGAGACGCGCGTGCGGTCGCCCGCGGGGCGCGTGGTCACCGGCTGCTGTATTGAGCACGTTAGGTAAGTCTAAAAAACGTCGCTGGCGCTGGCGGCAGTCGTCTCTGCCGCTTGTCGCGCTGTGCGACTGGGCCGAGAGGCGCCGCCGGCCGACATCGAGATGCCCCGTCACTCCGAGGGTGGCGCCCGTCGGCGACGTGCCGGCTCTGGATCTGGACGGCAGCGGCGGCGGCGGCGAGAGCGGTGTCGCCCTGGTGGGGGCGGCGTTCGAGGGCCAGGCGAGGCTGATCGAGATTGGCAAGCTGTGAGAGCAGTGCAGTGGCTGTGGTCGGACGAGGGAGATGGACAGTGTGCTATGATTCGTCTGGGTGCACCAAGTAGTCCACAGTGATGTAGTAGTTAATCAACGTATAAAGCACACACGTATGAATCACGCACGGCCGCATTCACTCGCTCGCAGAACTGCAGTAAACAAACACCGTCGAATTATATTCCACATCAAGAGAAAGAAAAAAGAAAAAAAAAGGAAAAAAGAAAAAAAATCTACTGAATCTCCTCCTCGGTCTCGGCGATGACCTCCTCGACGATCTCCTCAACGACGGCATCCTCCTCCAGGTCCTTGACCGGCGGTGTCCAGCCCAGCTCCGCACGCTCCCGTTCGAGCTCCTTCTCGACGCGCTCGCGCCACGCAAGCCACTCGTTGAGCAGCCGCTTGCGCGCCTCGATAACCTCTTTGGTGGCCGTGTCCCGCTCGAACTCGTCCTCCTCGTCGAACTGGCGGGAGTACTCGCGCAGGTTCTTACGGATCGTCTTCTGCTCCTCCTTGCTGAGCATGGTCGGCGGGCGGGGACGCCACAGGAACTGGTTGAACCGCTCGATGTGCTCCTCGCGGAGAAGGGCGCCCTTGAAGTCGTAGAGGTGGTATCCGTTCTCCATCTACGCACCGTCGTCAGTACGCAACAGAGAGAAGGCAAGAGACATCGGCCACGTTACCTGGTGCTTCCAGAAGCTGGCGCTGGTCGCGACGTACCGGCCGGTGGGATCCCACTCGACATCGGTCACTCCATAGTGCTCGGCCGTCGACATGAGCATGATGTTGCAGGCGAGCTCCTTGTTGGAGGGCACCTTCTCCTGCTTCTGCTTCTCGCCCTCAAAGTCCATGTCCCAGAACTCGAGCTCGAAGCTCTGCTGCGAGTGCACGGTAGCGATGACCACGATGCGGCCCTTGGGCGCCCAGTAGATGGCGTTGGAGTTCTTCTTCTCGACCGTCTTGGCGCACATCCACTCGCCCACGCCGTTCTTGATCTTCTCGGGAGCGTAGAAGTGGACGTTGGTCTTGGGTGCCACGGCGGCGCCCGCGATGGCCTCGTCGGTGGTGATGAAGACAAAGCGGTCGCCCTTGGGCTCCCACGAAAAGTTGACGACGACCTGCTTCAGCTCGACGATCTCGACGGGTATGTTCTTTTCGGCGACGCGGAAGAACTCGAGCGAGGTGTACATGGACTTCTTAGTCTTGGTGTGGCGGTCGACCTTGACGCAGAGGTACTTGCCCTCGCTCTGCCAGTGGAGCTTGCAGTCCGAGACGTTGACCAGGTTGCGGGTGCGCACGATCTCCCTGCCGGGGACGGTCATGAGCCCGGCCCTGGCGGTCTGGTTGTTCATCTCTGGGGTCCAGTAGCAGAAGAGCTGCTCGGACTGGGGCTTACCCTTGCCGGTGACGGGGACGGCCGGCTGCCACTCGAAGTCGACGACGCCGTCGATCTTGATCGACTTCTTGTCGAGCAGCGTCATCTCGGGAGTCTGGTACACCTGGACGGACTGGCCGGGCACGACGCGCGCAACGTACTTGTCGTCGGACGACCACTTGAAGCTGGGCCACGAGATCTTCTTGCGCACTTTGTCGGCCGTCTCGGGCGTGTCGATGCTGGCGAAGGAGCGGACCACCTTCCCGGTCTTGATGTCCCAGATGATGAAGTTCTTCCCCTCCTCGTCGACCGACAGCGGGAAGTTGGGCGGGATGATGTCCGGGATGACGATCGGCTTGTTGCTCCAGGTGACGAGGTACTTCTCGTTGGGCGAGTAGTCGACGAGGTTGACGAACGGATGCGCGAACCTCTTGATCCGCTTCCAGCTCGCGCCGCCCCATAGCTGCACACCCTGGGAGTGGATCGACGTCAGATACGTGCCCATCGGCGACCACTGCACGAAGCTCTCGGTCCAGTGGACGCGATCCACGACCTGTTCGGGGGCGTCCTTCTTGCGGTTGAGGAACACGCCGACGCTGTCGCCGCGGAACATGATCATCTGGTCCCTCGCGTTCGGCTCCGCCAGCCACGAGCGCAGGTGCTCCTGCTCGACGAACGGCTCGACCGCCGGCTCGACGTACTCCTCCTTGATCCGGCCCTCGCGCCCAAAGTGCTCGATGTCGGTGAGCTTGTTGATGTAGATGGTGTGCTTCTTGTCGAGGGCCATGCCGTTGAGCTTCTTGCACGCGGCCTGAGCCTGTTCGGGAGTCTCGTACTCGACGAACGCATAGCTGCCATCATCCCACCAACCATCCGTCAGCCCCCTTGTCCACCACCACCCCCACTGCCACCACCATCACCACCACCATCACCACCTCTGTCCATTCATCCGCCCCGAACTCACCCGTCGGACTGTCCGGTAGCCTCATCGATCGGCATGAACACGCTCTCGGGCTTGACCCTGCCGACATCGCTAAGCTTCTTGCACAGGAACTTGACGAGCTTCGGCTTGTTCTCCTCGGTGACGCGCGGGCAGCCGTCGACGACGACGAACGTATCGAGGCCCTCGTCGAGACGGACTTCGTACTGTTCCCTGAGATCTGCCATCCCATCAGCCTCCCATCCGCCACACAGCCGCGAAACTCTTCACTCACCAGAGAAATCAATCTCTTCGAGCTCGCCATCCTCCTCGTAGTGGCTGTGTGGCGCCATGATTGCTGTCTCTGATCGATTCGGTTTCGGTTCGACTCGTTGGTTCGTGGGGAGGGTGGGAGGGTGGAAAGATGGATAGCGGCGATACGGGGCGTGCGGGGGCGGGGTGTGCGCTGATAATTTGTCAATACGTCGGAAAGTGTGGTTTTTTTTTGTGCCCCACAAACCACCTACACACAAACGCAGTCAAAAAAAAAAAAGGCAGTGCATTACAATTGGAGAAGAAAAAAATACACACAAACTCGGATCTGAACGCTTGGGATCGAGTAGTTTACTTTCTACTCCACGGATTGAGAATCGCAGGGGCTCGTTGATCATTTTTGCTTTTCGCACGTTCAAAGTTGACGATCACAGCTTCCCCCCATCACAACGAACAATCATCATGATTTTGCGAATATCTCCTCATGATTCATCACTATCCTCATGCATATAAATATCCCCGAAAGATCTCACCAACTCCATTCCCGATCTAAGAAACAGCACTCAACATAGATAGCAAGACAGCCCTCCTCAACCCCCCTCCATAGGCGAACAAAAAACAAAAACAGAGAAATATTGGTAACCTCCCCATGCTAATGAATGCGCAGTTCCTTATGATAATGCACCGCCGAAGAAACCCCCCCTGCCAACCTAGCCACATAGCAAAGTAAAAAACATCCCCTCCTTTCCCATCCCCATCCCATCTCATAATAGGCCCGATTTCCCAACTCCAACTTGAGACATCTACAAAAGACTATCCAAACAAAGCAAGAGTAGGTATCACACCCGCAGGCAAAGACAAAAGACAAAAATTGTACATGGGAATGGTCCGGAATAACAAACAGAAAACGCCTCCCCCCTCCCAGATTTCGTCACTTCGTTTGTTGGGTGATGATGAAAAGAGAAGAAAAAAAGAAAAAAAAAGTGACGACGCGATAAATGAAAATTCAGACATGCGCAGGGATGGGCTCGCACACATACAGAGGGAATTGAGAACATATAGTGCTGTAAAGAGTGGGCTGTGTGTGGACGAAATGCAATTGAAATAGATCCCCCAAATGCGCGGCGGCGGTGGCTATTCAAGCGTCGGTAATATGCTTGACGGTGCTGGTGCTGCCCGATCCGCGACTGAGATGGCGTGGGCGAGTAGCAGTGTTCCTCTTGACGGCAACGTCCTTGGCCTCGTCGCTTCTTCGCGTCGAGTCTCCAGCCATGGCGCTTCTTGCCCGTATGGGTCGCCGCGTATCCTTCATGACGAAGCCACCCTCGGAATCGGAGCCACTATCTTCATCGTCCTCTTCGTGCTGGAAAAGCAGCTCGCTCCTCTTCCTTCCACGCGCCTGGGCTTGCACCAAGCGGAATCTGTCGTCGTCGTCACCACAGTCGAAGCCGTTTTCAGGGGGCACGAAGGACCCGCGACGCGAGTAGGGGCCAAGGAGCATGTCCGAGGACACCGAAGACGGATCGGTTGCGATGCTCGGGAAACTGGTAGAATGCGTGAGACTGGACCCAGCCGTGGTAACGAATCTCTCGTCACTGGAGGACGAAACCAGGGCCGCGCGGCTCTTGGGTGACGGCGGGTCGAAGTACCCCCGCGAACGCGAACCCATGGCCATCGGGGGAGTTGGGTAGTCCCTGGCCGGGGCGCTGAAAGACATTGTGCATCGTTGGCGCTCGTTCTCCTCGAGCACCATCCTCTGGTCCTCCTGTCCGTGCAGCAGCCGTGAGGATGCGTCATCGTCGGGGCTTGGCGGGCACGACAGGTCCAGCTGATCGTCCGGATCGACCTTGCCCAGTCGCCGTCTCGCTTGCTCCTGCTCCTCGCGTCGATGGCGTTCAGCCTTCTGCTTCATGTTCGAGTCCGGCGCCTTGGGGTAAATGTTCAGCAGCCCATTCTCGACATCGAGAGGCTTGTAGAGACTCCTGGGTTGAGGATTGCCGGTCGGCAGGGTGCCGTGATCCGGGCCATTGCCTCTGGGCTGAGGGTGGAGCGCATCGCTGAGAACGCCCCTCGCCGTCAACAGACCGCTGTCGTCGTGCATGGACTCGTTCCTCGCAGCGCGCGCAAAGTCGTCGCTCCTGGCACTACGCACCACCCTCCTCGAGATCGACGGCGACACGAGAGCAGCCGTACTCTCCGCCTTGAAGAGGTTCGCAGGAACGTCGTCGTCCTGAGGACTGGCAGGGGGCGCTTCGGTCGGAGCCCTGTGATTGGTCCTAACGGAACAACCAGGATCATGAGAATGCGAGTGACGTCTCAAGAGGTTGTATCCGAGCAGATTCATCGACTGCTTCCGTCGGAGCCGCTTGTCGGCCACAAGTGGTCCTTGTACCTGCGCCCATTGACCACCCGTGATGCCCGAAGTCCATTGTTGATCGTGAAACTCATTCTTGCCACCATTCCGCGTTGCTTGCACGGTGACCATGTCGCAGGATCCCGAACTGGAACTTGTGCCGCTGGGAGCTAACGGATTCAGCGTTTCGTCTTCCCTTGGCTCCTCCACGCCTCCCATCCATTGCAGCTCTTTTTCATCATCCCTATCAGTAGAACTAAGAAACCGCTTCTGCTGACCTTGCTTGCTCCCACCGGCACCACCGTTACTATTACCGGAAACATCCACTGACTGCTTCCCCTTGCAGTCGCGCATACTGACCGTGCTGCTCCCTCTCTTCCGCAGAGTCTTGATGGCCTTGCGGATAGCGGTTTTCGCTCTGTTGACGATGCCCGCAACCGAAACGGCAGTCTCGACATCCTCGGTGGTGACCTGGATCTTGTTGCCTTGGGAGGTCTGCTCGGGATCCGTTTTATCGACCCAGCCGATAGGGTCCTTGATGCCCCGGAGTACCCAGGGATGGCGCTTGACTTCCTTCAACAGGATCCTCTTGCTGGGGTCCTTGGTCAGCAATCGCTTGATCAGGTCGCGCAGGTCTTCGTCAACGGGCTCGGTTTCGTATTCCTCCAGCTCCTCGGGCGTCAAGACGTGGTCGGGCGCCAACTCCGGTTTGTGTGGCCGGATCCGGCGCAGAGGAATGATGAGCTCCTCTTCGGCGATGCGCCTAAACAGCTTGAAATCGGATTCCGCCACGAACGGGAGGCGTCCGAAGATGAAGCAGAACAGCGTGACGCCCAAAGCCCAGACATCGATGGCATTCGTGATCGGAACCTTGGCGATTGCGGCATCTGAGGCCAGGAGGGGTCTTTAGTCAGCCGGCGGAAACCTACACGAGTACACAAACGATCAAAGGACACAAATTGGGGGCTCAACTCACCCATAGAGCACAATTCCGGTGCAAAGAACGCAGGCGTCCCGGCAGTCTTCGCAAGTTCCAATTCATCCTGTTCGTACCCCGTGGGTTCGCCCTCTTCGGTTCCCTCGTCGGCATCCTCGCGCATCGGCCTTCCCAGGAAGCTGACGCCGAAATCGGAAATCTTGGTGACCTGGTTGTCATCCCACAGCAGGTTGGCGGGCTTGATATCTCGATGGATGATCCCGTTCCAATGCAGATGGTCCAGACCTACGACGGTATCTCGAAAGCACCGCCGGGCTGCTTCGATCTCCATGGCCGGAACGTACTGGTCCTCCTCATCCTCCATCAAGCTCATAACCGAGTCGGTATCCGACGTCGATTCGTCCGATCCCACCTCCTCCGAATCGGACGCAAACTCCAAAGACCAAAAGGGAGTGTTCGTCCGTTTGCGCCAATGCTTCTTGTGCTTCCGGTCCGGGTGGCTGACACCACTCCCACCGTTCGCGGCGGCGGCGGCAACGACAGCCGCGGACTTTGCGCGCGCAGTGGCAATCTCTCGCTTGAGGCGAAGACGGTCGCGACGGATAACGTCCGGGTCGCCGGGGTTCCTCCAGACGACCTCGCCCTTGACAACGAACTCCAGCACAAGGTAAACCTTCTTGCTTCGGTCGTCGTCGATGACCTCGAGGAGTCGCACAACATTCTCGTGTCGGATCTTCTTTAGGATCGCAATCTCGCGGCGGATCTTCGTTTCGGAGCTCTCCCCCCCGTCGCCCTTGCGGCCCAGCCGTGGGCGACCCTGCGAGCGCTCGACGATCTTGATGGCGACATTCTCCCGAAGGGTCTGGTCGTACCCAAGCTTCACTTTGCCGTGCGTACCGCGGCCAATCTCGTTGATGATGGTGTAGTTGTTGATCGTCTTCCGGCCCGAAATCGGATCGTAGTCGGTTTCCAGCTCCTTGGTTTCGCGGACCTCCTCGGCGCGGTACTGGGAGGGATGTAGGTGCTGCGTCTCCGGGTCCTCCAGTCCGTCGAGCGGCAGCAGTTGGTGGGACGGCGGCCTGAACAGCCCCGGCGACGACAGCGGAGTCGGGGGTGTGGAATTGCGGCTCACGGTGTTGAAAGGCATCGAGTGGATGGAAGCGCTCGACGTCTGGCGCGAGGTGTTGGCGGAAGTGAGGTTCGAACGGTCGCCAGCACCGCGACTCTGGCCGTGTACGTGGTGGCTATGGTAGTGGTGGGTGTGATGGCGATTGAGGTGATCGCCGGCGGGCAATGGAGGCAGCTGCGAGGGAGAGAGCTGCGGAAGCGGTTGGAGGGTAGGTGGTAGCGGCAGTAGCCGATCGTTCTGGTTCGGTGGGTCCGTCCGCATTTTTTTTTAATTATTTTATTTTTATTTTTATTTTTCGTTCTTCACGGTCGTTGCCTCCTCAGTCGCATTCTGTGTTGGAAGCAGTGTTCTGGGTCGTTCCGGAGACAGACGAGCACGATGGGTGACTGGGTCACGGAGTACTGGTGCCCGTGCGAGCGGGAGGCGAGCGTCAACGGCTGATGCTTACCGGGGGGGGGGGACAGGAGGTGAGGCAGCAGTCCGGGGGAGACCTGGGAGTTACGGTTCTCTCACTTACTACGGCTATTTCCCTCTTCCCAGCTTTCAACGTCCAACGTCCAACGACGATAGTCGGTCCGGAGTGGATCGCTCGAGGCGGAGGGATGATGTGGTATCGTTTGGGATCTCAGCCTTTCCACCGGCTGGAAGTGGTGCGAAGCGAAGCGCCGGAGTTTAGATATCGTTTATCGTTTATCGTGAGACCGTTGACGTCGTAACTCGTGACCAGGCTATGTATGCACGGGGCGGAAACGACGAAATCTATTGCAGACGCTCGAACCTTTTAGCCAATGGTCTCTTTTCTTCTTTTCCTTCTTCTCCCTCTCCGTCTCGCTTCATTCGTCTACTACAGCGAGCGAGCGAGCGAATGGGACGGACAGTTGGAGATGGGCGAGCAGCGGGTAGGTATAGTATATAGGCAGCGGAAGCGGGAGGAACGAGAGCATAAGCAGGAGCAGGGACGGGAATGGGATTCGGTGAGATCACAGCGGGTAGCAGGCAGACGGGCAGCAGGCAGACGGGCAGCAGCAGCAGCAGCAGCAATAAAAACGGGCGGGCTTCCTGCGGACTGTCCGTGGCCCGTAGATAGCCAACCAAACATTTTTAAAGTGCCTGATGCAGGACTGTATTTTAAGTTGTGCGCAAGTTCGAACAACGGCCGCAAGCCGCTCCCCCGCCCCGACGACAACACCTCAACAACACCGGCAGACGGCGAATAGAGCGCGACACGATCGACACGGCGATAAAGGGGGAGAGATATAGTGATTGCTCCTTACCGGACGTGCAAAGCGGCAGCGGCGAGTACGCACACAGACGAGTAAGATTTGTATGCGGCGAGGGCGTCTGTAGGCTAGGAAGACGGGGCAGAGAACCACCGAGAAAGGGACCAGCAGGTGTCGAGTGTTCGGAGCGATCGTGTTGGCGGTCGTGGGTAAGGGTGGCGGACGGAAGGAGTGGTCGGCCGGGTTTGTTGATTGGGATGGTGAGGGTGAGGGTTGGCTCGTGGAGATTCACGCGTCGGGGCCAGGGCGGGGGGGTGGCTTTTTTTGCTGGGTAGAGTCGAGTCGAGGAGTGGTGGTGGTGGTGGTGGTGGTGGTTGTTGTTGGCGGTGGTGTCGGCGGTGATGAGGTGAGAGTGATGTGGTCGAGGGAAGATCGGAGCAGCAGGAGCTCTCGAAGGGTGAGTTGACGGATGCTTGGACAGATCAAGGGGTGGTGTGGGGGAGGGGGGTGGCAGTGGCCGAGTGGTT
>Ga0307508_10000620_pt1 | contig 42613 bp, 62 predicted proteins | sample 9_EM_MG_FD_203089 | JGI IMG/M metagenome (GOLD analysis project Ga0307508, IMG submission 203089) | Populus trichocarpa ectomycorrhiza microbial communities from riparian zone in the Pacific Northwest, United States - 9_EM | ecosystem: Host-associated > Plants > Roots > Unclassified | place... | reverse complement strand
CCCACCCCCCCCCCCCCCCCCCCCCCCCCCCCCCCCCCCCCCCCCCCCCCCCCCCCCCCCCCCCCCCCCCCCCCCCCCCCCCCCCCCGCAGCCTCGCCACGACTTAGTACTCACCTCGATACATATCGGATTGCCGTGTCCGCTACACAAGGTTCCGTCCCTCGAGTACGTGCTGTGGCACTTATGAGAGTGAAGCTTCGTCCAGCTGTCGAGCGCCCGAGCGGAAATGACAGCCGGCAAGCCGAGAACTGTCGTCGAGCAGTTATTATCGTGTCGGGGACAAGTGGCGGCGACCGATGAGTTTCCCTTCGTCGTGGGATCCAAGCGAGACGTGAAGACGGGAGCAAGTCGACAGCCGAACAGAAGGGGGTGATAAACGACAAAAGACGTGCAGAGAGGGAGCAGGATCTTCACAGCAGAATAGAGAGAGCACGACGAGGAGGAGGAGGAGGAAGAGAAGTGAGAGGTGATTGCAAACGGTGAGCGGTGGAGGAGGTGGTGGAGGGAGAGTGGTGGTTTGTGGTGGGTGCGGGGTGGGGCTTTTGTCCGTCCAGTGAGCTCCTGAGAGCTCTAGAGCCGTGTACTTTCTTGCTGCCTTCGGCGACAAGAATGACTCCAAGCGTGCGATAAGTGTGCGGGCTACCGCGGAAGCGGTTAGCCTACTTCCGCATTGGGTGAATTTGCTGCATGCTCGCTGGAAATTGCCCAACAGGGTAAATTTGCGACACCACAGGGTTATTGGCTACAGCTCAGGCTAGAACGAGACGCGAGCCTCGTGATCCGCAATGTGGGCTACGCAGTTGACTCGGCAACCAATGGAGACACAAACATTGTCGTGCTCCTCAAAGCCACAGCAATCGCGCATCGGCCCATCCCCATAGGTTTACCCTCCCAAAGCGCTCAGAAAGAGGATTTCTGTGGATGCGAACGTGGTTCCGCCTCTCGAGAACAGGCTGGGAGGGCGGGGGCTTCGGGCAGAAGCGCCTTGCGGCGTGGACCAGTGCAACTTTACTCCTGTGTTTTGCGCCGCGGCGGCATTGGCATACCCCACAGTGGTAGAATAGAAGGCCACCGCCGCACCTCCATGAATGCGTGATTGGAATCTCCGGCCGATAATATTGATTATGTAATCGCCTCGTGGGGATGGACTACAGCGAGTGAGATGGCATGCTGCCCCCGAAGATATATCCGTACAAGAGTAACTACCTCAAAGAGTTCCGTCCTTCCATACTTACCTCGCAAACAGCGCAGGCGCCCGATGGTGGGCGCTGCTGAGATCTTCTCTCCATCGCTATACAATCATTTCCATCCATTGGTCTGCCGCTTCCCGACGACAAAAGCTAAAACCGTACATGTTAGGCCGCGTCCCTATCCTCCGTATTGCTGCCACTTGCGGCTGCTCGACCGTTCCTCACCACCGCCGAAAGAACCGGTTCTGGGTATCTACCGTGCTTTGGGAGCCGACGGGCTCACGGAAGGAGGTTCGTACTCACGCCCAGCCGATTGGGAAGTGTCTGATCGCCATTAGTTACCCGCACTCCCTTCCGCACTCACCTCTACGGATTCCGGTGCGTGCTATCCCGTTCCGTCTCCAACTGCTCTCACCCACCGCGCCAACCGCCGCTCTGCTGCTCTTCGTCGGCTGGCGTGGGTTTTCGGCCCTGTTCTCGGACGACGATAGTGGTGGAAGCAATTCGTCCGGGCAACGCGCATCCCGGGTTCGGCGCTGCGCACAGCGGCGCGTAGGTGAAACCTTGGCGGCGTGCACACGCGAATCATCGTCGGCTGCCGGAGTGGCCAATGTTCTTCTGCAGCATCGCGAGCGCGGTGTTGGCGATGAGCAACGAGTGGAGCAGTAACTATATACGCACTGTGCTGCCCTAGTCATGGCAGATGACGAAGCCACCGATACCTATTCACCTAGGTACCCACAGGCAGTAGTGTGGGGCGCTCCGGCAGAGATAACTCGCGCAAGCCACAATCACAAGCCCGACTCCGGAAGAACGCGCTGGTAGTGCAGCATAATGCGACTCCGACTCTTCGGTCCGGTTCGGTTCAAAAAGTTTTCGGACGATTCTCCCAATTCGTTCTCCAAAGGCCCTATCTAGCCGGTAGTGCGCGATATTCGAGATTCTGCTCACTCACCGCTGTCCTTGCTCAGCGCGCGATCCGCAAAGCTCACGGCTAGACGCTCGCCTGTTTTTCCGTTCGTCTATTAATCGCATGCGACCTATATAGATCGTAGGGCTAGACGCTCGCCGATTGGGCGCACTATATTCTGGAAGGTGATCCCGAGTGATCGGCGATGGCGCGCAAACAACCCCTACCTGCCTCACCGCGACGGCCGATGCAGCGCGGACCGTACTAGCGACGCAGCGGCACCCCCTGACGGCGCGGTGGCTTCATCCAAACCCCCACCACTACCACCAGTGATGTCTCTACACAGCCGACACCGATTCCTGCCGCTCAGCGGTAGCGGCGGCAGCAGCGCAGCGCCCGCACTCGCAGGCGTGATCTTCGACATGGACGGGACGCTGACGAGTCCGCAGCCGTGCATGTTCGCGAAGATACGGACGCTGCTGGGGGTTCCCGCGGGGACCGACATCCTGACGCACGTGGCCACGTCGACGGCGGCGATGGCGCTGGTCGAGCGCGTCGAGGACGAGGCAATGCGTGCGGCGTCGGTCGCGCCCGGCGTTGAGCCCCTGCTCGAGTACCTCGCCCGCCGCGGCATCCGTAAGGCCATCCTGACCAGGAACTACCCCGCCCCCGTCCGGCACCTCCTCACGACCCATCTCGGCCGGCGGCACGGCTTCGATCCCATCATCACCAGAGAGTTCCTCCCCCCGAAGCCTGCGCCCGATGGGATCCGTCACATCGCCCACTTGTGGGGCTGCGAGCCCGCGCACGTGATCATGGTCGGCGACTCCATCGACGATATAGCTGCCGGACGGAGCGCCGGCGCCGCGACCGTGCTCGTCGGCCATGCGGGGAATACGGCGATCCGAGAGCATGACTTTATCGACTGTGTGGTCGAAAGGCTGGATCAACTGATCGAGGTGCTCGAGGATGGGTTTAGCGTGATCGACAGGCCGGGGGAGGTGGTCAAGGAGGAGCTGGAGGAAGCACAACGGGTCTTGGAGCAGTAGGTCGTGTACGGTAGTGATTGAGCGCCTCGTCGGTGGGTCGGGGGGGGGGGTGCGGGGCGGAGACAGGAAAAAAAAAAGTAAATAGCAACACCTCGTTTCGATCGAGGGACCTCCGGGTTATGAGCCCGGCGCGCTTCCGCTGCGCCATGTTGCTGACTGGAAACATTGCTGGCGCATACACTAAGAGGCAGACTCACAGATAAACCCGCTTTCATCCAACAGCGCCAGCAAAAGTTACTTCTACAGGTAGAGAGGATGCACGGTATGTAGCCGATATCTATGAGTTTGGTAGCCGAACCTCGAACCCCAGCTAAAAACGCGGGCCATGCATCCTCTCTACTGCAAGCCTCGCCATTGGCCCACTCAAGTAGGCAGGTTGGGCTACATAGAAGCACCACCGCTCACCTGTCACCTGTCACCGGCCTACACTGCCGCACTCGATCGTCATCGTGACAGACTCTACATAGGTCGCACGCGATTACATACTTACCTACCGATCTCGCATAACAGTCCTCCCACCTCAAGCAGTTAGCGCCATTCTTGGCAGACTTGGCGCGCCCGTCGAGCGCTTGGTGCTTCATCAGTATCGTATTCACCAGCGCAGCCTCCTCATTTCTCCAACACACCACCATCTTCGGTATCGCCGATACTAGGGAACAGCTCTACAGCCACATACCGCCTACGTACTCCTTCCAGTCCCTTGCATATGTCTTCTAGCTAAACTGACTCGTTCAACAGAAAGATTTCCCGCCGATCGTGCCGAGAGTTTGCACCGCCTCGGGTCCAGCCGCTGCGGCAGTGCGCGAGGCTCAAGAACTTGGTGACAGGCTTACCTTTCTTACCAGGCGGAACCACCAATAGCGGGCGCACGCTTCCAATTCTTGGGTCCCTCCATTGATATGGTGGTCTCAGATACCATCGTTTTTAGGTTGTAACTAACGTTCGCACACCTCCTTAGCCGTCGGAGCTCCAACTGCCTTTGTTATCACCTATCCTGCCATATGTCGCGTGGTATGACAAGACCCCCAATTTTGAATGCAGTCGTGAACGCCCGTTCCCCCCAAAAGGGAACTTGCGCGAGGGGTTTGCGGTCACCTGTCTCTCCGCCGTTCTCCGTTATTGCCCCAGTGATTCCTGTTGACTTGGTCTCCGTGGGGTGCTTTGTAAAGGTCTCGCGATGCTGCTCAGCTCAGAGGGCGCCAGCTCACTGCCATAGATCATGTCTACTCACGAGCGTCAGCCGTAATTACTTGGATGACGTTCTATTGCCACTCCCACGCTAACCCTCAACGCACTAGCGCGCGTTACTGCGCGCTAAACTCATATCTATTGTGGGGGACTCTTATGCTGGGTTTTACGGCATCACCACCACGACGGACTCAAAACATCGAACATCTTTCCTTCCATAGAGTAAAAATAAATAAATACACGATTCTCCCCAGGTAATACATAATCCATAACAAATGGCCCGAAAAACATAAAAAGAAAATTGCCCCACTCCCTCACGACGACCCAGCCCAGCCATCAGCGCCATCCAGAAGTAGCGATACGCCTCGCCTTCTCGAGCCTCTCGAGCCTCTCGGTCAGCCGGCGCCTCTCGTTGACGACAGTCAGTTCCTCACCCGCGAGGGTCTGCAGGGTCTCGTTCGACATCCTCGCGACGAGGGCCGGCGAGAAGATCTGGACGGTTCCGTCCATGCCGAGAAAGTGTCTCTCGACGACCTGGAGGCAGACGCAGTCGATGAAGCGGGTTCGTGCCGCCTTGTAGTACGACTTGAGATAGTCGTAGATCTCGAGTACGCCCTGTTCCTGGCGGGTGCGGTAGCAATCCTGGATTGACGACTTGACGGTCTCCCAGTTCCACACCTCGACGCCGTCTTTCGTGGCCGACCCCCGCCCCGCAGAATTGGCTGTGATCTCTCCGACCATCCGCTCCATACGGATGGCCTCGAGCGACGCCACGAAGCCGTCATCGTAGGTCAGCATAAATTCGCCGCGCTCCACGACCAGGATCTTCTGCAGCTCTTCAATCGCACCGTCCAACGTCTCGTCGAAGTACGGACTCAGGTACGTCCCCAGCTTCGAACACAGGTCGGTGTCGGGACACTGGACCTCCATCAGGCGCTGCACGAATTCGTTCACTTCGAGGTGGACGGCGGAGACATGGTCCATCGCGATTTTCTCCCACTTGGCCGTCTGCTCGTGGAATAGCGACTTGAAAACTTCATAATTAACCAAGCCTTCGAGCTCGACGCCGCGCGATTCGCGGTGCACGCCGAGGATCCACGCATGGATCTTCGCCACGCTTTTCTCGTCCGTCGCTGCGAAGTCGAAGAGGTGCCCCTCCGTCTTGACTTCGTTGGCGAAGTCGTCGTTCAGCACGCGGATGCTCGTGCGCAGACGAAGGTCCTTTTCCTTGAGCATGAGCCGGTAGAACCCCATCAGCGCGTCGCGCGCAGCGTGCTGAAAGCGTGTCGCAACTTCGATGATGACCAAACGCTGTTGGTCGGCCGTCTCCCGCGGCGGGCCGAGGTTCTTGACCCGGTCCCGTACCACGGAAACCTTCCGTTCAAGCTCCTTCACCAAGATCGGGTACTCCTTGCGCACGTGGTTGTGCAGGAGCTTGCGGAGGAATACCTCCAGCGATTGGATTCCGACCCGCTCCTTGTCGAGGTTCCGCCAGGGAACGGTCTGGAAGAATGCTCGTTCGTTGCGAAGGCGTCCCTCAAGAGTGACACCCTTCTTGACGTCGTCCGTCGACCGGTTGCGCACCAGGAACCAGCCGTGGTTGAGATGCGTTACGCGGTTCAGCGCGACGTCGATCACACGGTCTTCGTCGCCGGCCTGGACGGCATCCGGCTTCGTCAGGAGACCGACGGTGCGAAGGCCCTTCGGGTCCGCTTCTTTAGCGAGACGGAAGACCTGCTGGTTGGCCGTCTCGTTGATGGCGGATGCAACCGCTCTGGCGGGAGGGTGGGATAGTTAGCTCACTATTTGCTCGCGGGGAATGGGAACCCTAACAGGATTATAGTCCGACTCTCCCCAATGTACCCCTTGACCATATTCTCGACGATCAGGGCGTCCTCCTCCGTCTGGTGGGCAGTAGCACCTTCGCACAGCATCAGTCAGCAAGTAGGAACGACCGAGCGACAAACGCTGAACCGGGCCGCTTACAGTGGAACAACCCAGGGACATCGACGACACTGAAATGGAGACGTGACGGGCCGCAAAGCTCGATCCTGAGCACGTCGTCGGAGAAGCGAGCACTGGATCCGACGGGGCACTCCTGGCCAGGCCTCGGCAGTCCCATCGCCTCCGACGCCTACGATTACGCCCGCACCCGTCAGCAACGCCCATTTTTTTTTTGGGAAAAACATACCTCGGCAAGAATTTCCGCGAAGGAACCCGGAGTGAGTTGCTTAGGAGTCCGGGAGAACTTTCGGAGCAAATGGGCACGCCCGCTCTCGCTGTGCTTTGACGGTATAATGGTCACGACTATCCGCTCGTCCACAGCCCGCCGGAAGTTTATCTGCGTGGCGTAGCGCGTGCACAACGTGCTCGCGATCGGGAAGGGGATCTGCGTGAGAGCCTGTGACGGTCAGCATCGCCAGCTTGCCACACCACGCCTGCGTCGGGGGGGAAACTCACCTCGAGAACAGAGGATTTTCCGCTCGATTGGTCGCCGACCACCACGAGCTGGAGATCGAACGGTTAGAACACAGGCCACTGCTACGGTCTGGGGAGGCGGCGGGGGAGTGGATACCTGTGGCAGCGAGATGTCCTCGCTGACGCCGCACTCTCGAAGCTGATCGATCGTCTTGAACAGCCTATCGAGCTCGCCGCCCTGGAAGACCTGCGTGTTCCCTAACGAGTCCTTCGGAGTGGAGTGCTTTGTGCACCCCCCTGTGACCTCTTCTGCGGCCTCCTTCGTGGCATCTTCGGCCGGCCATGCTCCCGCCTGCTGTAGCGGCGGAGACGACAGCGGCTTATGGTTTACAATTGGAAACATGACTTCGTCCTTTGGTGCGTCGCTGGTAGATATGGGGATGGGTACTCGAAGTAATGGGGGAGCAAGAGTTGGGGTATCTGTCTGAGGGTGTGGAGTCTTTGCCGGAAAGAAGAACGAACGCCCATTATATAGCGTCGCGCGCGGTGGGGGCGGTGGACAGTCCCCAGCGAGAGCGGGGCTGAGGGGGGGATATGGACGGATGGGACATATTTTTATCGCTGAAACGGTTTGCGCAAGCAGGATCAATTGGGAGTCATCGTCCGCAATCGGCGTTGCCGGTCGGCCCGCGAGCCCGGCAGTTTGCAGATATTTACATACTCCCCTTCACTTGTGCTGTTCCTCCTCGCAGTCTTTGAGACGTTGGGTGGGCCGTGCAGCTCCGCCTGCCGCAAATGGATTTGCCGGTGCGATTCCAACGGTCACCACATGGGCCGTGCAGCAAACATGTCTTCCACCATCAAAGATAGCAAACACAACCACGGCTCTGCATGCAGCATACCTGAATGCCTGGAAGAAAGGCTGAGCGCCAACGAATGAGCATTGAGCAACTAGCAAAACAGGTAGGGCGGACCACAGCTATGCAGCTATGGAAAGGGCTATCTCGTAATGAAGAGCAGGGAACAGAAAGAAACCCCATTCTCTGGTGACTCGAGCGCCTTTGCCATACGAAGGACGGATCTGGGTTCTCTACTGATTCCGGTTGGACGCAGAATTCCTCGTATTCACCCGAGCCCATCTCTTTCCGTTTCACCGCGGCGCGCATGAGCTGCTGCCGCACCTCTGTCGGAAGGACCCGTTGGCATCTGCGCTGCTCTCGGAGCCGTCTCCGCCCTTCCCGCGGTGACGCCCCAGCCCCAGAGCCGCTGCCAGTGGCCCGCGGGCGCTTCCTCCTGGCTTCTCCCTGGGGGGCCGTCCCTGTCCCCGTTATCACCGCCACCTTCCGTGCTCCCGCCCGCCCCTCCGTCAGCATCGCTGTCGGGGGTGCTTCTCCGGCGCTTCCTCGCCCAGTGCGGGGTCTGGGGACGTGGTGGTCGCAATGGCGTTCAGTCTGCCCGTCCGGGGGGGCTAGCGCACCGCGCGCGTCGTTCGGTCAGTTTTCCTCAGCGAAAGAAGGCTAGTGGCATTGACTGAGTCTGGGCGACATCAGCAATAACTACACAATACGCCAATCCGACAGACAAAGGACAGAGTCATCCTCCAATGCCGTGCAGAGTCTGGAAACCCTTGTCGGCTTCCGCGCTTTCGTATCCCGCGCGGACAGTCTTTCGGTGTAGGCTCCAGCGTAGAGACTCTGCATGGATGCTGTTTCGCTCGGCGCGCCGGATGCAGTGTGCATTCTCCATGTCCTCCGGAGTGTTGTACAGCTGGGCGCAAAGGACGCAAACACGTGGCATGTAAAGCGCTATATAGTTGCGTACGTATGGAGCGGCGGCTGTGTCGGCGCGACCGGCGGACCTGATCCGGACGCCGATCTTCTCCATCCGCTCTCACTCGCACCATGCAGTCCGAGGCGTGCCATGGCAGCCGCAGCACCACTCCATTGATCTCGGTTATTGGCCGCATGCGGTTAATGAATAAACAAAAAAAAACGGCAAACCTTTAAAATGCCACAGCTGGCGCTTTTCCTTTAGAATACCACCGGTTTCGGGCGTAGGCAGCAACAGCCAGAAAAACCCCCCCAACACAACTCTTATTAAACTCCTCGCAGGTATCTACAAGCCACCCATCGGGAATCATACGACCCTCCGGCAAGTACTACGGCTGCGTCCCACATCGCGACACTGGCTACAGCGCCGCAGAGTTCAGTGTTCCTGGGACCTCCGCAAGTGCCCCAGTGACAGCTCTGACAGAAATTTCGCGGCGGCAGCGTTCTCATTTGCGCAGCCGCTTCTCTTTTGGCCGACCGTGTGGCTTTCTCGGATGGGGCGCATAACAGTCAGCCCCGGTTGGAAGTGCACTGCAATCGCCCAACTCATGACCGCTTGCTTGAATGACTCCAGAGAATCGAATTTCTGACTCTAGATTTACTGTTGAGTTGCCGTCTTTTTGCATGCTTGAGGATTGTTGGGTTAAGGTGCAGTGTGTTGTGGTGAGATTTTTCTCGTGGTTGTTGCCTATGACCGAAACCGGTGGCAATTTAAAGGAAAAGCGCCAGCTGTGGCATTTTAAAGGAAGACGCCAAAAACGATGGCATTTTAAAGGTTTGCCGGAAAAAAAAAGGTGCAACCCACTCCTGCCTAGTGCGGAGCATATCTAACCCATGCTCGTATCGGCCTCAGCCGCTGATGGTGATTCATCGTCCTTCTCTTTGTCTTGTCGCCCCGCTTCGACTGACCCCCGCGCGGGGCGATGTTGTGTACAAACGCTTTTCTTTTGTGTCCAACCGTACCCGCATCTAGCCCATGTAGGCTATGGCGGCGGGTTTGTTCACAAGTGCCAGATACTGGAAGCGCTCGAGTGGGGTTCCAATATCCATCAGTGAGAGGCCGTGACGTACGCGCTGCCAGGTTGTCGTCGGCTAGAGCACATCCTGCGATGCCGGTCGCACTGTAAGCGCGCACATTCCCCGCGCCCCCGCAATATCTAGATCCGCTGACCGGTTTGCCCCCGGCGTGTGCGCAACACCTAGTAGTTAATCGCGCCCCCCCCCCCCCCCCCCCCCCCCCGCGGCCCCGTGCGAGATTTGCCCCTATCTGCATATTTCACAGCGAATGCCGAGACCAGTCCGTCCGCCTTTCTTTTGCCGCGGAGGGGGGTTTTTTCTCTCTCCACCATTTGTCCATTAACCGCATGCGATGACTAGATCATTGCGTAGTTTTCCCGCTGTACGCGTATCAAAACGGTCCAAATACGTGTTTTTCACGATAGCAATATGTATGCGCTTAGAACCCTTCCTTGACTAGTATCTACACACTTTTCCACTGGCCTTGCGGCTTGTTGCGCCTCCCCACTGGCCTGTCCTAAGATAATATATTGTTAGAGCGCGCCAAGGAAATAACAAACAAAAACAAAAGAAAGAGCAAAGAACAGCCGCCTTCCCGATCCTCTTCTGCGGAGGCCATGAAGGAGGGCGTCGGGAAGTACTGTAAGCATTCCTCAGCCTCTGCCCCCCGCTTCTCGCACCCAGAGCTCTCATTCCGACGCCTCGCTCTGGGGCGTCTTCATCGGAGCTCCGGGAGCGGAAAGATGAGAGGAGGAGGCGGAGGAGCTGGGGGCCGGGGGGAAGGAGCTGCCGCTGTTCCTGCCCACGCTCCTCCTTCACGGCATCCGCAGACGAGGAGTACGCTTTTCTTTCCTTTTCTGTTCTCCCTTCTCTGTCACGATTTTCTTTGTCGTTTCTTTGGTGATTTCCATCGGGCGCAGCTATCCTTTCTTAGGACAGGCCTGGCGGAGGGCATTAAAGGGGAGCTTGCAGTGCCGCCATCGCGCGGACAGCGGACGGGATACCCAGACAAAAAGCGCGCCGCCATAGTCTACATATCTAGGCTGACTGCGAGTACGATTGGCGGAGGTGTGGAAGGAGATGCAGCCAGGCGATGCTAGACCCCCCTCCACTACGGACGAGGGAAGGCTGGTCCCGGCCGAGGAAGACGCAGGGAGCGAGGTGTCGGGATGGGAGCTCCGGGAGCGGGAAGAGGAAGGGAGAGCGGAGGCGGAGGCGCTGGGCGTCGGGGAGGTGCAGCCACTTGTTCCTTCCCACACCCTCATTCATGGCATCCGCAGGCGGGAATTAGGGGGCGGGGGTGACTTTCCTTTGTCTTCCCTTTGGCAATTTCCAATGTCCTTTCCGGTGCGTTTCGGGACAGGTTTGGGTTTCAGATGGGACCGAATAGAATTTACGGCTGTTTGTCCCGATACCCGAGCCTTTAAAAAGTTGCTCCAATGCTAATGTACCCCAACTAAAATACCGGATCCGGGCAAGTGCAACCTATCACATGGCCTCAACGCTAGAACACCACACAAGAGAACTGATTCTGCAACGGAGAGGATTGCACTTATACACATACCGCCCCCCATCCAACCAACATCGCCCGCTGCCATACCACTCCCTCGCTCCTCTACGGCGGCCAGGCCACCCGCCGAACACCATCCGCTCTCACCACCCTCAGGGTACCGAGGCTCCAGCATGTGGAGATGAGCGATGACGCTTGTGGACAGGTTCTAAGGACGGCCGACAGTGGGTTGCTGATCTGGATGCTTAAACATGTACCTGCTAACGGTTTCAGGATACCGAGACCGTGGGGACATGTCATCTACTCTATCAGAAGTGACCCAGGGGACTATGCCGGCGTTGGTTACTCTTAAGAGCTGGTCCAACACCTATAGTTCCGCTGAACCGCGCCCCTTGATCGGAATGCTGTGGTTGAGATCAGAAGTATTCAAGTGGCTGCCGGCAGCTTCCCCGGTATTGCTGCACCTCAGCCCCCTATGACTGCAGAACCGAGAGGAAGGCCGAAACAAAGAGAAAGAGAAAGGGTGATGCTATCATAGGAGGTCCGGAGCTAAACAACAGGCAGTCACTGGCGAGCTACCCAATATACCTAACCGTGCTCCGCTTAGGTGTTCTCTCTGTAAAGAAACTGGACGCCGTCTCCAAGCGGTACGTGGTCGGCCGTCCGAGCGCACATAGCTGCTCGCGGGACGGAATGTTGTGCTGGGATTTTCCGGTTTCGGTTTCGTCGAATCGCACTCGACCTATCCGGACGGCGATGTACATGCTGCTTCCATTCCTGTCAGCTCTGTGTTCGCCGCCCCCTCACACCGGCTTGTGTAGCTCCCCCAGCACCGGCGTATATCCATCCCTCCTCCTCTTCCCCTTCCTTCCAGCAACCGCCGATCCTTCACTGCCCCCCTCCCGGGCCAAGGTGGCCAGCTATCTGCTCGCTCAGCCCAATGCCCGGGCGCTGCCGTGTTTTTGAGCGTGCTACAATATAGCCACTGGGTGCTCTGGGTACCTATTGGCTCCGCCATCTTGTCTCCACCTTCCCCCCCAGGGCTGGTATCAAACTGTGTGGGTTTGTACCGACTAAGGCTGCAGGGTACAGTGCACATATAAGAATAACCTCTTCTTCTCGCTGACTCTACCACCGTTACCTACTCCCAATATCACATACGTACAAACACGCTACGCACCATGGTAGCAGTTAGACGACCAACCACGCCTGCTACCCCACCACCTCCACCCGACGAGCGGGAAGATGACCAAGAAGACGCGGTTCCACTGTGCGACCCCGAGGAACCTCCCAGAGCGACAGCAGTGAAAAGCGACAGGCAGAAGGCAAGTAATGATGGTAGAGGGTGGGCCCTCGAGACGGGAAAGCAGTTCTGGGACGCCACGGTGGGTACAACACTGGATGTGGCAGCAAACCTTCAGAGCAAAGCCAAAGGACTCTCTGGTAAGGTGTCAGTGGCACATGCGATCCAGATGGCCGCGAGAATGTAGGTCTTTGAGCTTTAGTTCTTGTTCACTATGGCTGACGGCTTCCAGGTGCTCCATCAAATTTGTGGCGGTGGTCGGATTAACTGGGGTGGAAAAATCCTCCATCATCAAGACGTTGACCGGTGAAGACGTACATGTCGAGCATACCATTCACACCGGTAGTTTTTTCCCTTTCCCAACTCATGCCCTCCCCGTTGCTTTCGGCCTAATTGTCCTCTCCCCCGTAGGCACCACTACCTTTGTGATGTTCCCCACCATCATCGACGAGCAGTGCTACATCTTGATTGATACTCCGGGCTTCAACGACCAAGTTCGCACTGATATGGAAGTCTTCGAAGAGATTCTCAAATGGTTCCACACCATGACGCCCTACTGTGACCTCGCCGGTATCCTTTATGTTCATGACATCACTCCAAAACGCTTCAATAAATCGGCCGTACTGAATCTCGACATGTTGGAAGCGCTTTGTGGCGAGGAGTTTTTCAAGAATGTCACGATTCTCACGACGATGTGGGGCGATATGAACCGCTCCGCCACCAAAGCTGCAGAGAAGCGGCAGAGGGAGTTCGAGCAAGATGCCTGGAAGACGCTGATCGCTGGCGGTGCTCGGGTATTTTCGCTCCGACACGGAGTGGCTGAACCCGAAGATCCGATCACCGAGGAAGAGAGGTGTGAGCTTGAGAAGCAGCGCAACTTGGCACGAGGAGAACTCGAGGAAATCATGACTTACTACAAAACGTCGGAAAGAGTCACGCCGAGAATCCAGAAGGAGGTGAGTGCGAAGGTCGACATCATGAGCACCAAGGCGGGAGGTGTGCTGCGGAGAAGTTCCAACCTACCTCCCCCACCGAACCAAATGGACAGCAATGGTATGTACTACTGCCCTGAGTTCTCCGAGCTGTTCAACCGATGACAGTCCAGTTATTCCGCAGTCACCACCCTCTCCGTCAGAGACGACCGATAGCGGGAATGAGACCCCAACACCTCAAACTCAAGAAAAACCGAAAAAAAACCGAAGGAGAGCGCGGGCGAAGGGCCGCCGCCCGAGTCGCCCTGGTTTATGCGCCTCCTCAAGGCTGTATCGTGGTTCTTTTTGCGGAGGTGATCCTGGCGGAGGTAAATCCGATCCTGTATGTTGCTATCGGTCCGGGGCATCAGCTAGTCATCGCGGCCAGGAAGGTTTCTCATGTTGGTTCTGTAGCGCTGATGTCTTTTTCCGCGCGGCACTTGCTCCTTCTCTCGGGCGCCTTCGGATTGCAGATCGGTGTCAGGATTGTTAGTCGTGCATTTTAGGTACTCGAGTCAATTGATGTGATTTTGTTGGATTCTGCGGTGCAAGGTCGTCCGAGAGATTTCGAGGGCGGAAGCCCACCAGCAATCAAGGAATCCGCCGTCTTACGCCACGTTAGCACATGATTCAACTGCCTAGGCTTCACACGCCGGTCTATGACTCCCTTAGTCCGTAGGTTACGCATTGCGACGACGGCTCAGGCAGAAGGGTTACAAAAAGAGGCAACAGCATCGTCCGTCCTGTCGGTTGTCGCGAGGCTCCAACCCCACGTCCTCAGGCACTGCAGTCCGCGTGGAAAACTCTCAAGCTGTCTCGCGCAGGGATGCCGACGAAGGGGAAGACGTCTTCTGCTCTTGCTGGCAGGCTGGAAGATCGAGCGAGCCTGCTCCGGGCAGGACTAGGCCCTACAATACATACTTTGTCCGTGAACCCGAAGGACTAGTCCTGTCGGACCTCTGCCGGGACTAGTATTGCTCGTTTTTATCAGGGTGGGGATGCAACCGCCAGCCTGGATCAGAGTTGAGGCAAGTTTCGATTGACTACATAGCACCTAATGACGAAAAGCGAAAAACCGCCTGCCGTAATAAAACACGACCGAATCTCAGTGGTGAAGGCCCCAGACCTGATCCGCGCTCCGATTTCCCAGAGTAGAACTTTCTGTCGCATCATAGCTATCACTCGTCAGACTGTAGGATCCTATGATAGTCCAGTCCCTCCCTCTCCTAGGACCAGGGCTAGACCTTACATGTATTTCCTGGGACTGCACGCTTTGATCTGTCTCAGTCCCGACCTCGGTGGACGGGGCGGATTACTGGGAAAGAGCCAGGATCGAGAGGCAGGAAAGGGAGTTTGCACCCTCCGAAGGGCAGCCCATGTCTAGAGGAGCTTAGAAACAGATCCTCATGTCTGAGTGTTTATACCTCACTAATTAGGATAGATTTGCGCAAACGAAAGAACTGCACCACGGGGGGTTGTCGGGGACATTGTTCGGACTACAGTCACAAAGAGCGTTGAAGCTGCTGGGTTAGCACGTGAAGGGCGTTCCTCCTAGGCCGCAGCTACACCTCCAGTGCAGAGCGAGTTTTGTGGCTTCTCGGGCCGTTCCTTGACTCCTTCCGGTTCCACCATCTTTGCGTCGTCGCCATGGCACGAGTGATAGTTTGTGCTCTGACGCAATGTGGCTTGTGGGTGGGGGGGGGGGGCGGAAAAATAGATAGTATGTACTCGGATTGCCAAGAATCTGTTCCCTGTTAGGCGAATCGAGCAGCGAAATGAACATGTGGGAGTGGGGTCTGACAGCCGGATGTTTTTTTAGGAACAGATAGTATGTACTTATTTAGACGTCAACTTTCTCCGACGATTTGAGTGGCAAAATGAGATGTTGGCATCATGTACCAGTACATACTCTTTCCACCCCGCACGCAACCGACGCGGAAAAGATAGTTTCGCTCCCCGTTCCTCGGCCGAGCCACACACTGCCACGCACACACGTCGACCGATCGATGCTAGAAGTTGTGAGTTTTACGTTTGGACTTCTATTTTTTACGTTTGGACTTCTATTTTCCGAGGATGAGAAAACACAAAATAGAAGCACATATACCCTGTTCTCGTACTTCCTATTTTGCCGTCTGGATGTGGACTGAACCGCCCTCGCAGCCCTGACGATGCAGTTGCGTGCAAACCCTGCGAACACACCCGTGCTGATTGGAATGGAAAAGTATTCCGGAGATCATTAAAGATCGCGGGGAGTTCTGACATCTGGACACAGTACGGGTGCAAGACTTGTGCCAGAATATCTACGGCACGACAGCAGACTGCAGATGGCTGCCAGAGATGGGGATGCACAGCGCGAACAGGGAACCAGACGGACAGTCGGTACCGACGGGACGCATCACCGCCGGACACCGCAGCACCGTCGTCAACGACTTGACGCCGGCCGGTGGTATCACGCAGACGAACTCGCATCTTCAATATCCGGCGTCGTCCGTATTCGGCAAACCTGTATGACCTGCCCACACCTATCTAGCACTGCCAGGCGGATGATGTCAGCCGAACGCCCCGACGATAGCAGCGGCACAGGGCTGAAGCTGTGTGCACCATAACCGCACCTAGAATACCATCACAGGTAAGCAAGTAGAGAATAGGGCCAAACTCGCAACACGTCCGTTGAAGCTGCGGCCTGACTGCATCCTCCGATGCTTCTCCCGGCCGCGCAAATCTCTGCAAGCCGACGGCCGCTATATACGAGTCGACTCTCGGCTGGGCGTCGGACCGCAGCTGCGCAACTGCAACTGATAGATAGATACGCACAATGCCCAGTCCTCGGCAGAGATAGATACTAGCGCTAGCTGCGTCCAGCCGCGCCGCAATCTCCACCAGAGCGAGCCACTCGCTTCTCACGGTCACATATCGTCTGCAGCAGCGCCGCCCCCTCGCCTCCGCCCTCCTATCTTTAGGCGTCGTCCGGCGACTTCGATCGGACGAGATGGCGGATCACGCACCCCTGTTCGTCACTCCGGCTGCGGCTTGTTCCGGGCTGAAAATCCGGGGACTCGCGAGCAGCAGATTCGGTTGTGATCGTGTGTTGCTGGAGACGACGCAACGACCGACCTCCGCCGCCGCTGTCCGCGGTGCCGGCCGGCCCTTGCAACATGGCTTTTTCCCGATGGACGGCCGGCCACCCCCCTTCGCTCGTGTGGAGTGGGGTTGCCAACCGATGGTTGACGGTTGATGGTTGATGGTTGCTTCTTTCGGTAGCTCCATATGATGGATATATGTAGAATACGTGCTTTTTCTTGCTTTTTTTTGGTGGTCATCTCGACGCTGGAGGCTGACCCAGCGCTGTGCAGCTGACAGCCCGTTCGTTTAGGCGCCCCGCCCAATATGGATAAATCCAATTCGCTACGACACCAGCCGCGTGTGGCTGAGCAGCTAGCTACTGCTGTTGCATCTTCAAAGCGCACCACCACCACCACCACCACCACCACCACCACCACCACCACCACCACCACCACCACCACCACCATCCCCATCATCACCACCACCGCCAACACCGCAGACTGTGGCCGGGCGTACCCAGTACATGCGATGACACATGCCGCCATCGAACGCGCATGCAGCCGTCCAAAATTACCGGCCCGCTTATGTGATCCAGTGCGTATGTACGCTCGAAATATCTGCGCAGCGTGTCTGCCGCCTGTGATTGGCCCGACGGATTAGTGGCTCCAACACAGCAATCCATGCCAGCAACACTGGCCGGAATTGCCCTGCCACGCGAACGGCGGGCTGAACCGTGGGAGGTCTCGGGCGTGGTGGGGAGGGCCCTGCTGGTTGGCGGAACACACACTTAAGACTCCTTTCCCCCCCGCGCTGATCTTTTCGTCGTTCTCGCTCCGGGAATTCGAAATCCGTACTCGAACACCGATCCGCACTCGCCGCCCACGCCCAGCAAGCCTAGCCACCGGATAGGATTCGACATCGATAGGATATACACGCCGGCATGCCGTGCACACAGCGTCCCCAGCGTGCCCAGCTCTCGCAGCTGCCGTCGCTGTGCACGCAGTTCCAGCGGCCGGCGCAGCACGTGATCCCGTCGCCGCCGCCGCTGCCGCCGCGACCTCGCTCGCTGCAGATTGTGCCTCCGCTTTCACAACGGCCGTCTGGGCGACCGGCTTCACTGCAACAGCCACAGCAGCCCGGCCCCCGCCAGAGCAGTTGTTCGCCTCCGCTGCCACCACCGCCGCCTCCCCCGAAGCAGCAGCCATGCCCACAGCAACAGGTCTACCTCCCGCCACAAGCCCGGTCATCGGCCCCGCTGCACTACGAATACTACCAGCCTCGCCTCTCGGTCGGCCCGACCGCACCTCCGCCGCCGCCGCCGCCCCCGCCGAAACCCCCGCAGTACGACGAGGCCGCGCGGAGGAGAACCGTGCAGCCGCAGGACGCCCGCAGGACCGCATCCGGCTCACCCGCACCGGCATTCGACCAGTGGCTGAGCCGCCCGCCGCAGCAGAGAGTTTCCATGTCCGACGTCGAGAGACCCGCGGCGTCGCCCGCTCGACGAGCCGCCTCGGACCCCATGCGACGGCCACAGCCCGGAGTGGCCGTCGCCGCAGCACGCTCGGAGCCCTCTGTTCTGCGGCATCCCGGCGAGAAGGCGCTCCCGTCGTCGCTCCGTATCGCGCAACCCGACTCCCTCAGCCGCGGCATGGCCAACGTCAAACGAAACCGCCAGACCGCGCCCGCGAACAAGTACGTCTCTCAGCAGGATCCGCACCGGCGAAGCCAGTATTTCGCCTTCCATCCGCCGCAGCAGAAGTCCAGCGAGATGGACGAGATCGCGGCGATGCTGCAGGCCGAGATCGACGACATCGAGGCCCGGAATGCCGACGGCGTCGCGCGGCAGCCGGAGATGCAGGTGGTCGAGGCGCGCGGCATTGACGACATGGAGCGGCAGTTCCTGGGTCCTGCGATGCTACAGAAAGCGTGCGCCTTCGTGCCGGGCACGCCCAGGTGGAGCGCGCCGCCCAAGCGGAGCGTGTCAACGCCGGTCGAGACGAAGTCATCGACGCCGCCGGGGCCCCCCGCGTCTCCAGCCGCCAGTCTCCGTCCGAGCGACGGCTGGAACGCGACGCCGGCCAGCGAATGGGTCTCACGGCCGCTCGAGATGCCGCGCGCATCAAATTACTTCGTCCACCAGGTGCAGCCTGCGAAGGCAAAGATGCGCCTCCCGACGATCATCACCAACACCGCCCCCGTAGCCGCCCATAGCGCCGCGTTCCACCGCGTCCAAGCGGCAGCGTCGCGCACGCCGTCGCCGGAGCCGCCCGAGTTGTCGCCTGTTGTGCTGCTGCCGCCCACACCCTCCTCCCCCGCCACGCCGGAAACGGAGACCACCACCACCACCACCACCACAGCGCAGACGGCGGCGGCAATCAAGCCCGAGGAGCTGAAGCTGTTCAACGAGATCCGCCGCATGCTCACGTTCAAGGCGCGCATCGTGCGCGACCAGGACGAGGACGAGGACGAGGAGGAGTACACGGACGAGTTCGACGAGGTGCTCGAGGCCTACACCGGGGGCGTGGACGCGGGCATCGTCCGCATCGGGACCGTGCGGCGGTGAGGGATCGGGGCGCGCGGGGTTCTTTGGGTCTTCAGCGGCGCGGTGGACGGTGTTTCGGTGGCATTTTGGCTCTTTGTTCGCGGGTCTGGAGGCTCGCATACTGGCGTTTCATTTTCATTTTCTTCATTTTCTTCTTTTTTTCTTCTTCTTCTTTTCTTCTTCTTCTTCTTCTTCTTCTTCTTCTTCTTCTTCTTCTTCTTCTTCTTCTTCGGCTTCTTGTTGTTTTTGTTACATATGTATGGAGGAGTTCGGTACAAATGTCCTATCTACTCTCGTCACGCCCGACCACTTTGAAGCGTGCAATGGCGGAGAGGTGCAGCATCCCGCTCGCCGGAGACAACAACAATGCGCATGCAGCCCTAGCCCCCCCCGGTCTGCCTGCGGATTGGGCCCCGGCGCTGGCGCACGATTGACAGGCGAAAGTACTAACCGCTATGTAGAGTACATAGCTATTGACAGAGACTGCACATGGGTGCGCTTCGCTTTCTACGCGCAGATAGATACCCAACCCGAGCACAATGTTACATATGTATGTACATAGTAGATGGCTACTGCACGTAGCGATGTGTCACTCTGAGTCTACATATGTAGAGTAGCTTCCCACTCCGAACCTGAACCTTCCTCCTTGCCAAGACGCTAGCTATCCATCTCCACGCGATCATCTGTGCCACAATGTTGTCGGCGACAAAATGCACTGTGGCTTGAGGCGTTGGCGGTGCTCCGTGGGTCAGTAACTACCCTATTGGACGAAAGGGATCGTTTTCCACCAAAAAATCGCCCGTAATAGCGCTGCCCAAATGCACTATCTACATAAAGGAAGCCATAGACGACCGGGGGGAAACTCTGTAACTGTGTTGGGTAATAATAGTTGGAGCGTAACGTTCGGCGCGTAGTTACAGACAGTTGTGGTTGAGCAATGTTTGCGGCACAGGAGAGGAGTTTGACAGTCGGCGTGGGGAGCCCCGTTCAGAAATCCGATGTCGCTTTTCACCTGCTATGCAACACAAACATCCTCTGCCACCGATATGAAAATCTCGGTCATCCAGATTCTTGCAGATGGCAACCTTAACGATTTTAAGTCTCCTCTGAAAGACTAGGTTTTCTTTCTCTCACCAGGGCGAAGGGTGACTGCTGGGTCAACGGGTAACTAGTTACCGCAACCCTTTCCTTACGCTCTCTCTAGGCGGGCTTGCCTCCGTGGCAGGTGGCTAGGCTGAGTGTATGGAAGACTGTATCTTATTGGATCCGCTTTCTCCTCTGCTGCACACTAAATATACGGGATACAAACTGGTTCTCATCATTAGCATCCATCTCATATATCCCTAAGCATCCGTCGAGCCAGATTGCAACACCCTCTCCAGTCTTGCTCGAACACCTTCCATCCCCTCCTCCTCCTCCTCCTCCTCCTCCTCCTCCTCCTCCTCCTCCTCCTCCTCCTCCTCCTCCTCCTCCTCCTCCTCCTCCTCCTCCTCCTCCTCCTCGGCGTCGTCCTCCATGTCACCGAACTCGTCCAGAAACCTCACCGCTATCGCCCGCGCCTCATCCAGCTCCGCGGCCTCTTCCTCGCTAATAGCCAGCCATACATGCCGCTACCAAAATCCTCTCCTTGGGCCGCTAGCTGGATGATTTCGTTGGCACGGTCGACGACAGCCTTATCGATGCCGTTCATCGCGGCACACACGGTCCCGTGGGATTCCAATGTCCTCCCCTCTATCAGCTTGTAGAGGTACGTGACTTCAGTTGTCTCGTCGCCAGCAACAGTGCTGATTTGGACGCTCACCCGACCGAACCAGACGCGCGGGTGTGGACCCAGGAAGGACGACTCGAAGAGCTCGTGGTAGTGGGTCTAGATAGGCCACGACCTTCGGGCGCTGTGCGTCCGGGAGATCGATGAGATGCTCGAAGACTGCGCAGGCCAGACCTGCCCCGCTGGACGGAGTCGTTCCTTTGCCGAACTCATCTATGACGATGAGGCTCTGGCGGGTGGCGAGGCGCAGGGCGACTGCGATCTGCTGGATGTCTATCATGAAGGCGCTTTGGATCTGTTCCATTTAGAGACTGCCACCGCAGGGGGGATCAGATGAAAATACCCCTAGAGACACTCTCCCTCGTCTGGAGCCTCGTGAATATCTTTTCCGTGATACCAATGACGGCACTCTCCGCGGGAACGAAACTACCGATGTGCGCCATGTAGGTGGATGAGCGCAACCTGCTTCAAATGAACGCTCTTCCCGGAGAGGTTCGGTCCAGTCGGAGGGATAGCACTCGCAAGCTGCTCTGGTTTCCCACCAGCTTCGCTGTCGGTCTCCACGGCATTGGTTCCGCCAGCGAGACGGCAATCGTTTGGAACATATGTATCGATGCACAGCTCTTGCAAGGGATGTCGGTCCTGCCTTATCTCTAGAATTTTCTCTTGGGTCATTCTCGGACAGCTGTACCGGTTCTTGATGGCGCTTTCGGCAAGAGGACATGAGACTTCTATCCGTCAATGCTTTCTGCACATCTGAGGGTTTGGGCGGCCATACCAATCAAACTCGGCACACACCCTTGCACCAGTACGATCCCGAAATGGACGACAAACATGGCCGGATGTCCATCCTCTAGTGATTCCAAGGCAACTGGCGGAATACGTGTCTTGTACATATTTCCTTCCTTCTCCGGTGAAATCATAAAATGCAATTGCTAGGTGTTTAAACACTGGGTCTCAATATACTCAATATATGTTATTGCCGAAATGGCAACCCCCCACGACGGCAACGGCGGCTGCAAACCGCTTGCCACAGCGGGGTTAGCGCACGGCGATATGTTGGTGACGGTCCGCGGTAAGTCCGCCAACCTTACGACATCAGCCACCCCAGGCCGTCCACCCGCCCGACGCACCTGCCGTCTCCGCGGCTCCTAGCAGCCCACCCCACGGGGGAGGGTTTTCTGGTGCATCTGGGCCAAACAGTGAATGCAGGACAGTAAACTGTGAGTGAGAAGAGAAGTTACGAAAGACATGTGGAGAGAAGGATCCACATTGTCCGAGGTGTCAGCCAGCATAGCCGTGCGCTGCTCTGAGCAGCCACGTGGGAAGCCAGTAGCTTAGAGAGTCACCAGACACGTAAGTTATCCAGTAGGGGAAGGATTGTGTGGGGGAGTGCAGATATTCATGATATCTCACTCGAGCATGGCTGCCTACCACCCACATTTCTTTGAGTAGTGCGCGTCCGGCCTCCTTGTTCGGCACCTTGAACACGACTGATGCCTCCCCCAGTGGGAGCCGACCCCTCTGGAAGTGTTCGTCAATGGCCCTCTTTGCACGCACCCACCTCATCAAGAAGAGGGGGATGACGCCCTCATTCTCTGCCTCGATCTCCTCCCGCAACTCTGCCAGGCCGTTCTCGTTATGGCACCTGTTAGAATATGGTGCGACTTGAGCCGGAGCGCTCAAGTTGGCCAGAGCGCTCTGGACTTGGGACGACCAAACGTTCAAGTTGATACATTTAGATAGATATATGAAGACTGCCTTCTTCGGCATAGGAGGAGGATAATTAAGCAAGTCAAATATTCATCCAATTCTCTCATATATCTTTGACAGGTTATGAGCCCGGAGCCTCTACTACGATCATAATATCTTTGGCACCTGAATACCTCTACCTCGTTTTTCTTTCCAATTTTTTTTTTGCTCAATCTTACCGCCATGAGTTCTACGTTTACCTGCAAGCATGGATCTATGCAGATGCTTAATCCGCGCAACTACCACACGTGGAAGGCAGATATGATGATCTCCCTTGGGTGTGAGAATGCACTCGATATAGCACTCGGTCGCGAAGATCCTCCTTATTTTTGCGAAAAAGGAAAGCTATCAAAAAAGATTCGGTCGCGCAACTAGGATGATTTACTCTTCAGTTGAACCAAACATCCGAGCAATTATTAACAAACTTCCTGATCAAAATCCAGCCCGTGTCTGGAAAGCTCTGGACAAGAAGTTCCATACCGCTGCATCTCGATCTGGAAGACTAGCGATCCGTCGAAAGTTTCAACTTACTACAATGAAATCAAATTCTTTCGTCCAAGATTATATCTCTCGTCTTACAACAATTCAACAAGAACTCCTTGGAACTCCAGAAGAAATCTCCGATGAAAGTCTTGTTTCCCACCTTCTTGCAAATCTCTCGGAAAAATTCAAAAGTGTGGTGAACATCATTACAATTCGACCAACCGAAAATGAAAAGCTGGATTCAATTACCACAGCTTATTGAATACGAGACATCAAATGCGCTTTGCAAACATCAGATGGGATCAAACTCAAGCGCAGCAGACAATTTTTCAGAAGGACAGGCGCTTACGGGGGAAGCCAACAATTCAAACAAAGGCAAGCAACAGCCTGGACGAGAACGTGGAAATAGACGAGGACTGGGAAAAGGACGAAGTCACAGAAACAAACCTTACAATTCGAAATCAGGAGGAAAATGTTTCTACTGTCTAAAACGAGGACATAAGGAAAAAGAATGCTTTCTTAAGCAAAAAGCGGAAGCTTTCAGGAAAAACACAACCGACACAAAAACAATATCCGGTAATCATGTGGAAAGCGAAGTTTTAGGCCCTGATACTGTTATACATGGTTTTGCAGCGTTCTCCGAGGCTAGCTCCAGCAGTTGGATTATTGATTCCGGCGCCTCTCACCATCTGACTGGTAATAGGCAAGGCTTTCGAGGTTTTTTTGTTTTTGATATGTCTTTATTATCTGACTTCCGTTCGAGGGGAAGTGTTAGAATATGGTGCGACTTGAGTCGGAGTGCTCAAGTTGACCAGAGTGCTCTGGACTTGGGACGACCGAAAGATGGAACGTTCAAGTTGATACATTTAGATAGATATATAAAGACTGCCCTCTTCGGCGTAGGAGGAGGATAATTAAGTAAGTCAAATATTCATTCAATTCTCTCATGTACCTTTGATAGTGCCTACTGTAGGGTATGAGAATCTTGAGCTCCACCTATGTCTCGTTGGCGACCACGTTGATGTACTATCTCTTTTCTCCAGCTTGTGGTGGTGACGACGATTCATCGATCGCATGCGGCCTAGTCGGATCATGGCGATATCATGTACCGCCCCCTCCCGTCCGCCGTCCGCCGCGACATCGCAAGGGAAAGAAGGAAAGAATGAAAAGGTGACGACAGACAGCTTGCATCACGACCCAAGGAAAAGGACTTTTCGCTCCCGCAACCTACTCCTCGTCATCCCTCGTGCCCTTCTTGTCCTCCAGTTCCTCGCCCTCCCCTCGGCCCACTTCCCCGTTCTCACTTCTGCGTTCATCACCCTGGGTCCCTCCGTCCGCGTTCCCGCCCTCAGCTCAGTCCTCGCCCGGTTTCGGTGGCGCCGCTCGCGGTCCCATCCTGCTCCCCACCTTCGTGGTGCGCAAGACGTCCAGAATCGAATGGGTGCACCGTTCATCCCTCTTCCCGTGGTATCCCTCCGCACCTCCGCCCATAGAATCTTCTGTTGCTCTTTCCGACACGGGCAGTTCTTGAGCAAATGTTCCCACGTCTGTGTCTTGTAGTGGCACCACCCGCATTCCGCGGTGTTGCGGTTCCTCGTCCACTGTAGCTGGTGCCCTGCAATGCAGTGGCCGGTCCTCAGCTGGTGCTGCCGTCTGGCCAAGCGCTTGGAGAGCATCCCGCTACCACCCCGTTGCCTTGTTGGTTCTTCGGCATTCTGTACTTCTTTGCGGTTATCCTGTCTTCTGCCTAGACCTTGGCTTCCTCCCACTTCTTCTCTGTGATCTCCCTTCTGATGTTGGCTAGCGATCTGGGTGGTGGCATCCGCCTTGTCCCGTATCGGTCGCTGTATCCAAGGCCCGAGGAGGCTGCCTCCCGGGGGCGGCCGAGCAGCCGGAGTCCGAGCCTTCTCTGCTGATTGCCCAGCCGGGCCGATGCTGGGCGCGGCCCCCGCCTCTATCCCGAGCGCCCCCATATTGGCTATCACTGCTCGTGCCGCCTGGTTGACTAGCTTCTGGAGCTCCTCAGCCCCACCTGCCATCCCTCTCTCTCCCTCTCCTTTCCACCACAGCTCCGCTCCGTACATTGCCGCTGACTGCGCACACAGGCTGACATCGGCTTGCGGCAGGTGTCAAATCTTTTTCCAGCTCAGTGAGCCCCCCCCCCCAAATCCAAGTGAGTGCTCGCCTCATGGCCCCCTCCCAGATGCGTCCAGTGCTGAGTTTCCTGTATTTTGCGCGATAGTGCTGCGGTCTCCCTCGCTCAGGCGCGGCAGCGGCTGACCGAAAATCTGTGGAGATCCGTCCCAGTTGGACCGGTGCTGGTCGCACTTGCAGGCGCGAGTAGTCCGGTTACCCTTGGGGAGAGCCGACCGCAATTCGCTTCCGCCCCTTTTGAAGGAGCTACTGGCACCGGAGCCAAGGGTTCGGTCGCGAGGGGGTGTGGGTTCCGGTCCTGTGAGGGGTCTCCATGCGGTTCCCCTGCCGCGTTCCGCCACTCGCTATCCACCATATCCAGATCCATCTCTCCGCCCCCCTTCCTCCGCTTGCCTGTTTTTCCGGGGTCGAGGCCACTCCCACCTGCTGGGAGTTCGTTGCGGCCGCTGTAAGAGAGCAAGCAAGTGCCCTCCCCCCCCCCCCCCCCCACTTTCACCCCCGTGATGGGCTGTGCTGCATTGACCGTGCCGTGACTAGGTATAGACATCGTGACGCCTGCAAAGCCTAATCGTAGAGCGTAGTTGGGGGATGAGATGTCGTCGTCGGGCGATGTTGTTTTGCAGTGGACAGGAAACGGGGGAGGTGTGTAGGCAGTGGGTCGCATGCGATTAATGAAGGGGAAAAAAAAAACATGCTATCAACCTCGGAGCGGGGCTGAAATCGACACAGGAACACGGCGCAGCCCATCAAGGCATTGGACATATATATTTCCACACTCCACATCACATCACATCAAATCGCGATCGCGTCACAATCTCGCGCACAAATATCCGGTATCAACCCATCTATTGCTTTTCACTTGATATCTCAAAGCGGGGATAGGCCAGGCGGGGGGGGGCATGGGGAGTCACCACGTACCACTGGCGGACTGACCGAGGTCGAGGTGGATAGTGAACGGGAAAGGATTGTGTATAATACATATGCTATAATCTAACATGATCATCGATTGCTCTCCCAATTCAGCCACGACCTATATATAAGTCGCATGCTTTGAACGAAGAACCCCCCTCCAAAAAATAATAATAATCGATTTGTTGTCAATATTTTCAATATACTGGACGCCATGATCCTCCCCTCCTCGCTCTCGGCCTGCCTGCTATGGCGCACTACTTGGCCTCTTTGGCTGCGGCGGGTCGCTCGACCAGTTCGACGTCGGGTTCGCCGGCCTCCAGCTGCTTCGCCTTGCCGTCGGAGCCGAGATCGCCGGCGGCCCTGGCGAGCTCGAAGTGGGATCCCTTCTGCTCGTTTCCGCACGCGGTCCACACGAGCAGCAGGACGAAGATGACGCTCATCATTGCCGCCTGGGTGATGCCGTAGTTGGGTCGGTGCTCACCATTGACGACGATGTCGAGGTTCTCGGAGATGGTGGATGAGAGCTGCGCCGCGGGCGCGGAGATCATGTTACCGAGCTGGTAGCAGATACCCGGGAAGGACGAGCGGAACTGGGGTGGCGCCAGCTCGTTCAGGTGGATGGGCACCACACCCCAAGCTCCCTGCACCATGAACTGGAGCAGGAACGCGCCAGCGGTCAGGGTGCCCCAGGAGGTTGGGAGTACCCACAGCGGGATCAGAGACGCACCGAGCGTGCAGGCGACGATAATCGTGGCGCGACGGCCGAAGAACTGGCTGTAGTACCCGCAGAACGTTCCTCCGACCACGGCGCCCGTCTTGGCGATCATGGTCGCTTTCGACGCCATTTTGCTCGAGAAGCCCTTTGTCTGCTGCATGTAGGTCGGGTACATGTCTTGGCTGGTGTGGGACATCTAGGGCAGGGTTAGATTGTGGAAAACACAAGACGGCGGCGGTGCAGTGGAGGACGTACGTAGTTGAACAGCGCCATCAGGATGACGGCGTAGACCATGCGCTTCCAGTACTCGCGCAGGATCTTCTTAGCGTCGGCCACGAACAGGCGGATCTTCACTTTCCCCGTGACCTCGGTGTTCTTCTTGGCCTCGATGAACTGCTGGGACTCGGCAAAGAACAGCCGGGCGAAGGCGACGGCGGCGGTGAGAGCCGCGCCGAGCCAGTAGAGCATCTTGAAGCTGTGTTTCGACGCCGGGACGATGCTCATGTTGAAGCCGGCCGCGATCAGGTAGCCGAGGGCGTAGCCTTGCTGCAGGATTCCCGAGAACAGGCCGCGGGCTTCCATGGGCATGTCTGCGGTGCGTCAGCACCCGCCACTCCGTCGGGAGCGGTTGGTTGCTTACTCTCGAGCGCCATCGAGGCCGAAAGTCCCCACACTCCACCCATACCGATGCCGAAGAGCGCGCGCACGCCGAGGAACGCCTCGAATGTCTCGCAGTACGCGGTCGCCAGTTGCAGGACGGCGATGATCAGCAGATTAATGATCTAGCCCGTGTCAGTGCGCAGCGCACGGCAGCCCCACGGTATCGACGTACCATCGGCCATTTTCTGCCGTACAGGTCTCCCGCGAGTCCAAAGATGATAGCTCCGACGGAACGGAACAGCAGCGTGAGCGTGATGGAGATGCTGATGTTCTCTCGCTCTGTTCGTGGACCATCAGCCAGCCGGCCAATCGATCGCAAGTGGTGGGGGAACAAACCATGGTCGTAGTATTTCGCCAGAGCGGACACCGAGAGTGACACCGAGTGGAAATCGTATCCTGTTGTTGTCCCAGTCAGTAGCCGACACCCACGAACGGCAAGGAGCTCTGCGAACTGACCATCCATAGTCCAGGCCATCCACCCGACCAAGAAGTAAACGTAGTCTGCGATTCAACAACACCGTCAGCCCCCACGCAAGAAGGCCGGGGGAGACCAGGAATGAACGCACTCATCATGGTGGGGCGACAGATGGTCTTGAGCGGGTTCTCAACCTTGGCACGGGGAAGCTTCCCGTACACGGTCTCGCCATGCTCGTTGATGAAGTAGCCGTGGGAGGTGGTGAAGATCTCCTTGACATGGGTAGCGATTCTCTCGAGGCGACCCATGACTGGCGATGCCGTCTCCCGACGAAGTGGCACGAGGAGGCGTGGGGCGGGGGGAGGGGGGGGAGGGGAGGTGGGGGTTGGAGGAGAGGGCTGAAGGTTTAAGCCGCGACTCAGGGGAGGGGGCGCCATTAAGTAGGGGAGCAGATGCTGCCGAAAGTAAGACACCGCACACTGGCTGACACTCCGTGGCACCTGGCGACGGGGCGCGAAAGCTTGTGTTGCCACTGCCCAGCGCGATCCGTGCTGCAGGCGCGGCTACTTCCCCGCTCTGCCCAGTCGAAGCAATAGTGGTGGCGGCCAAGTGGAGGTGGAGCGTTGGCTACGCACGCCACACGCACGGAGCAGCACGCGAGCCAACGGCCGTGCCAGCCGCTGGTATCGTTCTCTTCGTTCCTCCAGCACGGTACACAGAGTTCCCTCCCTCGATCGACGATTCTGCACGCTGCATCGCCCGACTCCCAGCGGACATTGGTGGAGTTAACCAAGTGCTGTGTGCGCGCGACATATGTAGTACCCGTACGACGAATGCTGGTATGGTTTTAGATATTGGTTCTCGCACCGTGCGGATGGAGGGACAGTTACCGCCAGGAATCAACCAGGCGCCCAGGCACTGCAGATACGTATGTATGTATGCCTTGCCTGTCGCCGCAAGAAGATGGGTCGACATTGGATCTCGCCTTGCCAGTAACCATAACTAGCCCGCGGGAGGGCGGAGACGAACTGCCAATCGCAGCAGCTGGAGCACTGGAGCAGTCGGGGCGCAGTGTCGGCGGGGGAGGGCAGCTACATAGCTGTCGCCTCGTTGGGAGATGCAGTGATGGTGATGGGGTATGTAGGGCGGTGGGTGCTGTGGCCGGGGCGATAGAGTGCAGCAACTAGCGGCGAATCGATCTCCGCCCAGTCAGGGCCTATTCAGGAGGATTCTCCGGTGCAGGGTGCCAGTGATCCGAACTGCCGTTCGCAGTGCGGGATGCGTCCTCCACTCCTCCGGCGCTCGACTCCACTCCGGTCCAGTCCCGGCCACTCCACTCTGCATGCAGCGTCTCCGACATCACCTTCTCACGCAACGTCACGACACATAGTCTGCGGTTTTTCTCTGTTTTGTTTTTCTTCTTTTCCGTTCTTCTTTTCTTTTTCCCGTGGCCCCGCTGGCGCTGTCGCACCGAAGACTCAAACGGCAGAAAGGGGGGAAACCCCGAAGCAGCCGAACGTCGCACACGGAGAAAGTGGGGAGAAAAAACGGCTTTTATCTATCCCCCATGAACCCCTCCCGGCACCGAATATCTCACCTAGCGTGGACCCCTCTATCTACGATGGACCCCAAACAATAATACTTTGTCATTGCATTTAGGCGCGCAGTGGCCTGCACCTTTTTAGATGCTACAGCATGGCGGGGGCCATCACTGCTTGGATTGTGACCTTTGCTCCGCACGTCGCCCTTCTGCACTCGCTTTTTATGCAGCAGGACTGCCGCGGGGTGTCTTGGCCAAGGCCAAGTTCGTTTTCTCCGCTATCATCTTCCGCTGGAGCAGCGAGTTCGGATCCAGCTCGGCAAACCTGTTTAGGGCACCCGGAATCGAGCGGCGCCATGTCGGGTTTGTAGGTTGCAACTCAATTGCCGTGAGAAAGCGTCTTGGGCACGTAGTCGATTGGGGCTCTTGCCGTACGGTGATGGATGGTTGCGACCGCATGGCCACATGGTCCGCCCGTGTCCTGGCGACGAACGCAGGGGCAGGAAGATGCCGTCAAATCCGCGGGAAAAGACGGACCTTCGTGTATGTATCCGGGCGACGTGACCACTGGTGCTACTGCCTGTACTTGCATACCGCCCGGCCCTGTTCAGCGATAGCGATCCACGGGCTGCCGTCTGATGGGTGGCTTTCTGATGCCACAGAAAGTGTTTGCGCATCTCCTTATGGCAAAATCCGACCACCGTATCAATGATGCATGGGAAGGCCGCGCTCCCCCTTTGTGTGTGGCATTCACAGGATCCAAGATATTCGGTCCGTACACATACATCGGAAGGTAGTTATCTAAAATGCTCTTTTTCTGTCTCAATATCGCCGGTCTTGGGTGGTTTACCCTGCTCCAAACCACATACTACCTGCTTAATGCAATTTTGTGGGGGTCCACACTGGATACATATTATGGTGCCGGGAGGGGTCCCATGTGGGATAAAAGCCGAAAAAAGAAGTACTTTACATGGAGTACATGGAGTATGGGGAGACACTGCCGCAACGATGTTAGATTCTAAGTCTCCTCTCGGCTTCCTCCTCGCCAAGACGCTACTTTACGTGATCATCAGTGCCACAATGGTCAAGCCGTCCTGCGCGATTACCGTAGAGAAAAGCTGGGCGAGCAACCGAACGACACCCGTGGGGATCAGACTTATCGGACTTGGGCTTAAAAGTCACTATGTTCGGGTATGTATCCAGACGGCGCGGACGACACGCGGAGTCTCACCCCTGGCGAACGTCAGGTCGAGTCGAACGACAACCAAGTGGAGGGTTGGCCGGCGGTTGTGTATGCATCCATTGGTCAGCAGTTAGTATGTAGATAACTGTACCCCACACCAGCGCCTTGTCCAACGGTTCCGCCAGTCGTCTGCGCCAAGATGGAAGGGAGTAATCAAGCATTTGCCCAGCCCCACCACCTCCGCTCTCGCCACGGCTTCAGGCAGGAGTCTGTCTTGGGTGTCTCCCGTCGGTAGGCATGTGACGTCAAGCCCCACCGCACTCCCTCCGTCCGTCCTCCGTCCGCCGCGGAGTGGAATCGCCCTCCCTCCTCTCTCCTCCCTCCTTCATTCGTCATCCGCCAACATCCATCCGCCGTCCGCCATCCGCCACCCTGTCCACCCAGCCTTGGCGAGGCACGACGAAAAGAACAATTGTTCAAGGATGCACCGTTATGGTGTTATTGCGAGTCCATTTGGGAGTGCCAGGGATCCAACCCTGCGGACACACACTCGGAGGGGCCAGTGTTGTCGAGTCGTTCTCCCTCCCACTCTCTCTTGTTTGCCGCCACCGCGAATAAGCAGAAACAAGGATGAACGGGCAGAGATTGCTGCCTAGATACATACGAAGCCCGTCCTACATAGCATGCACGGCAGTATAAGTTCTCCTGACGACGGCACAGGGGAGGCGGAGGACTGATCTTCGGAGCTTGGCGCTCACTCGAGGCCGCGCTCACTCGAGGCCGCGCTCGGCGGCGATCCAGCGAGTATATCGCGCAGTACCGCCTCTTCGTTCGCTTCTCCCTCCCTGCAGCACCGTCCCGACTCCCTCCGAATGACCGCCCGGTGAGGTGCCCCACATCCGCGGCCGCTGAGCTCCCCGCAATCCGCCAGCAAGCGGAGGGCGCCAAGGAGTGTCTTGCCTTCTTTCCTGTCTACCGCGGCGGGTTCGCCTGGGCATGTATGTATCTACGCTACATGGGTCGAAACATGCAGCGTCGCGTGTGGAACCGCTATCGAGTAGCGAGGCCGGCTGGCGGGGAAGCAGAGTGGCGAAAAGGCGGAGTGTGTATGGTGCTATCGTGCGCGAGTGGCGAATGGACTGTCCGTGTAGGAATGCGGAGTGTGTTGGGTAGTGGGTGGGGCGGGGTGCGGTATCGGTCCAGGGGTACGGCCGCCCGCTGTGGGCCGGTACGTGGAGTGCGGAAGTTGCTGGCCATTGTTATTGGTTGGTCCGTACCGACCAGCTGAGCAGCCCCCCCCCAACTCGAAACCTGGACTGCGAGTGATTGCGTGTGTGTCCTCGTGGATCCGGAAGATATGCCACATACATTAGCAACCATCCGAAGAGGATCGCGTCAATATGGTATGTACTACATATCCGGATTAGCATGGTACCCAGTTTTCTTGCGACAGCATGGAAACGCCACATAGTTACAGCTAGCCACTCACCAACGCAACCCGCCCGCCCGGAACGACCGAAAGCCAAGAGATCCAGTCCGATGCGCTTCCGTGCGCGCCCGGAATGTACATATCCGCCACGCTCTCGCTGCAGGATATCCGCACCCAGTGCAGTAGGATAGCGAGCCGAAAAGAATAGATAAACGAGAGCAAGACGAAAAAGAAAAGAAAGCGCTGCCCCACCCGGCGATGCCGTCTTGGCATGTAAGCCCACAGCTCTACATCATAGCTGACGGTTGTTTAGCTAAGGCCCCACAACGCACAAGGACGATGCGGGATGATCACGAGACCGGTCCGTTCGCCACCGCCCGCCAATCTCATCCGTATTACTCCATTACCCCCCGCGGCAGAATCTGGAGGTGGATACTTACAGCATACATAGCCATATACCACACTACCACGCCGCTGGAGCGCACAAGCGTGCTGGACCACGACTTGCTGCTGCGGGGGAGTGAGCTATAATCGTCGAAGGATGGGGGCGGGCGATCTCGGAGGATGTCGGTGCGGGGATGGGGAACGCCGTCCGTGACCTTCCGGACCTGTCTCCTCAGTGCGGATGGCGCTCCGTACTGTCCTCTGACTGCTCGAGGCAGGCGCTGCCGAGTCTTCCCTTCCTTCTCCCCTCTCCCTTCCGCCACCTCCGTCTCTTGCTCTTCTCCGCCACCGAACCACCGACTTACGTAACGCCGCGACGCTTCGGTATTCGAGAGACGCCACAAGTTCGACGACGCAGCTCGCTGCGCGCTCAACGTAGGGTGCGGGCGATAGCCCCGACAGGCCGCTACGTCCGACGGAGAAGCCGGAGACGGAGGCCAGCTGGCCGGAGCGGGCGCTGGAGAGGCAGTGGGTCCTCGTGGTTGGAAGACTAAGAGTGCGTGAGGACTGGCGGATGGCCCGGGGGGGGGGGGGGGGGGGGGGCCGCGGCGGGCGGCGCGGGGTGGCCGCAGTCCGGACCGAGAAGTGATAGCGCGCCGCCGCGGTTCGGGAGTGCGTCGCACTTCGCAGCCGCCTCCCTCATATGTACATACATAGAAGCCGAATCTCGGCCGTATCCCTCACGCCACCGCCGCATCCCCTTCGCGCACTCGCCTCCTCGTTCCCAAAATCCCCCGTGTTAGTATGCGCGGGGCTTCTGCTACTGTACTATAGCGCAGTCGGTGGCCAGTGCTTAACGACGTGTGGGTGGATGGGTGAGTTTAGTGCAGTAATGAAGGCTTCGTTCGGCATCACAGGGAGTTGGACGTGGCTTGGGATCCGCTTGCGACCGATGGCTAAACTCGCGAGTGATGCAATCATGAACGGTGGAGGGCGAGTGATGGAGTGTGGTCGTGCCTTATAGAAGGGAGGAAAGCGAGTTGGGGGGCATAGAGAGTGTACATGGTAGCCGAACGTGCAAGCCGAACGTCCAGAACGCTATAGCTACGGCCCGGAACGGCGTACTGCGGACGATAGTCCCCACAAAACTGACAGTGTAGAGCTCGACGTTCGACTTACATACGCGCACTCTGCCTCTCGTCCACACTGGAATCGAGATAACGGCTGGGAAGGATGTTAGGCAGTCTGGCGGTAGGGCAGAACGCGAGACGAGAACGGCCGACAGCAGACACACTTGCTCCGGGCGCCGAGGGCCGGGAAAGATGGGTGCAGTACGGTGGTCCTGATATCACTGGTTATCGCATCACATCACATCACATCACACCACGTCACAGCACGAAGACGAAGGAACAAAACAAAACACTGTGAACGAGGTCAAGTCTTGCATTTCACCACAAAACAGCGACACTCATTGCATTCGTCCGTTTCCTTCATTCAGCAGACGGAAAACAAACCGGCAGCGAGTGCTCGACCCCGCTCAGAAGACGATGACAGTGAGGGCTGTGTCTCCGCCGGGAAAGATGTACTTACCGCCGGCGCGGCGGGTGTTAGCGTCAACGCAGAGGAGCGCGATGGCGTAGGCAGCCCAGCCGACACGCTTGCAGCTCATATCACGCAAGTGCTCGCCGCAGATACCGATCTGGCCGCCCTTGTACGATGCCAGTGTGGTGCAGTGGGACGGCGCCGCGTTCTTCTGCACGCACTTGGCTGCGGCCGTGGAAGAGAGCTTGCCGACGGCGCCTGAGATCTCGCTCAACGTCGGCGACGCGAACGACGTCTCGCAGATCAGAGTGCCATCCTCCGCAGCGAGCGCGGGGAGATCGGCCACGTTCAGCTCGGTCGCATTCAGCTTGTGGATGTCGAATTCGAAAGCGGACGACTGCAACGGGCCAGAGGACTTGACGGAGGCACCCGAGGAGACGGCCGGAGCACTGTTGGCGACTCCGGAAAGCGACATGACGGAAAGAAGAAGGAACGGGTTGGAGAAGAGCATTTTGGCGGTTGTGGTTGGTTGGATGTCGTTGAGGTGTGGTGGTTTGTTGGGTGGAGGATTGAGGTGGAGGGTGAATTAAAGGAAGAGGAGGATGAAGTAAAGGAGGAGGAGGATGAAGCAAAGGAGGACGGAGGGTGAAGTGGTCGAGGGTGGAGGGTAATTGGGAATTTGGGGTGAAGCTAACTTGTTTGATCACATCACGATTCAACGTTCACCGTAAGCTGTGATGGCGCCACCTACGAACTTATGTGCCACTATTTTTGGTTCTTCATTCAAAGCTGCGGCCTATACAGGTCATTGCTGGATTGCATATATCCTCACCGTGCGCCTCTCAGATAGCAATGGGCAATGTTTATGCGGTAGGGCAAGCAGTCGAGTAATTTCCCCGGTTCAAGTCTGGAAGTATCATCACGTGACTTGAAATCGAGTGATATATCAGGTTGCCACCGCGCTCGCGAGGACCGGTACGAGTCATGTTCTGCGGAGAGCCAGGAGTTGGTTAGCGGCACGTGTGGTAGCTCATCAGTATCGCTCGCTGGCCGCCAGCCAGATCTTCACATATCAACAACCTGTGGGCGGAGCCCTCGTCTCTTCCGAAAAACGCTCTCTCGGCAGGCTGGGGACACACAGTCAATCGCTCCAACGTGGCATTCTTCACCATGCAGACACCGCAGATACGACCCGTATGTGTAACCGATTCGTTCGTTCGTTCATTTCATTTCGTTCAAGCCAAGCAGAAACACAATCCAAGCCTATCCTCTTCGTACAGTTACAGAGTAAAGTTAGACCATGCACTCGCTCCAGTGCTGGCCAAAAAAAAGCATAACCCGACCTCCCTTCACGGTCAATCAGCCGTATGGTTACAATGCAATCTCCGTTATGATAAACTCCATAAACACACCGCCGATGCTAGCCTCCGTATGGCACAATCTATGCCCTAAGAAACCCGTAATCACTCGTCGTCTTCTGTTGTTTCCGTGTTCGAATCCTTCTTTTCCACTCCAGCCTCCTCCTCCTTCACCCCACCGCCAGCGTCAGCGGCGCCAGCGTCAGCGGCGCCATCGAGACTCGCCATCATCATCTCCGGCTCGTCGGCGACCGCATCCATCGCGCCTTTTTCGGCGAGCTTCGCCAGCACCTGTCCAGAGGGAACGGCTCTGAACTGGATCTTGACCATGGCCGGCGGGGTGGGCGAGATGTTCTCCTTGTCGCGGGCATCGGAGAGGTCCGACTGGCTAGCCTGGTAGCCCCGCTCGGATGACGTGATGGTGGCAGCGGAGGCGTACTCGTCGGCGCGGAGCGACGTCAACGAGTTTGCGGAGACGGCCACGTGGACGACAGCGGCGGGTATGCGCGGTGTGGCCGAGCTGGGCGTCGTCGACGACGTCGACGTGATGACGATCGCCTCCGGATCGATGGCGCCGCCGACAGAGGCACCGCGCAGCGCGCCGTCGCGCTGCTCGAGGATTACGAGGTTCTCCGTTCCCGGGGCACGGTCGGCGAAGAGTGCGTCCAGCCAGCTGTCCCGCATGCCGCGACGACGGTCCCGGAGTGTTTCGCGGCCGAACGTGGAGTCCCGCAGTCCTGTGGCGAGGGAGGCGGGTGTGGCGTTGTCGGGGCGCATGGTCGGGCTGGTCTGGAGTCTCCGCGCCGCCTCACGGAGGTTGTGGGCCGTCGCGTCGGTGGGCTTCGGGGTGCTCTCGGTCCGGAGGGAGGCGGGGACGAAGGTGCGGAAGAAACTGCCGGGACGGGGGGACATGCTGCCACCGAGGTCGAGGAGCCCGTGGTGCCACTTCGTCGGCACGCTGGCGCCGTCGAGGTCGCCCGCGTGCTGGTGCGAGGGGTAGTGTGGCATGTACAGGGCGCTGCTGGGACTGATGTCGTCGGCGGCCCGCCGTGAGGATGGCGGTGCTGCGGCGCTGGGCGGCGGGGACGCAACGGTGGGTACGCTCGCCGAGGCAAGCATTCCCTCCGGAGCAGTGGCCGGCTTCTCGCCCCCGACATGGCGACTGACGTACCGCCGGGTGGTGAAGGTGTTGTTCGTGACGTGCGTAACCTTGCGGGGTGCGCAGCAGTGCATCAACAGGAACAGGAAGAGCACCGCCAGGACGGTGATGGCGAGGATCACGGGAATCAACACCATCGTCGTTGCGATCACGTCGGTCGTCCAGAGCGGGAGCTGGCTGGCGGTGGCCGCAGGCGGAGGAGGTACGTCGTCCCCGAGCTTGCCGACAGAATCTTCGCCCTCGTCTCCGCCCTCGTCTCCATTCTCCTCTCCATCATCTTCACCCTCATCGTCACCGTCGTCCTTCCCATCCCCATCGTCGACAGTGGACCCAACAGCCGTTTGCCCTGCCTCTTCCCCTTGAACTGCAGGTTCTGCCACCTGTTCCATCTGCGTCTCGACCAATTCTCCATCGGTGATGGCGGACTCGGCCACCTCCTGCACAGGCCCCTCCTGTTGAATGGCCACCTCTGCCACCCCTCCCACGTCTTCCGTCAGCGTCTCCTGCCTCTTCACCGCTCCGACATTCTCAGGGCTGCTGTCCACTGCCTTCATCTTATAGACCAACGCTCCCACGGCGTCCTGCTCGACCAGTTCGAAGCCGATGCCCCACCTCAGAGCCCCTTTGGGCACCCTCTTGTCCTTCTCAGTGGCATGACTCGTCGGAGCTGCCCCCACACAACAGAATAGCAGGAAGAAGATCATGGGTTTCATCGTGACACTGGAAAAGAGATGCGAGCTGGTAGTTGGTAATGTACAACAATTGAGTACTCTGGTAGTGAGGAGAGGAGTAGTGGATGGTAGTGGGTGAGTAGAGGCGTAGTAGGGAAGTGGTGGGTGATGTAGTGGAGCCACAGTCCTGGTGCTACATCAGTAGTACCGGGCACGCCATCTCGGAACGGCTGAGTGCACACTTCACTTTAGCTATGACGGTTCCAAAACAGAAGAATAGAAGAAATTCTCGAATCATTGGAACGACCCAGAGTCATACATATCGACATCCATGTCTTCAGCATGCACACAAAAAAAAGCAATCGTCAATCGTCATGAGCAATCGCAACCAGCACCGTCGCATCGTAGGACAGACCCGAACACAAAACCACACGAGCACGAGGAACGTACAAAGCACGGAGAGAGATGCCAAATAAACCCAGAGCCCTGCGAAACATCGAAAAAAAGAAAATCACATGAAGAACTTTCTCCCATCGCTCAGTAGATACCATTGACGCCGATGGGTGCGCTAGCACCGAAGATAGCAGCTGGAAAGGTGTACATGTTAGTCTGCTGTGCTGGATTGGCATTCCTCGAACAGGAGGGCTATGACTGACCGTTCCCCAGCTTCTTCCCAAACTTCTCCCCGTTCTTCCCTAGCGCACTCTTCTTCTCATCGCTCGGATACTCCCCGCTCCCAGACCCATGGGCGACATCGGTCATCATGTTCCCACCGGGCCCGTACCCGGAGTAGCCCGTCTCCTTCCTCGGCGGGAGTCCTGGCAGCTTGCCGGCGCCATTGCCCAGCACCTTGGTCTCCTTGACGTACGAGCTCGGGAAGAGGCCAATCTCGATCTGCCCCATAACGCGTCCACGCCACCAATCATCCTTGATCTTCTCGACGACCTCGATCGTCTCGCCGGCCTGGAACGACAGATCGCCGGCTTCGGAGCCGTTGAACGCCCACAGCGCCTCGGCGCGCGAGAGGATCCCGGCGGACGCGGTGTAGCTCGGTGGCGGCGGCTGCGGCGGGGTCGGGCCCGAGATCGGCTGCATGGCCTTCTCATGCGCGGGCGTTTTAGTCGACGCCGGAGGCGACATCGGCGGGGTGAAGCCCATGTGCGGCACCGCGGGCGTCGCCGACTGCGCCGGCGCCATCGTTGCGGGCGTCTGTGTGCGAAGCGTGGCGGTTACGCCTGACGGATTCGGGAGGATGTTGAGGATCTGCGACATCTGCGAGGACGTGAGGACGCCGGTTTCGTGGAGGAAGTCGAGCTCCTGCAGAACGGGATGTTAGCGACCGTGGTAGAGGGAATCAATGGAGGCGAGCTTCCTGACGGTACATTTTGGATATTGCGGATCGCACGGTTCTGGTAGGCTACTTGGTTGAACGCCATCGTCTACTTCGTTCGGTCGTGAAAGGTGGTGAAGGGTGGTGCGAGCTCTGCTGGGGCGGCGGCGGGCGGGGAAGCGCAGAGTTTTGTATTCTGCTTGTGTCGCACCAGTCTCTGCAGCGAGTCGAGTGCCGCCGGGTTTCGACGCAGCCGAGAGCGCAGGAAGGACGACTGCGGTGGCTGGGTGCTGGCTGGCCGAACGGGGTGATCGAGCGACAAGAGCTGATTCGCGTGAACGGACTGGGCGGGTTGGTGGAGAGTTGTTTGGTTGGAGCGAGCGGCCAGGAGGGAGGGCGAGCAACAAGTACGTGTGCAGTGTGCTGTACAGTGTCTGAGTGGGAAGTGCGCCTGCACAGTTGGCATGGCGGTGAGCTGCATGGGTATCTGTGGCAGGGGTGGGGCAGCTGGCGGGTTCGCTGTGGCTGTGCCTGGAAGTTGGTTCCGAGGCATGGGACATCACGCCAGACCAAAACGGCTCAGCATCTGGATTGGGATGCTGAGCACTACATATCCGGCCCTCCGTGGCTTCCCCACACTCGGCTATCCGGCTCGTTCCCGAAACGCAATGCGGGCAGGATCCTCTGCGTTCGGCTCAGCACATATGTAGCCCCTCCGACGCGTCAGCGATGACCAAAAGTTCTAAACCCCCGGCGTGCTCGTATCCCGCGCCGGTTGCGCACGCGTGAGATACTCCAGACCCAGCACCTGCCGCGCTTGCACTCGAACAGCTGAGCGCGATGGAAGGTAGGTGCACTTCCTGGATGGCGGGGTTGGGGCGCGCTTCTCGGTCGATCGAGTGGGCTGGACAAAGGGTGAACGGCCGGAAGAGGAGGAATGGGAAACAGGCTCAGACGAGAAGCACGACATGTTTGACTGGCGGACAGAATGAGAAGGTGCAGACCCATCAGGAAATAGGGATCCTTTTGTCGCCGCCAAGTATATATGCGTAGAGCATGATATCGGGGAATAAGGGGACTTCGTAGAAATGTACATTTGGATTGGGATTGATGCCGAGTTCCAGCAGAGGGAGACTCCTTTGCACCGTCTGATGTTGCGGCTCCCAGTGTGCACCGCACAAAAAACCTTGAACCGGAAGTCTTGAACTTTTCCCACCCAAAGGAGCGCGTTTCTATCTGTAGCAATACAAGCCCTGCGGGCCAAAAAGGACAAGCTCCCACCCCGATTTGAACGGGGGACCTGTCGATCTGCAATCGACCGCTCTAACCCCTGAGCTATGAGAGCTGTATGGTGGCAAAACAATTCTGGCCATTATGATGACTTTATAGATGTCTTCTATTAAGTAACATAACAAGAGGTGAGGGGTGAACTCCAGGGGAAGACCACGAAGACAAACACAGATTGCTACACCAATAAAGATTCCCCTGAGAGGGGGCATCATCACGACAAAGGATTGGGCCAATTGGCAGCCTAGTAGGGATTTCCTTTGTCAGGCTCTCGCGTTCGTTCGTTTCTATACATCTGTTTTGCTATTCCCGTTGTCTTATTTCCATTCTATACCAGCTAAAGCCTTCAGGATCCAAGCTATATGGATAATAAACAGATAGAACAAAAATGAGCACTCAACGAAACCCCAAAAGTGGGTAGAGGGACCAAATAACACGCGTGTGTGCTCACCAGCCGAGACCACAGTATCACGACAGAAGAGCAAGTATTCCCGGATTGACAGAGAAACAAGCATCCGTGCGGAAATCCTCGCTATTCGCCGGTCGCTCGTGCTAGTACATACCTCTATAGCCCAATCAAGCCGATCCTTAGCCCTTGAGCTTTGTCTTTCCTTGTCATTCTTTGTGCAGGCGAAGTGGGATACCTAGGCCAGGCAGGGGCAGGGGGAGTTACTGCGGACCGCCTGCGGACCGCTCGAGGTCAGGGCAGATGGTGAACGGGGCCGGACTGCACAATATCGTCATGATCCGATAGGGTCGCATGCGATCAATAATTCATCACCATCAAGTCGATCCTCCCCTTCGGCAGTCGGCCGAGTAGCTAATCCCGCAACGAGCGGCCTGTAATTAACTGTTGTCCACGCCATTTGAATTACAGATTGATGATACATCGCAACCATCACGTCTGGCAATGCAGTAGTCACATCCATCTGATTTCTTTACACAACTTCGTTGTTGTCGGGTCTCTAGTAGACATAATTGAAGCTGTATGCAGCATAAAACTTGAAGATGTGACATTATCCAATCCCTCCAGATGGGTGTCCTCTCTTGACATATCCGCATCTAGCAGCCGCACCTCCTTGTGTTTTTTGTTTATTCATTCATCGCATACGACCTAGCTAGATAATAGCGTATGCACATTGTCCGCTTCCGTCCGCAGTCCGCGTCGAAGGAGCCTCCGCGTCTCGGGCGATTTTCCTGCACGCCGACTGAGTCGGCTCGGGTTAGCCCCACTAACGCTAGTCAAGGCAAGAGGCTCGAGCTTAGTCTCGAGCTTTGTCATAATTATCAACACAATTCAGGTCATCTAGACGCTTTAGCGAAGCCTCTTCCCAAGAGTCCAACACAACTTCTCTATCAAAAACCCGTAGCTCTAGCAGCCCCCCTACCCCATTCACCTCCCCCAGGTAGTGCTTCCGACAGTACCTGTAGTCAGACCCTAACAGTTCAGCCGAGAACGACAGCGCACGGAACTAAAGTGCCTCAGTTGAAACTAATGTATGACCGATCACTCGATAGCTCGAGCCTAAGCTCGGCGTTTAACTTGTGGGCTTGACCCGACTCGACTCATGGAGGTGCAGGTTCATCACTTCTCGAGCCTGTAAGCTCGAGCTTAGCCTTAAGCCTACTCGACTCGCGCCCATCACTGATCGCCCCCAACCCGCGTAGAAAGCGTTCCACTTCTTATAACCGTTTTATCAGCATCATCAGCGCCAGTGCTGCCGCTGGAGAAAGTACCTGGTGATCGGCATGAAGTCACCGCTCGGGAGTGTGCGCCGATCATAGCCTCTCGCTTTGTTGGTAGTGAAACAGGGCAGTTGCACCACAACGAACGAATCACCGTCGTCCGATGTGAGGCGTCCCGGACTCGAACCGAATGCGAAATAGAAGACGTCAATATCTGCTGCCCGTTGTTTTCTCACGCTCTTACCCAGTTTGTGATCGTCTGGCTTCCGTCGATCGTATCCAATTTCGGATGGAGATGTCGCCATCGGGTTGAGATATTGCCGGACCGATCCCCGAGGAGCCATCTTCTATAGAACTCGAACGAGCCTCGCCCATTGAAGTGGAAAGTGTGGAGATCCAATGTTGTATTGGAGTCATTGCCACGACGTGCATCTGTATCACTTCCGTCGCCCAGGTTCGATCAAGCCAGTCTGTCGAGCGGCTTCCGGACAGGAACGACACGAGTGTGTGCAGCACACCGATCTTGGAGAGCATTGTAGTCGGAAACCCCGCCGGAGGGCTGTGGCTGGGGTGAATTCGATCCCCTGCGTGAACCGAGTGTGATGGCCCGAATTGCATTCAAAATGTGCTTTTGTTGACTGCGCCGGCAGTCGTCCGCGGCCGTGCTCACTCGGTTGGCGAGAAGCTGTTGCGACAGCTTTTCTCCGCCGCAGACGGTACGTATCAAGGAGGATGGCCTGATGGCCATGGCGACAGCCTTCCGCTGCCGTCCTTTCTACACCAGAGGCTCACTCGTCTGCATGTTCGTCAGGACTCCTCCACATTTCTTTTCTCTGCATCGCGTCTTGTCATTTCTCCGGAAGGTCCGTCGTTCCGTTCGTCCAAACACCCATGAACTGAGCAGGTCTCCCGGCGCTTCGACGAAGTTGGGAGCTCTTCGGATCATCGCAGGAGTGGCCGTTCGATCCGGCAGCGGGCGGACAGCGTATCTCGGGGATCTTCATACTTAGGCTCACCTCCGCAGGACGAATGTTGGCATCCCGGATTGGTCGAAATTGTGACGACGATGTATGCGGAGGCTTGCACGCAGCCAAATTATCGATATCGACTGTCTACTGGCACCAATTCCCGATCCCCAAGGGGGCCAGCGACGCGCCCGCAGTTACGACGGAGAATTGTGAGCCGTTTATTCCGG
>Ga0307508_10000619_pt1 | contig 42647 bp, 47 predicted proteins | sample 9_EM_MG_FD_203089 | JGI IMG/M metagenome (GOLD analysis project Ga0307508, IMG submission 203089) | Populus trichocarpa ectomycorrhiza microbial communities from riparian zone in the Pacific Northwest, United States - 9_EM | ecosystem: Host-associated > Plants > Roots > Unclassified | place... | reverse complement strand
CAGGCGAACGCCTGAGTCGGTCCCAAATTCTTGGCCAACCTGAGCCTGGCACAACGACGCCAGTTCGGTGTCTCTGCGCGCCGCCCCCGCCCCGGGGGCCGGGGGGGGGGGGGGGGGGGGCGATGAATATCTATATATTTATTTTTTTCTCTGAAAAAGAAAGGAGAGAGAAAATAAAAATAAAAAATAAAAAATAAAACAAAAATCGACGGAATTAAATTGGAGCTATCTATCATACCCCCGGAAGAGCGAAAAAATAATAATAATCAAGGGTTCGAGAGGGTCGAATTTCGTTGCAAAGGGGGGTGCTGTATGGCTGGCCGAGGGACGGTGGGCGTGCAGAAACGCTGCAGAAAATAAAAATGCACGCCTTCCCACCACCCATCTTCGTTCGTTTCCCACCCCCGTCCTTCTGCTCTGCCCTGAAGGAACTCCTTCTCCATTCACACGACTGCATACCGTACCGTACCGTGCCCGCCGTACATTCGGAAGGAGACAGACTCACTGAGCCAGAGCCAGAAGAGAAAGGTCCAAAGCAAAGAGAAGGCCGAGATCAAGCAGATCTAGAAGAGGGAGAAGAACAGCAACAACAGCAGCAACAGCAGCAACAACAACAACAAGAAGAAGAAGAAGAAGAAGAAGAAGAAAAACCAGAGATCATCGCTTCCGAGATTCGGCCCGCCGAACCACAAGCCACCGGCCTCCGATCCTCCCCCTCCCCCTTGAAAGCGTCCAGTCAAGCCCTCGGATTCTCCCCGGGTTCTTGCTCAATCATCTCGTCGGCCGGCTTCTGCTCTAGCGCTTTGCCATCCCTCTTGGTCCATGCCCACGCCGCCCGTCGCTTTCGGTCCAGTAACAACGTGAGCTTTGTCGCCGGTTTGTTTATAGGGCATCCCCGGGCTGTGTTTATGCGTAACCAAGCAACAACGGCCACCACCACCACCACCACAACAACAACAGCTTCAACATCAAAATCGATAACAATAAAAATATTATTCACGGATCGCCAGCAGCTGCCCGCCATCACTACCACTGCACTTGCGCCGGCTGCTATTAGTACCCCCACCCTCCCCGTTCCTAGTCTCGTCGGCCGCTACGCCAACTTTCCACCTGCTACTACTTGAACTTGACTCCACGTCGGATCTCTTGCCCCGGGCTCCACCAGAACTTCTACCGAACGACATCATCTCCCACTGCCGCCGAAGCTAACTCCTGCTTAGTTCGGGTGTTAGCGCTCCTTCCTACGATCCACCTCACTACGGTTTCATCTTGGACGAGAGCTCTGACGCCATCCTTCTGGAAAAATCTGCAGCAACACAGACATATTTTCATTTTTATTATTTTATTTTATTTACTTCCGCTCCTCGGCGAACAGACGCGTGGAGGTCGAAACTGCCGTGAAAGTCCGCTGTTGTACAGACTTAGTTAGGGGACTCCCATCCCCCGAACGCGGAGCAAACAAACAAACAGCCCCAATATATCAAACTCCGCGCTCATCGCTACCCTCAGGATCGCCAGCAGGATAACTGCAGCGCAGCGTAATCATCCACGAATATAGAGGTAATAGAGGTACGTGATCATCCCTACATGTCTCTGTCTTCCTGAGGGTTCCATCTATTTTTTTTCTGCCGTCTCCGCTTCTTCCTATTCTTACCCTCCACCCTGTCTGGCCGCTTCCCTCGCACGTATGACTCCAAATAATCATCATCACTGGCACCACCCTGACCCAGCCTTCCTGGCTTGTCTCTCTTCGGGGGAGGGGGGGCGGCGCCCCCAAACAGTCATACCGTATCCCTATCCTTCTCCAGGATGTCGGAAGTGTACATTATGCACACTCTCCTCTTCCGACCATTCAGAGTCCATCGTTTCGTTCCGTTTTTTGGCCCCCCTCTTGTGTGCGCTTCGCCAGGCACCATCCGGTCTCTCTGCTGCAGAGAATTTCCAAGAATTAATTCCCGCCATCCCCAGCCCACCCTCCCACACACAGCCCAGCCCTGAAAGGCCAGCCTGTGACGCTTGCTCCTTCAAATCCTCTCATCGCAACTTACAAGCGATTTCCTCCCGCATCTCTTCCGCATAACCACCCCTCCCTCTCCCCTTCTCTTTCCTTCTTCTTTTTCTTCCCATACATACCCGCACACAGCATCAAAGAGAAAGAAAGAAAGAAAGAAAGAAAACACCCTCCACTGCAATCATCTATCCTATCTTATAACCACGGGTCTCCTTTTCATATCGACGCGCAGCTTCGTCTTCAACAGTCGCCGTTCCGATTTGTGGACGCGTTGCGTCGTTTGCAGAGAAAGAAAAAAAAAAAACATAAATTAATATTTAAAGTGGCGACAGCTTGCATCGGCATCTCATCCTCAGCATTTCCATCGCGAATCCCCGTTCACAGTCGGCGAGCAGCGCCTGCGACAGCGCCGTCATGTCCGACACGGACTACTCCCGCCAGACGGCGGATCTGTTTTTTATGAAGCACGACCAGACCCAGGAGCTGCGCAAATTCCGCAACTTCGTTCCCGAATCTGTGTTGAAGACATTCTGCGGGTCGGGCGATCCAAACATGCTGGTGGTATACGAGGAGAACCAAATGTATGCGCGCAACGCGCGAGGGAGTTTGACATCCTCTATTTCGTTTGCTTGCTTGCTTGCTATCTTTCCGTGTCGGCCGCGTCTTGCGCGGACAAGCCACGCACGTTTTGTAGATTAAGGAAGAAATAATACTGACGCTCTTTGTCTCTCGGACCAGGCACCTCATCGGTGATAGCGAACTCCTGACCCTCTTTCACCCCGAGCAACAAGAATTCGAGCCCCAGCACTGGCGAAACTGCTTCGGCAAGAACGACATCTATGCGTCCTACTTCGATAACCTCACTCGCCAGGCCTTCGAATCCGCCGGTGTTTCCAAGTTTCTCTCGCTACAGCGCGTCGATCGGGAAATTTACACCCAGCTAGCCGAACCCATCTGGCACATTCACGGAAACCAGTCTCTGTTGGAGGTGCCGTTCCCGCGGGATGACATCAACACATTCCGCAAATTTTTGTATTTGATGACTTCGGTCGGCAACAGGGATAGGAATATGCACCTGCTTGCGCATCACGAGTTTATGGAGACTGCCCGTGTCAGGCGAAGGAAGTTTATCGAGAATAACGATCTGCAGCATGCGCGAGATGTCTGGCTGCGAAATGCGGAGCGCATGCTGGACACTCAGCACCACCAAATACCCAGCACCACCTCGATCTTCGACCTCGACCGAGCCGACTACAAGGCAAATGCGGTCGAGAGATACATGGTTTTCTGGGAGGCGATGCCTGGTGATGAATTTATCCTCACCGATTCGGCGTTTGGTGGTTTCGAGGGCGGTCAGATTGGAGCGAAGAAGAACTCGAAAATCGACCTGACTGCGGTCCAGATGGAGCACCACCTTTACACTCGGGACTTCATGTGGCACCAGATTTATGTCCTCTCGCCGACGCTGGTCGTGGCGCTCTGCCATCCCACCCTGATGCACTCCGACCTCACTGCGCGACAGAGGAAGCGATGGGGCCTGCGCAAATCTCTGCTCGAGAGTTTGCCCCACGATCTCCCTCACCGCTACTATAAGGACATGAAGAAGTCCGATATGAGCTTTGCTAAGGAGCATTGGCAGCTTCCTGTGGAGGTGGAGCAGGCGTTCGCTCCCGAAAACGCAAGAGGCTATGACTGGCGGAGGGACGAGGATGTTGTTTTCCCGATCCACCGTCTCACGTCGAGCCAGGTCGCTATGGTCAACAGCGTTCTCCTGCACAACCAGGAGCTGGGCCCCAAGATCCAGTCCGTATGCGTGCGGCCTCCGCCGTCCTACCGATGCTTCTACCAGTCCCTGCGACAGTTCCAACATGACCCATGGCCAAAGTACTCGGAGGAGACGCAGAACGACTACAATCCTCTGGTGCTACGGCTGGAGGAGTATCTTCAGGCGACCTTGCCTCCGACGCCCCCCAACCTTCCCTCCAACTACCCGTACCACTCTCAAGACATACCTGCGTTCGGCGCACCCACCTTTGGAAACATGCATTATTCGGTGCTTGCTTGCAGCGATGTTCCGAGGTACGATGGGCACTATGATGCAGGACTTTCGATGCATCCGCATCCCCAATCATCTACGCAGTCATCGCTGACATCGTCTTTCGCCCCGTCTTCGCAATCGGCTTATAGCTCCTCATCGACTTCTAGCCAATCTTCCGCTAGCACCAAGACCACGAGCCTCGATACCCCACGGTTCGATCCCGTCCACCTTGAACGCCAACAGAGGAACCGGTCTCCGACTAGGGGTGGCCACATGGATCGGTTTGTTCGCTGTAACAACACCAACCCCAAGCGATCCAAGCCCGAGGCGAAGAGCCTAAACATCTCCGTTGAGAAGTCCCTTCAGGAAGGCGAAGCGTTGAGCCGACAAGCTGCTGGCTATCTGAGCGCCCCCCATGGCCATGAGCATATGCACCAGCACATGAACTTCCAGCACCCTCCCAGCCGTGGACGCAACCCCGAGGTCCGGAGCAGCCCTCCATCCAAGCGAGCGAGCCCGAACCCTCTCGTGGAGCATCAGAGAATGCCCGCGACCATCACACCTCCTTCCTCAAGCAACAGCAGCATTCCCATGAAGAAGAACTATGCAGCCGAGAACACCCGCCCTGCTCCTCTATCGCACCGGCCACAGAACGAGCCCTCTCCTGTGATACTTGCTCGTCCCAACTTACACACCCATCAGAGCGTCCAGTATGTTCCTGAGTTGCAGCAACCACAGCGACGCGCCAACCGCTCGCCGGAAAGGCAGTTCGTCCCCGACCTTCCGCAACCACCGCAGCGACGTGTCAATCACAGCCCGGAGGCAAAGGAATACCGGGAGCCAGTTCGATCCACTGTGAGGAGGAGTGCGACCATCTCGGACACTGTTCCCCCTCCGCGTGCTGAGCGTTCTCCCGAGCAGAACGGCCCGTTGCTGGATGCTAGGGGACGCAGGTACGAGCCCATCAGGTCTAGGCCTGAGCCTGCGCATACCCTGCCCGAACCAGCACGGAGCCGGCCCCAGCACCCCGTCCGTTCCGAGCAATCGCCTGCCGCCCAGCCTTCTCAGGAGCGCTCGGCGCAGCAGCAGATGTTTGACAGCGTGCGTGAACGCCTCAACCAGGTCATCAACTCTGAGATGCCTCCCCAGCAAGTCAAGCCCCACCAGCAGCAGCAGCAGCAACCTGCGCAACAGCAGCCTACGCAGCACAGCGCCAACCGGTCGGCCGAGCGCAATCCGGAGCCGCAGCCACAGCCACAGCGCAATATCTCCAACTCCGTGCAGACTGCAAGCGGCCATGCCTACCAGATGGTTGTACCCTCACAACCGCCGACACGTGGCTCCGCTGTTGCTGGAGGCAATGCACAGCCTCAGTCTCAACCCCAGCCCCAAGCACAGCAGGCTCCCGTCGCACAGACCCAGGCTCAGCCTCAACCCAAGCAGCAGGCTCAGCCAGAACAACGCCTCCCGTCGTCGGCGAACACGTCAGCGACCACCGAGCACCCTACCCGCTTTGGTGTCGAGATCGTCCGCGGCCGTTCTCTGAACAACAGCCAGACATCCTCTCAGCCTCAGAAGTCGCCTGTGACGGTGGAGAACCTCGAGCAGAATGCGCTGGCCATCATGCCTTTCAAAGAGCCCGTGCAGCAGGCCCCCGTCGTCAAGCAGCTGCGGTTCGATACTCCAATCAAGTCGATCGCCCGCCGGTGCTCTGACCTCTCTTTGGCTGGGTCGATGATGGTGCAAGTTGGCGACACTCCTTCCCGGTTGGAGTCGGAGTACGACGAGTCCGAGGAGTCCGAGTCCGACGACGGTTCGTACGAAAACGGCGACACCGAGTCGGAGAGAGCAGAGGATGACGATGCCTCCTGGGAAGATGAGGTGTTTGTCGAGTCTGAGGAAATTGTGGGCAAGGCTAAGGTTGTGCGCTTCGCCGATAAGCCTCTGCCTTCCCCTAAGGCGTTGCCATTCGTGCCACGCAACGCCGGCTCGATCTTCGAGAAGGCTGCGTTGCTGCGAAAGGGATTGGAGATCGAGCGGCCCAACTCCCGACAGGGACGACGTGTCGAGATCGCCAGGCCCCTGTCGAGGAACGGACAGCGATACGGCCGTCACTCCCTGGCTACACCGCCCCGCAGACTCTGATTTGATACTTCCTCGACGTTAATAATCTTTTTTTTCTTTTCCTTTACGATTTTTTTTTCTGTTTTCCCCCAACTTTCTGTTTTTATGCTCTTTCTTCGGCCGGTAGGGAAAATCAAGAGGTGGATATTCGTGGTAAAGAAAAGTTTCTGCTATGTACAAGGGAAGGCGTTTGCATTATGTGTTTCTCGACGGAGAGAAGCTAAAAGTCATGTAATTTTTTATTTCTCTTGGGTCGGGAGGGCTTTCGCGTTTTGGGGGCATGCCATCATGTATCTGTACGAATGTGGGGACTGTATCTGTATTGCTATATTTCCTTTGTTTTCTGGCATTTGTATTCTCTTTCTCTCTTCGGCTCGAGTTGTTTGTATCACCTATAGTAGTCTAGCTTTTTTTTTTTTGTTCCAAATACCCGGAGGAAAGCGTTCACGATTTGTTTCTTTTTTTTTCTTCTTCAGCGGCAGGCGAGGATGATACCACTTTTTTCATTTATCTTTCACGGTTGTGGCTTTTTGTCTTGTTTTATCTAGATTGGATGGCTCTTTTCTTCTTTCTTTATTTCTGGCCTTCTGGCATAGGGGGGGGGTTCTGGGACTTTCGTTCGGGAAGAGGAAGGATTACTGTGTTTGCGACGAGGATCGGGAACGGAAGGCCGCAAGGCTTTTTTAGTATTTTGATTCCGATTGGATTCACCGGTCTTTTTTCTTTTTTTAAAAATAATCTGCTTTCTTTCTTTTCACCTGTGTTTTGCGATGAACCTCGATCCCGTAAAATTGTCGTGCCAGTGCGCAATGGAATTACTACTTAAGTACGTACCCTGCAACGGTTGGGTCAGCGTGTAAATTTCCGTCGAATGTCACTCGGCCGGGGGGGGGGGCAGTAGACACGATCACGATAGAACTGGGTGTATGTAGGACGCGGACGGACGGGCCAAGCGAGGAATCGGCGCGGGAAGAGCGCGCGGGTTTCCTTGTGTCGATAGGCCAGACGGGGGGGGGACAGGGGGGAGGTGCCGCGTGTCGCCTTGGAGGGGGGGGGGCGGCGAACGGGACCGGTCTGTGCATATCGCCACGATCTGACAAGGTCGCCTGCGATCGGTGGTTCATCAACCCGGACATCACACCCTGCCGTCGCTCTGGCGCGGGGAGGCTTTGCCGTTTGTCCACAGCTGGGGGGGGGGGATTCTTTCGATCATTGATCGCATGCGACGCATACAGATCACTGGCCTCCCCCCTCCCCCGTCCGAACGGGGTCCTGGAGACCGAAAAGACTCGGACCAGAATAGGCGGACCACGAGTGAGGACGTGTGATTTCGAGCGGGCATCCGCGACGTCTTGTCGGGTCCAGCTAGCCCACCAACACGGGGGGGGGTCGTACAAGTCATCGATGTTGAATACAAGTGATCGACAGCCACGCTCCCGGGCCGGCGACTGGAATCACCTGCGGTTAGCGTGGGTGGGAGAACACGACTGCCGTCGTCCCGGGCCGTGGCGATAACCAAGGGCTTGTCGGCCGCAGGTGGTCGAGCCGGCAGTCGCGTCGAACCCGCCGCGGTATCGACGAAGCCGCTGTTGAGAGCGCGTTTTCCCTGACCAGAAAACACCGAATGGCGCCTCTCCTTCACGCGGAGCTATCTGGCAGTTGGCTTGAACATCTTCCGACCGCCCACTGCGTCGTATCCGGCAGCTACATACCGACCGCAGCGCGGAAGGTAGGCGAGTGAGTGTCGATGACTTAGTCTCGACCCCCCCTCCCCCCTTCTCTCGTCACTGGATAAAAAGCCCTCCCCTCACATCGCAAGTCAGGTGTGTAGACAGTATTTCTGTGAGAAACCCAGAGGTGAAGAAAACCTCGTCCGCCTAAGGGGCAGTATATCGGTTCGCTCTGCTCGCCAATGCTGCGGAGTAGGGTAAGAGGGGAGGGCTTTTGTGGGGCGGCGCTCACTATCGTGCAGGGTGAGCTCAGGGCTTAGGGTTGGGGTCGACTCGTGGGAAAAATGCCTACAAATACCGGGCTTCCTTCCTTCTTCCTCTCTTTCTGCTTCCTTCAACGCTTCCTCTCCCTTCCTTCCTCCTCTAGATCCCTCCTCCTCTCCTCTTCTCGATCATCCTCCTCTCCGTCTTTCCTCCTCTCCATCTTTCCTCCTCTCCGTCTTTCCTCTCTCCGTCTTTCCTCTCTCCGTCTTTCCTCTCTCCGTCTTTCTTCCTCTCCCTCTTCTCCACCCAGCATGTCCCCACCACTATCAGCACTCCTTTTACAACTACGACCAGCACTCGTTTTGCCAGCGCACCCTCCACCACCGCCAGCACCCCCTCTGCAACGACGACCAGCACTCTTATTACCGGCCTCTTACTATGTACTATCGGCACTCTTTTTACTACTACGACCAGCACTCGTTTCACCAGCACTCTTTTTACTACGACCAGCACCTTTTTACTACGACCAGCACTCGTTTGCCAGCACCCTTTTACTTCGACCAGCACTCGTTTACCAGCACCCTTTTACTACGACCAGCACTCGTTTCACCAACACTCTTTTTACTACGACCAGTACTCGTTTACCAGCACCCTTTTACTACGACTAGCACCCTTTTACTTCGACCAGCACTCGTTTACCAGCACCCTTTTACTACGACCAGCACTCGTTTCACCAGCACTCTTTTTACTACGACCAGCACCCTTTTACTACGACTAGCACTCCCTTACTATCACCACCCTTTCTACTACTTCAGCCAGCACTCTTTATTTACAACGATCAGCTATCTTGGACACCAACCGCAACCGCAACCACAAAGCCGTCGGCTGGCGCACTCGAGCTTCGGGGCGCGGAGCTGCAGAACCATTGCAGCGCCGTTATGGTCCAACTTGTCGGAGATAGAGATAGGAAGTTCGAAGATCAAAAATGCATTGCTCCACCGCGGCTTGGTGTTCAATACCTTGCTCGTGGAAAGAGTGGGGGGTGATAGTGCAGACACGTGGGCATCTGGGGGATTGGGTAAAGTTTACATATTTATGCCCTGAGGCGCTGAGCTTCCAGAGTAAGTTTTGCAGTGCTACACTATGAAGCGTGGTGCAAGTCGCATCTCCCCCCTTTGTTCCTACATACCTCACTCGCGTCGACCCTCGCTTGCTCCTTGCGTCTCTTGCTCCACTACTCCGTTCGTACATACATAGTACCTTTGCTCCTTCACCCTACTTCGCCACTCCGCCACTCCACCATTTCGCTCGTTCCTCTGCCACCTTGCTCGTTCCAGTTATGTCAAGTAGCAAGCACATGGCGCCAGCTATACAGCGACCGCGGAAGAAGTGTTTAATCTGGTAGTATCTGTTTTTCTTTCTACTGCTTCCTGGTTTTACGGTTTTAGTTCCCCCATGTGTTACATGTGTCGCCAGCAAAAGACTTTGGCTTCCATCACTCTGTTCAATACTTCCTAGCGGGTGTTTTTGCTCAGTACTCTGCCCAGATTATTTTGCCGGCAACCATGTGGTTGCTGGTACCATCTATTGATAACTTGGAATCGTCTCCATACAAAAGACCATAGAAAATAAATCCTATATAAAATAACGGCAAACCTTCCAAATGCCATCGTTTTTTGGCGCCTTTCAAAATACGATAGCTGGCGCTTTTCCTTTAGAATGCCACCGGTTTCGGGCGTAGGTACTTAAGTAGTAACCACCAAAAAAAAATCTCACCACAACACAATTCTTATTTAGAAATCGGAGAACTGGAAATAGGTATCTACAGACCACCAATTTGGGATTGCCCGACCTCACAGTAAGTACATAGTACGGCTGTGACCCACGCCGCGACATTGGCTACGGCACTGTACAGTGTATTCTGGGACCTCTGCAAATGCTCCAGCGGCAGCAGCTCTGACAGCAATTTCCCAAGCGCTCTCATTTACGCAGTCGCTTCCCCTTTGGCTGGCCGCGTGGCTTTCTCAGATGGGGCGGATATGTAACAGCCGTCCCCGCTTGGTGCCAAGTCCGCGATATTGACAGCCACCAGGTTCTCCGCTTGTAGGCATCTACAACTGTATGGGCTGACGTCGACTTGCTGACATAAATGGAGACAGACGCTTCCCGAAGCAGCCGCTTCTGTGTTTGTGCGACCCCCACACGTGGCGATGACTCCCAACGCATGTGTTTTGGTTAGACTGGCCCTGCTGCGACGCACTCCTTCTTCTTGTTGCAGCTACCCCGGATGTGGAATGGATATCTACTGCACACTTCAAGATGGCCCGCTCCCTGAGTGGAGTGGGCGGTTAGTAAGCTGGCTGGCTTAGTATAGAACGCGATTATCTACTTGCTTATCTTATCACTCTTGACTGTGCGGGTGCTGAAGTGCATTGCAATCGCCCTACTCATGAGCGTTTGCTTGAATGGCTTCAGATCATCGAATTCCTGCACATTTACAGCTGAATTGCCGTCTTTTTGCGTGCTTGAGGGCTGTTGGGTTGCGGTGCGGTGGATTGTGGTGAGGTTTTTTTTTTGGCGGTTGCTGCCTACATATCGACGCCCGAAACCGGGGGAGGAAAAGCGCCTCGCGGTGGCATTCTAAAGGTTTGCCGGTAGAGTGAATGAACCCCATACAAAGCAACACAACCCATTACAAAACGAAATGCATTCCAAACAAAAAGAAATGAAAAAGCTCGAAAAGGAGTCATAGTCGATCGAACACCTGGTGACAAAGTTGTGTGTAAAGCCGGTATATATTATTATTATTTTTGTTCATGCGACCTAGGTAGATCGTGGCGAGGTTGTTACACACTGTCCGGGTTTCCCGTCCGCAGTCCGCGCAAAGGCGGCACGCTACAAGCTCCCCTTTGCGCCTGCCCCAAGAAAGTATGACGCGCAGCAGAGGAAGTACACAGCAAAGGAAAGGCAAAAGAAAGAAACAAAGGGAACCGAGACTCGTCCCCTACTCTTCCTCTGCGGATGCCGTGAAGGAAGGCGTTGGAAGAAACATCGGTAATTCCTCATGCCTCCTCGGCCTCCACCCTCCGTTCCGCTTCTCTCTCTCTCCACCTCCCGGAGCTCCCACTCTGGCGCCCCGCTCCCCGCGCCTTCCGACCAGCCTGCCAACATTCGTTGCAGAGAGGAAGTCTAGTACCCCCCCCTCCCTGGCTGCACCTCACATCGGCGAGGAGGTCCCGGATCGTGAACCGGCGCGTCACCAAAGCTGATATGTGTCTGATGGTACATCCAACGGGCAGAAATATCTGCACTGGAAGAAACCCAAAAATTGCAGTCGCTTCAGACTGAGCCGATGCGGCGTGCAGGCTATTGGCATGGAGATATACCTGTCCCCGACGAATAGCTTTTATTCGACCCAGGTGGTGGATATATTCCTTAGAACCGAGCAGAGATACAGTCACTCATCTATGTGTACACCCTCCAATCACGCAGCGGGGCACAAAGATGCGCGCCAGTACAGGATTGTCATGAGATGTGGCCCGGACGGGGACCGGGCACATTCTCGGAGATGAGACTGATAGCGTCGGCGCATTGTCCGGTGGACTAGCCACCGAGACCGATAGCGTCGGCACACCGGCCTCCGGTGGAATAGCCACGGAGACCGATATAATGGGGCGTCCCGCGCCGGGACGTTCGTTCTATACTGAATATACTGTATACCGATCTACACACATTGATAGGTTATGAGCCCGGATTGATCGCTTTATCAACCACAAAATATACCTGAAACCATTCCCCCTTATTTTTTCAGCCGCATCGCCAAGCCTCACCGAGTCAAACTTCAAACCCCAAGCCTTCCCGATAAAACATTACCAAAATGTCCTCCACTGATACCGTCAAAAAGGATCTACACAAGACCAAGTGGGGAAACATCTCAACCTCATCAACTACATCGATTGGAAGATGAACGTCAAGAGCATCCTCAAGTCAATGAAGGCGTGGGAAATCGTCACCGGCGAAGAAAAGGAGCCGACGGAGACTTCTCCTGCCCACTCCACTAGGGCCAGAAGTGGGGAGGTCGATAACGCCAACCTTCAACGCGCTATCGAAACTTTCAACGAGAGAGGAAATGCAGCCGAAACCCTCCTTCGCTTCTCCGTCAACGACACGATCCAAAAACAGCTCCGCCGCATGGAAGATCCGGCTGAGATGTGGATCACGCTGGGGAACCAATTCAACAGAACCTACTCCGAGACCCAACGCTCCATCCACGCGAGCAACCTCTACACCGTTAAACCTCGGCTAGGTGAACGTATCAGTACCTACTGCGAACGCCTGCTTCAGTACCGAGACCCCGTCGATGGAACCAACGAAGCGATATCGGAGGACTCGTTTGGCGGCTGTTAGGTGCGATGTGAAGGGTCTGCTGCTGTAGCGGCTGAGTGCCGATACGGCAAAGGCTATATCAGGGCGGGTAGCTGTGGCTGCGTACGACAAGCTGCCGACGATACTCTGGTAGTGTCCAGCATCTACTTCCCTTTCTCCTTGCGGCTCGGTTTCGAGAGTCGCTTTGTCGTGGAGAGGAGTGGGAGCGGGGTTTGCGTCTTCCATCCCGAAGCGTTTGACGATGGTTTGGATGTATTTGGCCTGTCCAAGGGTGATGGCACCGGAGTCCTGACGCGCTATTTCCAAGCCTAGGAACTGCTTGGCTTTCCCGAGATCCGTCATCTTGTATTCCTTCTTCAGTGCCGTCTTGAGGTCCTCGGCGGCCTCGGAGGATGATCGCGGGTACAGGATCGTGGTGTCGTCGACATAGAGAAGGAGAAAGACGTCCAAACCATTGTCAAACGCTTCGGGATGGAAGACGCAAACCCTGCTCCCACTCCTCTCCACGACAAAACGACTCGCGAAACCGAGCCGCAAGGAGAAACGGAAGTAGATGCTGGACACTACCAGAGTATCGTCGGCAGCTTGTCGTACGCAGCCACAGCTACCCGCCCTGATATAGCCTTTGCCGTATCGACACTCGGCCGCTACAGCAGCAGACCCTTCACATCGCACCTAACAGCCGCCAAACGAGTCCTCCGATACCTCAAAGGAACTGCCGACCTCAAACTAGTGTTCCCTCGCATACCCGTCACTCCGTCACCGATACTCGGATTCACGGACTCTGACTTTGCAGGGGATATCAACGGAAGAAAGTCGCAGGGAGGCTATGTCTTCCAAGTCTACAACGGACCAGTCTCGTGGAAATCCTACAAGCAGTCGATGATAGCACTCTCCACCACGGAAGCCGAATACGTCGCTTGCTCGGAAGCCGCACGAGAAGCCCAGTGGCTTGCCAAGCTTCACACGGACGTTGTTGGGAAACTCGGATGTCCTCTCCCTATCTGCACCGATTCCAATGGCGCATTGAAGAAACATCCAGGCAGCTGGATACGGGAAGAGCAGGAACAAACACATCGACGTGAAGTTCCACCACTGCCGGGACCTTCACGCCACTCGAGATTGGAATTCTCCTACGTTTCCACCAACGACAACTTGGCAGACATCATGACGAAGGCGCTGGGACCTGAGAAGCATAGGGGCTTTACGGAGGGTATTGGGCTACGGCGTTAGCAAGGTTGTTGTTCTGGGTCTTTGTCTGTTTACTTGCGTTGAGCTGGCACTCTTTTGTCCTCTAGCAGATCAGCTTTTTCCCACGAGGTTTTGCAACTGCAGGGGTTTTAATGAGGCCTGCGGGGATTTGTTTTATGAGGTTGACTTTACTGTCTTGCTGCCCTTTGTTGCTTACTTGCTGCTCTGTCTTCGACGGTACGCAGCAAGAGGGGAAGTGTCATGAGATGTGGTCCGGACGGGGGCCGGGCACATTCTCGGAGATGAGACTGATAGCGTCGGCGCATTGTCCCGGTGGACTAGCCACCGAGACCGATAGCGTCGGCACACCGGTCTCCGGTGGAATAGCCACGGAGACCGATATAATGGGGCGTCCCGCGCCGGGACGTTCGTTCTATACTGAATATACTGTATACCGATCTACACACATTGATAGGGATAGCTTGTGCATGGACGGGTGACGGGGTATGAAGGGCTCTTGCCAAGTATCGCGGAATTTCTGGAATGGTGTTGACTTTCCCCCCCGAGAGCTGTCTCGGCAAAAAGTAGAGGACGAAACTCTAAAGAGAACGGCTATTTCGAGAAAAATATATATGTAACGACTCATGCATGGGAAGGGTGTGTGTACGCATAGATAGCTACATGGACGTGCGCAGGTGCTGATGATGATGTTTGCTGGTGATGTCGACAAGATTCTCCAAGTCCCACAACTGTTTTGCTTCACCGCCCCTAGCGACACCCCGCGTAATCGTGGCTCTGCAAATTGAAAGCCTAAAACGCCCAGTGATTATCTATACACTTGTAATCATCTAACTGATATATTACTTTCTGCATAACATTTACCAATTTTATAAACCCCCTCTGTACGGATCTACGCACAAATATCCAAAAGCCGCTATATACATATTTACATACAGCGCAGACGTGGATATCTCTATCGCCCGGGTGCATACATGTGATGGCCACCTTGCAGTTACCGCTGCCGAGTGCGTCAAAAATAGATAGATCTATCCAGTCGTGAGATAAAAATTTCCTATACCATAGAGAGGTAGACGGCAGTGCTATCGTAGCGGTAGCAGGGCGTCCGATAGTGCCGTCGGTGAGCACATCGACTGCACCTCCAGCGCACTTGTCCGCCGATGGGCGCCTTCTCACCGTTGTGCGTGAGCAGTGCGCACACGGCCGCTCGTGGTCCTTCCTTCTGCTGACAGACCTTGGGGGGCGGGCGGTGCCGTGGCGGTGTGTTGGATTAGTTACCGGTAAACGCCGAAGATGGCTGCGCAGCAGACATGAGTCGACGTAATGTTGCCAAGAAACATGCCAAGGGGCGGAAAGCCCGCGGTCTCCGCAGTCGCCCGCCCGGGCTCCTGGCTGGACCGACGCGGTCCAGCCAGATGTCACGACCGGATGGGGTGAGGTTTGCCAGTTCAGTCCGCGGGATGATTGGCCCGTCGGTGGCGAGTCGCTCGCAGCCACCGTCGTCAGCTCGCGCGACATCGCGTCCCGACGGGCGTCGGCAGGCAGGCGTGCATGCGGTGCAATGCGATATGGCATGCGCGCCGAGACTAGATATGTACAACTATGTGGCGGTCACGCGGTGCGGTCTGCGCCTGCATCGACCTGCAGGTTAGAGTGTAGTCTAGAGATGCCGGTGACGACACCACACAGCAAACGGTCGCTTAGCTCAGTTGGTTAGAGCGTGGTGCTAATAGACGCTGCCACCACATGGTGACGGACCAGCAACGCCAAGGTCACAGGTTCGACCCCTGTAGTGATCAGTTTTTTTTTGTGTCGTCCGCCCGTGCAGGCCCGGTGTGCTCGCGCAGTGGTGGACAGGCGGTGAGCCCGGGCCAATCCCCAGAGACGACGGCTGTCTCCAGGGCCCAGTCAGTATTCGCCGGCGTCTAACTGCATCCCGACTCCCACCCGCAGGCAGCAGCAGCAGCAGCGTGCCAACACAGCACTGCAGCAGCCCTCGGCGCACTGCGCACAGCCGTACAACCGCCCCCCACCCCCCAGCGGATCCAATCGGCCGTGCGACACAGCCCGCGTCTATCCGTCCGGCCGCCCGGCCGCCCGTCCGCCCACAGCCCGCAACCCGCCCGCTGTCCTGTCCGCACGCACGTCCCGCAGTGCGTCCCACGACCTCGCAGCGCACAGGTGCCAGCGCAGACACCGCTGCTGCGCCAAGTTCCGCGTGCGCCCCGGGACCTCCCCCTCCCTCCGCCGGCTCCGGAAGTGGAAGAAGAAGAGTCGGTGGAGTAGAGGAAGACGGCGGCGGTGTTACAGCATTGTTGTTGATTGGACCAGTAGGGCCAAAGGGAGAGCGGCATAGCCAGACTCGCGGACGGATACGGGCTGGTGTTGTTGGCGTTCGCCGTAGTCCCAGCAGGCTTATATCTAGACGCGAAATACAACCGATCGATGCCCCCCCCCCCGCCCCTCCTCTCCGCCCGCTCGGATCGAATCGGTCGGGTCCGGAACAGGATAGCCGCCTATCGTATCCGTGTCGACGCGCTATATATCCACCGCATTGCACCGCTAGCAGCGCAGATGGAGCGCACCGACCTGTTCAGCATTCCGCCCGATTCCGGGTCCGCTCTCCCTGGCCTGCCCTACACAGGCACTCCGCACATGCGGCGGCGGGGGCCAAGCAGCGAGTGCTACGGCGTGACGCACGAAAACGAATAGCGCTGCCAGCCCCCCTCTCTCCCCCCAGCCTCTCGCGGGTGCGGCTGTCGGTCCGCCGAAACTAGCCGCACCCGCCCCTTCCGCTCTCGGCCTCCTCGCGAGCAGACTATATACATACAGGTGCGGAGCGGGGAGCGGAGGGGAGGGGAGTGGGGGGGGGGGAGGGGGAGCGCGTGTGTTTGTTTATTTTTCGCCCGGAAGGGACTAGCGCCGCCCCCCCTCCTCCCGTAAAATGCAACTCGCAGGTCGTCGCAGGACGTTCCAGCTATTTTTGTATGCGATGCAACTGCTCGCCTCGCCTATGATGCAGACAGCAAGTGGCAACTCTGAAACCCGTCGTCCACGATCGCATGAATATCTATGTATCCTGCTGTACGTACACACATACATAGAGTACATGTCTACGTGCGTGTCGCACGGAGCGGATGGAGTGGGAGGAAAAGAGCGAGGAGAACTGTCCTTTTCGAGTTTTCTCCTCCTCCTCCTCCTCCTCCTCCTTCTCCTGTGCGACCGGCGAGCAAGCGTCGACGCAGACGGATCCCGCGAAGCGAGCCTCTTTGCTGCAGCAGAGAACTCCATCATGCCGGTGCTGTAGGGGGAGGCGATCACTCGTGCTCGCTCTTGGCTCTGCATAGACACACACTGCGGCGCTCCACCTGCCACATCTCTATGTATGTACGGAGAATGGGATATTTGCACATCCATATGTGCCTGGCCTGCATACGAGCGATCGTCAGCCCGGAGGGGATGGGTGGTTGTCGTCGGCGACGGCGGCGGTTTCATCCAACGATAGCTGCGCGGGTATGTATGTACATAGATAGATAGTCTGCACGGACGGCTGTATTGCTATCTATCCGCCCACACATTGTTATCTGGGTATGATATATATGTATAGTACATGCCCCCAACATTTGTGGGTTTGTCGCCAAGGGGGGCAGCTTGCGTGTTTCCGAGTTCCGTCTAAGCTGTACTAGCACAAAGTACGCACAAACGCAAACCGCAAGTCACGCCCTCGATGCATCCGAGTCGACGGCCGGTTGGTTCTTTTTTTTTTTTTTTTTTTTTTTTTTCAGAGAGAGAGAGAGAGGATTGCGAAACAAGTGCCGCCGTCCATTCGGAATCGAACCCAAGACGTTTCCCAGATTTTATGCATCGCTGTTGCGACATAACTATGTTGATGAGGTGCATATATGTACTATGTATGTACGTGCCATTCCACGAATGAGCGAGAGCGAGAGCGCGGGTGAATAGTTATCCCCGGGAGAGATCTTGCTCATGCACAGCAAAGGAGATGGGAGGCGGGAGGGGGTGGAAAAAAAAAGAAAAAGAAAAGAAGAGAAAGAAAAGAAGAGAAAGAAAGAAAGAAAGAAAAAAGTCGTCCGGAAGCGGATAGCTCGGTGCTTCTAGAGTACTCCATCTAGAGTAGCTACATACTCTAACTATTCGGGCCTCTACTAACGAAACCCAGATATGCAGCGTAAGCCTAGATATCCAGCCCGTCGCACTTACTCTACTCTACCTAGGTCCTGTCCTGCCGCTCTGGGAAGTCGCAGCAGGGCTGGCTGCAGCGACCACCGCCCTCCCTCGTCCCACCCCGTCGCAGCAGCAGCTGCGCGCGTTCGTCGTCGCGGCCACTGCACCCCGGTCGCAGGGCGCAGTGTCTCCAGAGCACAGGATCGATGGATGGGTGGGCGGAGCATGAAGCGACGGCCCAGCACGACGCCAGAGAACCAAGCAAACAAGATGCGTCGCATGTGTAGATAACTAGAAGACACGCTCCCAGCCAGCGCAGATGGCGGGAACCCGACCGACGAGGGGAGGGGTTGGTGTGGAATTATGTACATAGATAGAAACCCGGCGCAACGGTTGCATAGATAATTTAGGACGAGGGAGCTTCCAACACCGGAACCAACATCCCGAAACCACCCACCAGACACCCACAGCCGAACAGAAACCATCCGCCCGGATCCCATAGCCCGTAGATAGATGGACAGACAGATGGATAGTCCGGTAGCCCAGTAGCCCATCGCCGCTCGCAGGAGACATCCTCCGCGGCCATCAGACGGACGGACGGAACGAAAGAAATAGTGAAATCCTCAGCGCTGTCGTGACGCCGTTCCTGCCCGCATGCGGATATTGCTCTCCTCGCACGGGGAAATCCCGGTCTCTCCTCCCGTCCCGATGTACCTCCCGAGCCCTTCCCTCCCTTCCCTTCCCCTCCCCTCCCCCGTCCGCTGGCCGAAACACTCAGATGAAACCGGGCCGCTGCGAAAATATCTCCGCTATCGTTTCCTCCCTCACCGGCGGCTGCGGTAATGGCTTGAACTCCCAGTCTTCGCTCCGTGACGACGCCACGCTCGACGACCGACTGATCGATATCCCGATCTCCATCCCGTACTCCTCCAGCTCCTCGCTCCACTTGACTCCGTCCCTCCTCCAGCCCATGTACTCGTCGTTGACGCCGACGACTCCTCGGTGGCCATGCCGTCGCTGGTACTCCGAGTTCAAGCGCAGCAGCATGTTATCCGCCACCTCGATCCTCGGATAGCAGCGCCGGATGTAGCCCCTCGTCATCGGCCTCCCTCGCGAGATGTAAACCAGCCGTCTCAGGACCTCGACGGCGTCGCTGAAGCTGGCGTCCCACGAGCCCCGCGAGAGCCTGTCGAGCGTCGACTTGAGCGAGAAACAATGGTCCAGTGCGAAGAGCGTCAGCCCCTCGGACGAGAACACGATGTCGTTCTGGATCAGGCTGCGGTCGATCACCTGCTGCTTGACGTCCGACGGGATCAGGTGCTCGAGCGTCGTGTTGACCCAGTTCGAGTTGAGCCTGAAGAGCTTCTGCGCTCGCTGGACCGAGCGAGCCAGGGTCCCCATCGTCTTTGGACACACCTCCGAGATCATGATGATGCTCAAGCTTGTGCTGTTCGAGCGAACGGGGGGGGAACGGGTCAGCGAAAACCGAAACGACAGAGAAGAAGGAAAAAAAGGGCTTTCGGACGACGACAACAAGGGAATACATTTCGAAATCCCTTCCGACGCACTTACCATGTAGCCTTGGTCTTGTACAGGAGACAAGGCAGCGAGCTGCCGCCCACTATCAAGTGCAGGTGGAGACCCTTCCGTCGGAGGTCCCGGCTCACGTATTCGAGCGCCTGGCGGATATCCGTCGCATCCATTTCGACCTCGAAGGAAAGCACCGGCGAAGCCGTCGGCGAGGATGGCTTTTGGCCCATCTTCGAATGTCGGTATTCCGTAAACACACAGGAGGACTCTGAAGGCCGTCCGGATGTCGATCTCCGCGGGATGGGATTTCCGTCGAACCGATCGAATTCGGGCAGCGAGGAGGAGTTGGAGGAGTTGCAGCAGCGCGAAGGAGAGCAGCACCCGACCTCGCATATGGGACTGGCAACACGAGTAAACCCAACGAAGCGCAACTCTTGTATTCGACCCACGATGCAGAGGACGGAGATCGAAACGGAACGGGGGGAGGGGGGGGGCGGCCCACCATATACCCGTCAGCGATCCGGTGCGTGGTGCGTGGGTGGGTGTGGGAGGACGAGCCACCAGACCCGCGGCCACGGCGCCCCCCAAGAGGAGTAGCATCTGGTTGCCCATGATTTGATGGATGGGGGTGGTGTGTTGTTGCTTCCGGGCAAAAGCAATATCGCTCTGACAAGGCCCGCCCAGCGGAGGGGTGCTTGATCCACGCGCACAGGGGTGGCCAATACCACTGCAGAGGTCCACCCCTCTCGGGTCTCGCACATCCTGCAAGCCGCGCTCCATTCAGGCCTCTCCTCTCGCCTGCGCCTGCATTAGGTCCGCCGCCACCGCCATGACTCCGGGTGTGTACCGCCACCACCCACCGCTGTTCCATCTCCGCCGAACGACCGACTCCGCACCCCTCCGGCGGAACCTCGCCATGTTTAGACGCAATATGCGCCTGGAAGCTCCGCCTCTCCCTTCCGCTCTCTCGCTCGCTCGCTCCCTCGTCCGACGCCGCGCCGCTGCCTGAGTCTCGAGATATATATGCTGAGACCTGCGCCGCCTCACGTCTGCCCAGTCAGCTGCTTGGGACCCCAACCAACGCTCGCTCCATTGTCGCTTGCTCGCTCGTCGTGCGAGGGTTTATTTCGGGCAGCGGACCTTTGGTCTGTGGTTGTTTCGGATCGGCCGGGACAGTGCAATTTGCCGCAATAATAATGACAAGTCGGTCTCGTTAGGAAAGTGCAGTTGCTCCCTCGTCGCTTTTCTTCTGTCCAGTGTGGTTGCCTTGTCCCGCCCACTGATAATTCCCGAGAACGCCCCCCCCCAATGACACGGCTCCGGGACAACAAGCAAATACTCTACGTACATGATACGGCAAGAGGCAACGATATACGTGTATCCGGTACAACGTCAGGTACTGGTCTGACTTGCTTACTCTCTCTCTCTCGCTCTCTCTCTCTCGGGCGCCTAAGCTGATATCTGCATAGAAGCGACAGGTACCGAGTACCAGGAGGGTACCAAAGGTGGCGATCCGAACTAAGGTCCAAATGGAGAAGCCGACTGAAAGGAATTTTTTTTTTGGCACATCGTGACCATGGATCTTTTGCCCCCCCCGTGCAGGTGGGCGGATCCTGCTGGTCGCAGAGACCGGCGTGGGGGGGGGGGGGGAAGAAGCAATGTGAACTGTCACCAACCCAGTTACCGTTGACCGACCCTACAGCCGTATTACTACAAAGAGTTCCAGTGCAATACAGCACCAAGTTCTACTCTACAAACTCGCAAAACGGTTTTAGTACCGTCAAGGATTTGTAATTGTGTTCCTCGAACCAAGATTAGAAGGCTTGAAGAACCTCCGCTCTCCTCGAGTGGGCAATCCGGAAATCTGGGCAAAGGCAAGCGCAACCGCGACCCATCTACACACGCACACACGCACACCACACCACAAGCACAAGCACACGCACACACGCCCCCAACGCCGGATGTGTGTCCTCGGTATGTATGTATGCGGCCGCCCCTCGTCCGAAGGTTGGCCGAAGAGTCAGTGAACTTTTTTCTTTTAGTTCCAGCCCAACTCAACTCGGCCATCGGCAGATGTTGCTCTTTTCCGTCTGCTGGCGAGCCGCTTGCACACGGGGCGTTATTCCAGAAGTCGAAGAATCGCTGTGCCGCTCGATACCGTGGGCGATGAGCGAAAGAGGTCCGTGGGGCAAAAGGGGGGTTGTCCGTGCCATGAAGCAGCGATTGCTGTCTGCTTCGCTGCTATCCCCACCGGGGGGGGCGTTGCCAGTCCTTACTCAAAGCTTGAGGTTCCAGCCTAACGAGGCGCAAAGATGCGACTAGTGGGTCAAGGGAAGCGCGTCGTGTGTCTGTACACGTACTCTACATACACCACGAACATCCCATATGGCTGCAGTGACTGGCGATGTCTTTTGGACAGGGTCGCGTTTCAACCGCTGCATCGTATTCGGACAGTCACAGTGACCATCCCAGAGTGGTACGTATGGAAATCGACAGATCCACCTGTGCCGTTGCATGTCATCGGCGTTGACTAGCGGGTGTTGGGGAGGGGACATCAATTTTATTTCGCGTCTATAAGCCTGTTAAGACTACGGCGAACACTAGCGGGTGTGGAAGTGTGGGAAAGAGCGACGTGTCAAGCGCAGCCGACCAGCCGGGTCTTTCATGCGGCTAAGAGGGGAAGGAAATGAGAATGGACGACACTGTCGTGGCATCGCTTGCGGCGTTTTCGGCGACAAGTTCGAGCAGGCCTCATGGTCATCATCGAGAGGGGAAAGAGGCCAGCCATCGCGATATCGTGTGGCCTCGCCAAGTCAGCCACTCGCGACGCAACACGGGGACGTCGAAGTCAAGGATGATTGCTCCACCTGCTGAACTTAGTTGCGAACAAGTGTTTCCATACCTACCGGGGCGGTCCTCGGAGGTGCAATCCTACGCCGCCGTCTCACCAAAACACTGCGGCTCTTGTTGACCGGCGGTCTGCAGTCATGGCGCTCTTCGCCCCCATGCGGCTATTTTTCACGGTGGCCCAATGTCCGCTCTCATCTAAGCTGCAGCAATCGAAACAGAAGAGGCGCAGACGAGCGATTTTCTGCGCTTCGTCGTCGTGTTTGCCGCTTGCGGTGGCCAGCCATCACATCAGAGCTGCCTGTGAACGATTGACGCCTGGGCCTGCGAAGATTTCACTTTCGACCACAGACGCAAGCACACGAACCCCACTCGCAGCCACCCGTTTACCGCCGCGGCCGCTTGTGGGACTCTTGCTCACTGTGGATTGTCTCCTTCATATGACTTATTTGGCACCGAGGGCATTGGAAGACCACTGCCGGCCGTCCGCCGCACGCACTGCATGCTGGCGCGTTCGTACAATTCTTTTCAGCGGCTATTCACGCCGTGCAAACGCTCTTGGATCGGTTGAGAGATGTGCGTGCGAAATTCGTTTTCTTTGGCTGCGTCCTGGGCAAACAAACATCGACGCCTTCCAGACAAAATAATAGACCGTGCTCTCGTGAGAGGATCCCGCCACCCCCCCATCTGGTGGTATCGGACGTTTGCTAACTACGGATCCAATCAAGATTAGTACTACGTGCCACCTCGTACGCCGACCGAGCTGCGTTTGTCTACTCCGACGGAACGCTCGATTGACCCAACAACCCCCACACGAGCTGGGGCTTCTAGATTGGCCGGATGCGGACCGTGAGAGCTTCCAGGTCCGTCTGCGGCTCCCACTTGCCACCACGCCATCCTGAATCTCCGCGCTGACGGCGACCCGCCACATGAAGTAGCTGGCTACTCCCCCTCGGCCATCTCATTCTGGCGCCGGCTGCGACCGGTTCCATTTCGGTCGAAGCAGGCGTCGATGAACGGCCAGCACACCTTCAGCAAATCCTTCCAGCCAGTCCATCGTCGGTGTTTGCCGCCTCCTTGGCTGTTAGCTTGGCTGCAATGTCGGTCGTACGTTGACGTGCTCTCTCTACGGATCGGTTTTTTTTTCTTTTCAACCCAACGACCTGATGCCGAAGCCACGCCCAGCTCCACGGGGTCTACCAGTTAACAGAGCTGCTATGGTCCTCGCCGACAAATCACACTTCCGCTGTTGCCGTCCGCACTTTTTATCTGTCACAGATGGCCAACAGCTGAGAGCAACGCCGCAGGAGTACCTGGATACCAGCGTCTGCAACCCCCACTTCCCTCCAACCGCCCCAACGGTTTGAGCTCTCAACCCGTCCGGTGGACTGCCAGCTGGATACGGATGATGGGCTACAGTTAGCGTGGGTACAGGACGAGCCGTAGTGGAAGTGGAGAAGCCACAAAAGCTTTCCGCTTTCTCGGCGGATCCACTTCAGGCGATGGGTGTGGGGGAAAGGCTGGCCACGTCAGTACCACACAGACGGTGGCGATTGTGGTGGTGGAGGAGACACTGCTGCCTATCGACCATGTCACATTACCTGATGTTGATATATTGACGCCGGAGACGGTGGGCCACAGATGCAGGCTATTGATATGACGTATGGTGGGCGAGGCCAGTGCTGAGCGGGAGGCAAAAGAGTGGATCAATGACCGAACAGGAAGGAATACCTGAAAGCACAGGCGTCTGGTGGTCGCGATGCATGGTCCGTCAGTGGCCGTACCAATAGAGTGCATTGGCCCCCACTCCCAGGTAGGTAGGATGTCTTTGGGGGCGCGGTGGTGGAGGCCACGAGACGTACCGACGGCTGAAGACTGGCCGTGTCGGTTCATTGGCCGCCGGGGGAATAAGGGCTGGATGCTTGCGCCGCTGCTGTGCTGGGCGGTCCTATATGCACGGAGCGCAACCCACCCATTCGCGAGCAGTACACGGTCCATACGCCGTTGCTCGAAAATGTATGTGCGTGCGTACTGCCAGCACGCGGAGAAACGTCAACCCGAGCCCAATCCGTCCCTCCAGAGGGATTTGCAGCGAAATAGATCTGGGGACGAGCGCGACCAGGCTGTTCTACTTTTTGGTTTGTACGCCCCAACGTGCCGCCCTCCTGCCGAGGGTTGGGCGGGTGTTTCTCCGGCAACCCACAAGCCGCCCGACGTTCCATCACGCCGCCTCGCACGCCGGTAACGCCGCATGCCAGCCGGCACCGCCGACTCCTTTCAAGCTTCCTACCGGTCTCCAAAGCTCTTCATCCTGTTGCGCTTCCCCCTCGCTCTCCGGCTCCTCGAACCACATCCAAAATACCTGCACAGGTACGGAGGTACATACCAGTTCAACGGCCCCCGTTCCGCACTCCCTCTCCCCCCAACTGCTTCCTATATGTAGAGTAAGCACCGCTCGCTTCCTACACCACTCGCTGGGCTGGCTAGATGGGGCTGTGGCAATCGGTCAGAACCTTATACACCATTTCCCTCCTCCCCCCCCCCCCCGCCGGCCAAGCCGCTGAGACCTCCGCGCGTAAATTTCATGCGCCACCGAACTGTGGCGGCGCCACGGACTCACCACTGTCGCGGACACCTCCGCGGTTTCTATCCCTTTCTTTCTCCCCGGTATAGATGAGGTCATCTTGGACACTGGTCAACGCCGACGGAGCGTCAAATACGGGTGGGACCGAGAGCTATAGCCATTAAAATAACCTCCTTTGATTTTTCGTTGATGTACCTATGTACCTATGAATTTTGAAAAAAAATAACAATTCCGGTGGGGACCCCTGCGGTATATATTGCTAGAGTACTATAGGGAGAAGGTAAGACCCACCACTTTGGGTTATCGTGCGATCGGAAATACACGCTAATATCCCCGCTTGGGGAAGATATTAAGGAGATTAGTACCAGTTTGGCTAGTCGCAAGGGTATTTTTTTTATATTCCTTTTTTCCTTCTTTCCAATAATATTGCCGCATTTGGAAATAATCAACCGATTGTTTTTTTTCTCTAAGCTAATGTCCACCTCACACATGGCCCTTGCCTATTTGCATACTTGAAGACATACATTATATAATTTGCGTGTGTATGTATGCACATACGTGTGTGATCCGTCGCCCGTCGCCCGTCGCACACGTGGGCCAGGGCGTGTGGCTAGTCTACGTGAGTGGTTCGTATCCATAGCCGCCCAGAGTGTGGCATATGCGGACCGCAACCTTCTCGTTGCAACGGTCGACGGTTGAGCTACCGCCACGCACCACAGTCAGCATTTGTATGTAGAATCGAGCCTATAAATGTACCTGCTCGGCTCGGGTGGGCTGTATGCAGATAGTTGCCGCCCCAGCGCGAGACAGATGCTGTGGCAGCTAGATACTTAACTATACATACTCTTAAGATATATGGAATGAATCGCGAAAACCATCCACCAGCGAGCCCCCGGTGGCTGGAGCGGGGTAACTGCATAGAGTACATGTATTGTATGTCGCTGGGTACCTATGTACCCACCTACCTCGTATGCATGTGGGGGAAAGGGAAGTGTGTACGAACAAGCAACTAGCACCGCGTTGTGGCCGGGTTATTGGTGCTGGCTAGCCAGCCCGACTTGGCTAACTAGAGTATAGTACATGGCGGGGCGCGTATTCCGTCGCCGCGACAACCACGACTGGCGGCGATGAGTGAGCGGTTGTGAGTCGTGACTGCGGCGGCTCCTGCGGGGATGTTAAACGTACTGTTCGGGTGCGATGGGAAGTCTGCCCATCCGTACTGCAAACGCGGCAGACAAGTGGGAGGGGAACGGATCCTCTAGCGATCTCTCTCGGATGGGCTGCTCGTCGTTCCTCCGTTTTCGTATGTAGATATGGGGGTTTGTTTCCGTGTATGTACATAGATGAAATTAGCTGCGGACAACGGGCGGAGCCGAGCCGAGCCGAGCCGAGCTGAGCCGAGCCGAGCCGCGGCGAAGTGAAGCGAAGACCCCGACAAGGGCGCTGGCTACATACGTAGGGAATATCTGGACGGACGTAGGGACTGACGGGGCCCGAGAGCGTGGAGCAAACGGAACAAAATGCCGCTCGGTCCAGGTCGGAGATTGCGGCGAGTGGGAGATTCCGCACCCCCCCGGTGGTTTTGCTCAACGCACCGACCGCAGCGGGCCGCACGTGACTAACTACACCCCTATAGCCTACAGCGCGGACCCCAGAGTCGACATACTTAGTGCACCGCCGATCGCACGGAGAGGATCCTCCTTCACGAACTGGCACTCGGGCCAATCGGCCTTACGAACATACACGAGGGGCGGAGAGGGGGGGGGGGGCAGCTTGCGAACACGACCACTGCGCGAGGAAGCGGTGCGTTCACTCGTATCACCGGACTTGGGAGGGGTGGAGTGGGGCACGCGCAGCTCCGCCCGACCCGTCAATTCCTCGACGGCGTCCCCACGCCCACAGCCCTGCGCGCAACCGCGCCGGTGGCCACAAGCTCCACGGCCAGCGCTCCGCCTCCCTCCGCAGGGCTCCAAGGGAGCAAATCTGGCGCTCCACTTCGAGGGGGGCGGCGGGTGCCAGTCGAAGCGGGGCAACGAGACAGTAACAGCAGTCACCACGAGCACGAGGACTAGCTGCTGCCATGTGGCTGGCGTGCGGGGGCGTTTTGTCTCGCTCTGTTTGGACGGGCGGCGATGGCTGCTGCCAGTACCTACTCTTGCCATCGTCTACCTCCCCGCGCTGTTTCTACGACTCCCGCTTTCCCCGTTCCTACATAGCCCCGCTGAATTTCCCGCTGCGGTGAATGCATCGCAGACGTGCCGTATGCTGTATCGCTGGCGTCACGAGCGTCGACCAGCCTGGTTGCTCCAGCTAGCTCTGCGCCGCCATTGGAGTTATTAGATAGGCGTGCGGTTCAGCGTGCACATGCAGGCCCAGCGATCTGGGGCTCGATAGCATGCATTCCGGCGTGTTGAAATATGGCCGGATAAATGCCATGCGCATAACGGTTCATGCCCCATGGCAATAGCAAATACAGGCGACCAGCATCGTCCGTCCCCTGAAATCCACAAAGTGCCTTGACTAGTGATATACAGTGGGTATAGTGACATTAAGGAGGGAAAAATATCTACTCTATCAGATATTGGAGACGAAGCTCACAAGCACGCGGCACCCCGTTCAGTGAGCCCTCTTCGTGGCCGAGGGCTGGTGATTCTCCCAACTGCTGTCGCCAACGACGCTCTGCTCCACCACTCTCCGCGTCCGTTCGTCGTTGATCCATCCCTCTATCCTGTCTGCCACATCGCCAACCAGCTTCGCGTAGACCTCGCCGACAAAGAACAACCCGCAGTGCGCTCCAACCTCGTCCACCCCCTTCATTTCCACCGGCGTCCATGCTTCGTCCGGCTGTGATGGCGTAATGCAGAACTTGCGTTTCTTTGGAGGCTTGCTCTTTTCCGCTCTCTCCCCTCCGAGCTTCCGCGGTTCCTTCTCCTTCTCGAGACGCTCTTTCTTTTCCGGCTCGAGGTGTTTCTGCCGCTCCAGCTCTTGCCGCTCGAGTTCCCGTTTCTCGCGGTCGCGTCTCTGCATCTCTTCCTCCTGCATGGCCCTCCTCCCAGCGAGCTTCAGCTTGTCTTGCCGCTCCTTCTCCTCGTCCGCCCGCCCTTTCTCCTTCTCTTTCCCCTTCTTCCTCCGCTCCTTCTCTCGGCCCTGATACACCTTCGCAACCACCTTTTCCCTGGCCTTGACGAGTTTAGCGTGTTCCTTCAACTGCCGGTCGTACTCCGACGCTCTGCGCTTGTTTTCCTTTTCCAGAGCCTTTCGCAGCGTTTTTTCCGCCGACTCCGGGATCGCCTGTAGCGTCGGAGCGGATGGCGGGGCGGAGATGGGTGAGAAGAGCGCCTCCACATCGCGCAACGAGGTTGCTGGCGACACCGGCGTTGGCGGGACGATCTGGACGGAAGGGCGGGGGGCTCCCGGATCCGGAAGGAACATCTCCGTAGCCAATGGGGGAGGTTGGAGAGAATGAGCAGGGGCCGGATACTCGGAAGCGCCGCTGCCTTGGCTCATCGGCTCTGGCTCGAGGTCTTGGAGTTGCATCGATGGTGTTGACATCCCACTCTGCGGAGTCAATGATTGTGTAGACGATCCGCTTGGTGTCCTCGAATGCACCACTGTAGCTGCCCCGCCACCCACGATCGACAGCTGTGACACCGATGCCTCAAGCGCGGACCCGATGGCATAGCTACCCCCGCTGCCCCCGACCATGTCGTCCGCCATGTCGGCAAGTATGGGCGGCGGAGCGACGACTCCTTTCTCGCGCCCGTAGCTGATGGTGAAGTAATTCGCGAACCGCACGCGATCCACCCTCCCATCTTGCGTTTGCTTCCCGTCCTCCAAGCCGCGGATCTGGGCGTATCTGTTCTTGAGCCCCATGGGATCGGCCAGACAGGCTCCGAATTCCAGGTGGCTCATCAGGTACTTCCCGGTGGCTTGCGTGAGGTGCTCGTGGTTCTTCGAGATGAACTGCAGCGTCGACCTCCACGGGCTGGGCGGCTTCGGCGACGGCACGATCGTGAAGTTCCGCTGCGGCCGCTGGGCAAAGAACGGATCCAGCTCGCCCTCCGGAGTCTGCTGCTGCTGCTGTTCGGGCGAGAGCGCCGGCGAAGGCGCTGGACGGAAGAGCGAGGCGAGGCCGGAGGAGATGATGCCCGGGTGCATGCCGAGGAACGGAGTGTCGAACGCGATCATCCCGAGAATCCCCGGGTGCCGCCGCGCGCCCGGCGAGTAGAAGGACGGGAGCAGGACCACTTCCGCGCCCAGGATGCCGCCCATCGAGTGGCCCAGTAGCACGATATCCGTCGTGTCCGATTCGAACTCGCTCAGCCTTTTTTTCTCACACATGCACTTTAGCGATAATCAATAGAAAATCCCAGTGACGGGAAAAAGAAGCAGGACAAAAAAAGAACGCACCACTTTGAAAACTCGAGAGTAGCGACCCCGATCGCGTGCCGCGTCTCGAACTTTGGATACACCTTGGTGTGGACGAGGTACGCGTCTTCTTCGTTGCCGCCGTCGCCGAGCGTGACGGTGAGGAGATTGTGTAGGTGTGCGGGGAAGGATTGGAATGACGTCTCGTTCCCCATGAAGCCGTGGATGTAGACGAGCAGCAGCGTGCGACGGCCGCGGCTGCGCGTCGGACGCAGCGACGCCTGCGACGACGACCGCGGGTCGTGCAGGAACGTCGACGAGACGGACGGGCCGGCGGCGGCGGGGGAAAGCCCGTGCGACAGCGACGACGACGACGCGGGCGAGGCTCCACCGCGCGGAGGCAGAGCTGGCGGCGCCTGCGGGTGCGCTGGCGCGTACGCGTCCTCGCCGAAGGGCGTGTATGGTGGTGGTGGCGGCCGCTCGTCCATGGTTGCGTGAGGATCGTTGCGCCTGGAACTGGGGAAGCTGGCAAGTTATTGTGGGGATGGGAGCGTAGCGGCACTGTACGATGACGTACGCGGTTAGCTTGCAGTAGTTAGCCAGCCGACCGCTCGTACATATACGTATCTACTCGGACTCCTCATGGAAGAGGTCAAGCGCGTCCTTATAATCGCACCAGACCGGCCTCACAGCGGAATCCGAGCACAGGCAGATACGGCTTTAGATGGAAGCGTACGTATGCGCGGGTCGGTTCAACGGCGGATTGCGCCGACCTGCGGGCACGATCCTACTGTCCAGCCCCGGGAGCGCGCGCGCACACACTGTTTGCGCTCGATATCGGTTTTGCTCGTACTCGTACAACGTTCGTCCAACGGAAAATAACCTAGGTACTTGCACAAGAAAAAAGCATCCGCTCATCTGGCCTCATCAGGGCCCCAAGATGGCCACCTCAAAGACATGTATATGGAGCATACCTTGTCGCCGACACCCCAAACAGTGAAAGTACTTTTAAACATTCTTTCGGGTTGACACCGACACAGTTGCTGATGCTTGTGCAGGCCTTGACGACGGTCTGGTAGTCGGTCTGCTGCTGTGCGAGCTTGGCGCCGGGTGACGTCCTTGGAGGTCCTGAAGTCGAGCTCGGGTGATGGCGACATCGAGGCTGGTGGCGGCGAAACTCTGCAAATGGGTGGCGACATCTCCAGCCTGTCCGAGGATGATATGCGGCTGCGAGCCGATGCAGCGGATTGGAACCCTACGGCTCTTCAGCCGGCCAACGGGAGCGATCAGAGCATTGATCTTGGTGCCGGGCCCGCCGAGGCTGTAGCCGTTGATGCCCATCAATGCGGCACCCACAACTCTCCACGCGCGGCCCTGTCATGCGCTGGCCCTGGCAGTGCGGTACCCCGGCTCGGATACATCCGAACGTGCGCGCATGCAGCGTCAAATCGATTGGATGTCCCAAGTGCCTGTTGGGGGGTTTTTTTCCAGCCAGGCTGTACGGCAGTTGGGAGCGGACATCTCGATCCGGGTGCTGGCTCCAAGCTCCGAGTGCTGGCCCGTGCTGCTGCGGTGCCGACCCACGTAGCTCTCGAAGAAAACAATCGGGCGAACGCGAGCCATAGCCTGGCGGGGACGAATAGGAACTCCCCGCAATCCGTGGTGGTGGTCCGTGGGGTAGGATCGAGGGGGATATCAGATCGATCGAAGGAACGTACATAGTTGCATGTGGGATCTTATGCTCAAATTATTAGGCGGAATCCACAATCTTCTGTCCCGGTTCTGGGGGGACCAACCGCTTATTCTGGCTGGAGGGAGGCCAACGTGGAAGCGGAAATGGAAGTTGTTGCGGGGTTGGTTGGAGTGGAGGGACATGTGTCCGGGGAGCAAGCAGCAATAAGGTCCAACGGCACCTACGTACTCTGCGCACATGCTCGTGTCAACGTGGCCCGGTGGGCAGCGGTTGCCTTCCATTCCACACGTTCGTGTATGCCCGGGCGATTTCGTCCAGGAGGGGGGTGTCGTCGAGCAGGTGCACATACTGTAGTTGCGGTGGAGATCGCGGAGATCAAGAAACCTAAACCTTTCTGTTTTTCTGCCGTATATTCTGGCAGTTGTGTGTGTGTGTGGGGGGGGGGGGGGGGGGTGGGGGTTCCAACACGGGCGAAATCTGAGGGCTCGTCCTTCTAGAAGGATGGATGGGTGTGGAGAAAGGACTCGTGGAATTCTTCCGCACCTACTCTCCGTCCGTCCAGTTGGCGCGCTGGCTGGCTAGCGGAATTCGCACACCCGCCCCACGGGACCAGGCACTCATTCCGGAGGAATGGATGGGGACGGTTAGGGAAGCGAAAGCATAGCGAGTGATCGCTGTGCGCTACGTGCGTGGATGCCGTGTGTCGAGCCGGCTATGTAGTGGAGCTGCCTAGCTACTTGCAGACTTGCAATGAACTTGCCGCTGGCTGGCTTTTGGCTTGAGCACAGCTATCGCGAAGGCTGCGTGTCCAGTCGCCACGGGTCCGCCGTGCCGCGCCTATACGAATCGCGCTCTAGCGGCGAGCCGCCCATCAGTCTGCTGTTTCGACTCGGGCGACGCAACCGCCGTACCTACACCCATCTTAACCGTTGCTATGGCGGAAGCATGTTAGCCTCCTGTGGGGCATATGCAACTGCACAGTGGCCGCGATGCGCGGACGGTCAGTCTGTGGGTGATGATGATGACTACGAGTGACGGCCCGTGGTTTGGAAGACGGCCGTCCAGCGTTGCGACTGGCCAGAATGGCGCTCTAGAAGCGGCCGGAACGGTGGGCAAACCCGGGGGTTTGCACAGATAGCAGGCACGATGACTCGCATGGGGAAAAAGCGGCTTCAAAGTAAATCCAGTGGCAGAAGCAATATAAAGTATGTATCCAAAGGCAAGAAAGAAACCATCAACTCTGTTGAAATATGACCCACTCCCGACCGCTTGGAACTCCCAGCACTCCAAAAATGAACCGCAAAAAAACCCACATTCCTCTCTCCACCCTCCCCCCACCCCCACCCCCCAAGCCAAGTTCTCTCCCTCTCGTTAGATGTGGTTCGCGTGGATCTTCGAAACCAGTGCTTCCAGCCCCTCGATGTGACTCTGGATCTCGTCGTCCTCGGAGATGCAACAGTCCTGCGTTATTATGTGCGGAAGCAATGGGAGCTCGCGGCTCACGTAGTTCTGTCTTGCGGTCAGTACGTGAGCCTTCTTCCGCAACCGCGCTGCACCGCCCCAACTCACTCTGTACGATCCCTTGGATGACCGCGATGGCGTCGAGTTCGTCTGCGACGTCGAGCACGACGACCGGCCGTACAGCGGCTGCAGGTGGATGTTCGCCATCTTCTCGGCGCACACCCTGTTCGTGGCGTGGACCTCCGGCTTCGAGAGGTACTTCCTCGTGCTGACTGAGATTTCCGCCATCCGACTCCACTCGTTGATGCCGAAGTCGCCCATGCCCACCTCTACGTTGAAGCGGAAGTAGCTGTTTTGCGCCACTCCTTTCCGCTCGAGGTCGCGCACCAGCTCCTGGTGGATCTTCTCGCAGTCCTTCATCTTCGCCATGTGTTTGTGCTTCGCGTCGACCATCTTGCCCAGCGAGGTCGCGCGCAGGAACGACGACGACTGCTCCCTGCGGAGGCTCGGTGCATCCGTCGGGGATGCCGCCACCTTCCCCGAGCCGATGCTGACCAGCACGCCGACCTCTCGCCCCGGCCACTCGTGCACCATCGCCTCCTCGAGGATCTGCACGACCGGCGAATATCGCCCCGAGCCATCGTCGATGAATATGTCGTGGCCGATCTTGATATGCTTGAACGCGGGGAAGTGGGCGGCCGTCGCTCGGCCAGCCTGCCAGATGGTGCACTTGGGGCTGATCGCGGTCGACTGGGCGGATTCGTACGTCCGCAGGAACGCCGGAGGGGTGTGTTCGTCCGAGCCCTTGAAGGTCGCCATCAACAGTCTAGGTCACCGTCAGCCACAGGCCACAGGCCACGATGTCTCGCCGCGCGTGCGCAGAGTCGGACTCACGTCTTGCAGCGATCCGGCCGCGGATCGAACAGCAACGCATTCCCGCCGCCGTTGTCCGGCTCCTTAGCACTGCTCCGAACCGAACCCTCCGTGCTCGACGCATCCCAGGCGCTCTGGAACTTCTGGCTGCCGCGGTGGCTCGAAGCGGGCGTGCCCGGTGCCCGCGGGCTGGAGTAGTGGCTGAAAATATCACCGGCGGGGGCCGGACACTCGTATTCGTTGACGATCTCCCTGATCGCTTCCTCCAGCAGCGACGCTTTGAACAGCGTCTTCTTCAGCGGTAGGCCTGCGATCGTCTTGTCCGACTGGAACACCTTCTTCGAGACCTTCACGTATACATCCTTGCACGTTTCCAGATCCATCCTCAGCCGGCCGAGGAGGATAGCGATGAGCCTACTCCGGGACCGGACGTCAGACCACCGAAGCGAAAAAGAAAAGAAAAGAAAAATCCTCGAGCGAGAAATCGGTTACTGCATACCCTCCCGTCCCGACACCGCCGATTAGATCGAAGTGATCGCACGGCTTCGGTATCTCTTCCGGTCGTGGGGCGCGGCCTTCGAGCTCGACAAATAGATGTAGCATCAATTCCTGTCGACTGCGGGGTTAGAACACCATGATCCTGGGCCTAGCTCGTTTCTTCCGCACGAGAGAATCACTCGGTACCTGTATGAGCAGGAGCGTGCTAAATCCTCTGACGCCGCCGCCATCGAGGGACAGGAGCCGCAGTGGCCGCTGGTCCCGCGATCGCCTCGAGCCCCGGTCGCTGCGCAGGGAGTGCGTAGCTGCCATGTAGTAGCTGTCCATTATGTATTGCGGCCGCGGGGATGCGAACGGATATGCTGGGTTGAACGGATCGAAGAACCTGTCGTCGCAAGAAGCGCAGGATGTACAAGATATGGTGGCCAGAGGTGGTGATATCGCAAGCTTCAGCTTGGGCTGGATGGAGAGGGGGTTTGGTCCGCGAAAGCTTGTCGCCATTGGTATGTGCCCACCCGCACACTTATATGTATACCTATGGTACTGACTCTTGCCATCCCTTGCCCGCCCCCCTCCCCTTGTGGGTCTGCGATCTTCCGCCTACTTAAGGACCTACACCTACCCCACATGCGCGTCCCCGATTCCCGTGGTTCGGAACCAGGTGCGTAGGGCGAGGGGAGGGCGAGACGCGCGAGGGAGAGATGAGCATCGCCTGGGCGGGCGCTGAGCAGGGCTCGCGTGCACGAGGAACTCCGAGGCAATCGACAATGGCTCGTATGGCATGGTATGTAGTCGTTGGCGATGCCCGAGATCTGCATGATGATGTTCTCCTGTCCGCACACAGTCGCGCGCGGGAGGCCCAAAACCAGCCCCCATAAAAAAACCCTCAGCGGTACATAACTGGATGACGGTAGCAGGTGAAATTCCGGTTTTCCCGATTCCTGTGTTTATTTGCCTCCCGTCCGTCGAATCAGAAAAGCGAAGGCGAAAAATAACGCGCGAGCTGGGGTGGAAACCAAAACCCGTGCGACGAATCGCAGGCCAGGATGTGTATTTTCTAAGAAAGGAGGGAAATCTTCCCATCTCCCGCTAAAGTAGCTCCGGGCAAATCAGATCTGTGTACCTATCTAACGGCCACACAAGTGAAGTGTTTCAGCTACATACATATGTGCAGATGGTTTAGATGGTTTGAGGCACTCAAGTACCATGGAAATCATCTTGGTTAGACACCATATTTACCTATCGTGATATTTTGGCCGTCCCTTATTTTTTGGGGAGAGAGGACGAGCTTTCGTCTCTCTCCCGGAAGAAGGAAAGAAAGAACCGCCAGTGGCGACGAAGACAAAGAAAGAAGAAAAGGAAGTGGAAGAAAGGGTTAGCAGGGAATCGCCACCGCTGGGAAGAACAAGGAGAAAGGTCTGGAAGTATCACTACACTGGTGGGTGGGGCCGTGTGTAGCTACCACTTGTCGGTCGGCCTCTGGTGTCTTCGGAGTTGCGGAGCTTGATGTACGACGATGGCACCTGTGTACCGACCGTCGTGTCATTATTTCCCGGAAGGTCGCACACAAGGTATGTACCGCAGCCCCTGAATATCTGGAGGTGGAAAAGGAGTAACAAACCAGATGCGCCGCGGCGATGAGGAAGACGAGCAACCATGATGGCCACGCTTTCCTCCACGTCTTCGCGCGCCGTGGTTAGTTACCAAGTGCTAAGTCGGCATTTTAGCATCTTGTCGCATATTGTAGGGGGTGTTCGGTATGAGCTGGTGAACGCACGGAACAGATTGCGGAGAACGGGAATTCATCTCGTTAGATACGAGCACGGTGATGCCACCAGGCAGCAGGAGCCACCGTTTCTCACGTCCGGGGAAGCACGGGTCTCGAACATCCAAGGCCTGGACTGAGGCACGCGACTTCCATGCTAACTGGAGTTGCCGAGGCTGGGGTGAGGCTACCTATGGAATGTAGGAGGAAGAGGGTAATGTTTGCTTTTTCCCCAGCCGATGGCTGCGCGTATTGTATATGTACTGTATACACACTCCGAAAGGGGAAAGAAAAACACTTTCGCCAGTAACTAGCGCACATGCTGCTCGGGTCCGGCCGCAGGTATCTACATAGAAAGTTGCATACCTAGTACGTACCATATGTGCAGATTAGAGAGAGCGCCTTCGTTTTCACACCGCCGAGTCGGCACTGCGTGAACTTGGGATCTATCGTGCTCTCCTACAGTACATCTATCCCCGATCCTCCGGCCTGCCTATTCCATAAGTGGTGGTAGTGGAGGTAGTGGTGGTGAAAGGTGATCGGCCACGTACGGCTGCGTACTTGTTACAGTTCGCCTCGCATCTCGTCCGCGGACGTATGTACGTATGTATTCGCTTCCCCAGCGCCTCAGGCGCTCGCGCCATGGTCTTCCGGTGCTGGCATCTGACCGGCGGCTCAGGACGGACTGGACTACATATGTAGAACAGCAGGGCTCATACGCTGTGGGTGGCCGCTCCATTCTAGACCTTTCTGGATGACGTACGATGCTAGGAATACTGTGGCCTGCACCGCTTTTTTGCACGCAAAGAGTGCCCAAGTTTGCCGCTGGTAAGAATGCTGACTGCAAAATCCCACTCCACCATACCAGACATACCTAGCCGGTCTCTCACTATCCCGCCCGACTCTGTCTCTCAAGGAAGCAATCAAGGGATGTTTTTTTCACGGCTATAAATTCTCGCTATCATCACAATAAAGCAACTTCCTTTCCATCACCATAAAGCCTCACTGCTATTATCACAACCAAGAAACATCACTTCTTCGACGTTTACTATTGCCACACCCAAACTACCTCTTCTCAATATAAATCCTAGCTGTCGTCACAACAATCTACTGCCGGCGAACTTCTTCATATTTAGTGAAAATGGGCAACGCTGGAACAAAGATGGAAGGGGACACACGCGAACCGAGAAGTTAGCCCCCAGCTCCAAGCGAAACCCAGCGCTCCGGTGTGGCGCGGTTCACTTCAATGCCACCCGACGGCGTACAGACAAAATTGGCTGCTCTTTGTACTAATTAACCTACATAGGCGGCTGGTTCCATGATCACATCTGGGCACCCGTTGTCCGATTCGTCAGCAACATTTTGATACGCATCTTTACGATCTTCAGGACGCCCCCAAAACGGGAAAATCCTACCGTACAGAAAATGAGGAGCCAGTGGCAGGCACAGACGGACATCAACGCTGAAAGGCTACTAATAAGGGAGGAAGTGGAAGCTATTTTCAAGAGACACAATTATCAGACGGACATCAGTGCTGAAGGATTACTGATAAGGGAGGAAGCGATTGCTATTTTCAAGAGACACAAATATCAGACGGACATCAACGCGGAAGGGCTGCCAACAAAGGAGGAAGCGGAAGCTATTTTCAAGAGACACAATTATCAGAAGGACCGCCTACATTTTGCCATCTGCGGCCCGTCGGGCTCGGGGAAGAGCTCTCTGATCAACGCCTTTCGTGGATTAAAGGCAACGGAGCTGGGCGCAGCGCCGGTGGGAATCGTTGAAACGACAACCGAAATCACAAGATACCCTGATCCTCGCCCGGGGATGCCGTACGAGCTGTTTGTATGGTATGATATTCCGGGTGCAGGCACTGCCGATGTACCCAGTATACAGTACTTCAACGAGCAAGGACTGTTCATCTTTGACTTCATCGTTCTGGTATATGATACTGCAAGTCACCTCATCCTACAATAATTATAATTAATTCTAACCCCATCCGTCCTAGCGTTTCACCGAAATCGATGCCAAGATTATTGAAGCCTGCCGGAAGTTAGACGTCCCCATATTCGTCGTCCGCTCCAAGGCCAACCAACACATTTCAAACATGCGCAACGACGACGACGAGCTTACATACGAAGATGCACGCGATCAATACGTCTTGCAGACTAGAAGGAATTTCGAAGAGAACCTCAAGAAACTTGACCTCTACGACGAGAAGTCGCGCTGCTACATAGTCTCGGCTACTAACATGTACAGTCTGATCAAGAGCGCGGAGAGCGGTCAACCGAGGGAGAATGATAAAGCCATAGATGAAGAGCAGCTGCTCGCTGATCTGGTCGAGGCGACATTCGACCGGCGATATAAGGAGGCACTATCTGGTGAACCGCAGCGAAGCTTGAGCGTCCGCAACCGCAACCGCAGCGAAGTCGTTAGGAGTTCGCCACGGTAATAGGGGGAGGGTTTCTGTATTGTTGGATTTCATTGTAAGGGGGAATGCAGTCCATTTTTGTTTTCATTCTGAATGTGGCTGTTTGGGCTCAAAGTATGTTTGTGTGTCCTGCCCTGCTTTTATTGAATCTTATTCTTCAAAAATATCAAGTATATGGGTCGCGCTTTGTGTCTCCATTCTCAAGACCACCTATCCCGATCCTAGCAGTATTTTTAAGAGATGTTCCTAGATTTGCGTGGCATTCCGGTATCCTACTCGTGCGATCTCTTACTTTTATGTGCGGTGAGAGCATGGTCTCTTCCGTGTTAATAAGTACATACCTTCCTAGTATCGGTGTCACGGCACAAGGCTGAACGCCGCTAGGTTGAGTTACCCGTCGCGCTGACTTGCCGCCGAGCGGTAAGAACGTTGTGCACAACTACGTATTTATTCTGCGGTGTTTGTTATGCGATTGTGCGATCGTTGAGAAGGGTTGTTGTGTTCGTTGAGTTGCATGACAGTAGTGTTTGTGCGTCGCGGCGTGAAGGATTTTGTGCGATGTGCGTTTGTGTATAAAAGCCCGCCTGCCCACTTCGTATCCCCCTCCCCTTCCCCTCCACATAAATTCCCGTACCATACATGTTTTTCATCTGAATCCACTCGCGATTTGGCGCCCGCATCTGCTAGCCGCGCAGGGACCAGCGCTCTTATCCTGCCACTGCTCAGCGCTCTTATATCCTGCTGGCCGTCCAGCATCTGTATCCACTCCTTTCTGGTGTCTGGGTCGGCTTGTTGTCGGCGCTCGAACCTCCTCGTCATCTGGTAACCGAGCCCCGTGACTGTAACCTCCAGCATATCTTGTCTATATTTACGAATCTATTCATCGATATCCTCATTCTCGGTGTTCCTCATTCTCCGTGTTCCTCAGTTGACTTATTACCTCTGATTCCCCAATCTTGAACCCCCTCATGGCAGAGAGGGATCTCATACCGCAACCCAGAACTCCCCGGGATCTTGATCGATCTCGATGTCGAATAATCTAAGAGTGTGCTCAATTTGCCGACCACTGTTCCAGGACTTTGAATCCTGAACCCTGAACCCGAACTCGAACCCAGGCTGACAATGTTGAGCCTCGAGACCAAGAACCACGAGCCCTGGTGAGGCTCAGCGCTGAACGCGAGCTCAGATTCCCGAACCTCCGACTAAGATCTTGGGTCTCGAGTCGTCACAGACCTCGAGTCGAACTCAAATCCAGGCGGAGGCTCAGCGTTGGATTGCGAGCTGAGATTCCTGAACCCGAACCATGAACCCGAACCCCCCGGCTGAAATTGTACAAGTACCTCGGGCCTCTGCTCCCATCTCTGCCTCCACCGTTACAATCAGGATGTTGGAATCAGGATGTGTCATATTATGTTAATGGGACAACTTAGGCTGGGTATCGATTTTAAAGAGATTTATGCGCCAGTTGGTAGGCTGACTACCATATGGTAACTACTAAGATTCGCAGAATAGAGCAAGTTGGGATACCAACACCTTCAATGACACCACCGGTTTCCCCAAGCCCGGGACAAGTATGGAGGCTTACATGCAACTTCAAGAGGGATTGAGTGGCCAAAAGAAACCTGAACTTACAGGCGAGCTTGCTGAAGTGATTTCTGGGCCATGCGAGACCAGTTTCGTCGTCCGCCCCGCCATTGTAGATGTAGGCAGCCGGGGTTCGAAGACCGAAAGGGATTTGATGGCAGCCAAAGCTGTGTGCCGGAAGCCAGTCCAATCGGGCGGTCAAGCGAGTGTGAGGAGTCTGATCGAATGGGCCGATGTGACCACTTTTTCGCTCCGGTTTAGCGAATCTTCGTCGTCGTCGCTGGAGAAGGAAGGGAGAGGGAGAGGGAGAGGGAGGGATATGGATGGACGTATCGGGGGTCCGGCGAGGGAGAAAAAGCGTTCACTCTCGCTCCTACAACTCCACCGGAAAAAAATATGTTGAGAATACTCGGAATGCCAGACGAAGCACGACAGCTCAATCTCGAAGGCGGCATTGCTACGCCTGACAGTAGCATTGATGAGGCGAAAGCGGCGGCAAAGGAAAGCAGTCTCGGAAGCGCCAACGCCTTGTCCGACGGCAACTCTGGACCGACGGCAGCTCTCGGAAGGATTAGCAGTGAATCGCCACCGCCGGGAAGAACAAGGACCGTAGGCAACGGCCGAGAGTGACAGGTGATGGTGAGTTTGTTGCATTAACTACACTGGTGGGTGGAAGCCGTGTATAGCCCACTTGTCGGTCGGCTTCCGGTGTCTGCGGAGTTGCGGGGCTTGGTGTGCTCAATGTACGACGATGGCATCTATTTACTGGCACCGTCGTGTATTTCCCAGGGTCGCACACAGGTACGTGCCGCAGCCCCTGAATATCCGGAGGTGTAAGCAAAGGGCAACAAGGAGCAACAAACCAGATCTGCCGCGGCGATGAGGAATACGAGCAACCGTGATAGCCACGCTTTCCTCCACGACTTCGCGGGCCGTTAGTTACCAGGCGCCAAGTCGGCATGTTAGCATCCTGTCGCATATTGTAGGGGCGTTCTGGATGCGCCGGTGAACGTACAGAACAGATTGTGGAGAACAGGAATTCATCTCGTTAGATACAAGCATGCGATACCGCCAGGCAGTAGGGAACCACCGCCGAGATCTGTCTCTCACTTCGGGGAAGCACAGGTGGAACATCCAATCTTGGACTGAGACGTGCAACTTCCATGATAACTGGCGGTAGCGTGGGCGGCAGTCATTAACTACCAAAGTCCAAATAGAAAATTTGGCAACCCGCATTTCGCTCCCGCCCCCTATTGGACTTTGTACACCACGCTAATACTAGGCACCTTCCCATATATGACATAGTGTGGCGTCGCCACTACCTTAGTAATCTAGACTACACTACATCTATGAATTCAACCTATGGTGACGAAACTCCTGGCAATTGATAGTGAACAACCGAAAGCGGTCCTTCTTACTCTGCCTTTATACGGCTGGGAAATCTCCTGTATTTATAGTCTTGTTCTCTCTTCTTGCTGCTGTATTGCTGAGAATGTACCGTCTTGGCATCGGTCGCTATCACAGTCGCGTCGCGCCATGGCCGCAAGCCCCTTCGTCACACCTTGAAAGTTCCTCCTTTCCAGCGACTACATAAGCCGACGCCATGCTTCCTCCGGTGCCGAGCTCCCTACCGTCGAGCGGGTACGCGAGCGACCAAGCCGACACCTAGCTTCTTCCGCTAACCGGACACTGAGCTTCCTCCTGTCAAGCGAATAAGCCGATGCCGAGCTTCCTCCTGCCGAGCACCTCAGCGGACACCGAGCTTCCCCCCATTGAGCGACTATGCCAACGCCGAGCTTCCTCCCATCGAGGGGCTAAGCTGATGCTGTGCTTCCTCCCGTCGAGTATCTGAGCCGACGCCAGTAAAATCTTAGAAAACCTGACTAAGTTCGATATTTTTGCACTCCGACGTCACCGGACGGCCTAGTCTCACTGTAGCCGGCTCAGTATTCGATGCCTGTCACGATATCGACTGCGAGTTCGAACGCCCATTGCACCAGCAGCTATATAGGCCCACCAGAAGGTCCGTCCCGACCAGGTGTTTGGGTAGGGGGCTATCTTCTGGAACAGGGACTTTCCGCTTGTACATCCCATTTGCCAGAGTGCAAGAAATACGGAAAGCAACTGAAAGAACTACAGATAGCAATTGGCAGAAATAGAGGAACGAACTATTTACCATTGAAATTTGCTTAATCCTCAGTATCGGAAGATGACATTGATGAAAGACTTGAATCAGGCTCTGTAACCACATATTCTGCTTCGTTGTCCAATTTTTCTCTCTTATCAATCTTCATAGCAGTTCCACCTGAGTTTGTACACTGGGTCCCAATTGCGTCCTCCGTTCCGACTTCTGCGAATCTGTCCCTTGTCATCTTTCTTGAAAAGGTGACATTTGGCCAGATAAGTCTGCCGTGAGTGGCCGTAGTCCTGCTTTCTTATCCTCCTTTTTTCGTTTTAACGGTCCTCGTGGTGGTTGTGGTGATGGTGTGCAAGGTAGGTCATTCAACTATCACGGCATAATTGTTAATCTTCAGGAATAGTTGATATCGACTGTAGAACACTATACCTGCATCATTGATCTTGACCGCTTTCTTCAGACCTCAGCCATTGGTTCCGGGATTGCCAATGGGGTTTTATCCTCCGAAACGCGAGCTCAGATACTAATCCTTCAGCCGGACCGATATAGATATCGGCTGGTCTGTTATCCGAGACTGGGATTGCCATTTTTACTACAACTTCAAAATTTCCCTTAGGCTTTTTTTCTCCTCTTTTGTTGTAAACCCTTCACGACAGCCCGATGGGCCTTCTCTACCTCTGCAGCTCTGCTAGGTTGCGTCGAATTGTCTTACTCAAGAAGGGCTTCCATGTGTGGTAGGTTATGTGGGTTCCACTTCCAATATTTTGATATCTAAATTGGCATCATGGGTTGATACTTTTTCCTTTCCCTTTGTGATATTGGTTGAGGGAATTACCGCTCTAGAGGAGGATGCATTAGCTGTAGAGATGGATGCATATTGTTGTATCGGAACCGGTACGGGCTCTTTCTGTTGACTCGGTACCCGCAATCTGAGACCACAATATGGACAGTGAATCATCGCTTCTCGAAGAAGAGAGTGATCCACTCCT